>JACCDM011544527.1_pt1 | contig 12594 bp, 9 predicted proteins | sample 7445851 | NCBI WGS metagenome assembly JACCDM01 (sample SAMN15323438, study PRJNA562643) | freshwater metagenome | isolation source: river surface water | place: USA:Blue River Watershed | collected 2017-08-16
GATGTAGACTGCCACCACTGGATCCTTGTTGGGGGGCCTGTGGACCCTGGCGATCATCTGGCTGCACTTCGTGTACAGGGTCTCCACGCCTATGAACATGACGAAGCTGATGGCTGCTGCCTGCCCGTAGACGCCCTGCTGGAGCCTGGGGCGGGCGAGGATGTTCGTGCCCTCCCCCATGCCGAAGGTCATGAGCACGATGGGGCCCAGCGGGCTGTCCCAGTCCTCGAGGCGGCTCGTCTCCGCGGCCTTCTCGGCTGCCGTCATGGCGCTCGAGAAGGCGAACACGCTCTGCTCGCGCTCGTGCAGCGGACTGGAGTAGATGTGCTGCTGCACCTGCAGCTTCAGGGTCTGCACGTTCATCTTGTCGTTCAGGAAGATGACAGACCCGTAGCCCAGCAGCATGAGGTGCTTGGCGGCGGCGACCGCTGCCTGCACGCGCTCGTCCTGCATCCCAAGCCCGTGCGCGAAGCGGCCCGTCGCCAGCGTGCTCTTCCCGGCGGCAGCCTTCTCCGCGAGGATCCCGCGCGTGGCCTCGGACGACACCAGGATCCTGTACGCTGCCATGCTGCCCAGCGTGTTCGGCACGGGCGGTTCCAGGCCGGCGCTGAGCTTCGTGCAGAGGCCGTACGCCACGTCAGGGTTCCTCAGCGCGTCGGTCACGGGGATCCCCCACTGCGTGAAGATGCCCTGCACGACGTTCTCGCCAGCCGAGCCGTTGAAGGGCGTGCCGGAGCAGAGCACCGTGGATTTGCGCTGGTAGCCCAGGTCGTCCATGAGCGGCATGTTGTAGCCCAGGGCCCTCACAGCTGCTGCGTACCTCTGCCCGGCGTGCATGATGTACGACTGGGGCTCGTCGCAGCATATGAAAGTGGGATCCCATCGGTACAGGAACCTCGTCTTGCTGTGGTCCGCCAGGCACGCGTACGAGCACACGATGCAGCGGACCACGGTGGGGTCGTCCTGCATGTCCCTGCGGGCCGAGTCCACTGTGTACTGCAGATCCCGCGCCTCCTGCACCTTGTAGGCCACCAGAGCGCTCTTCGCGAAGTGCGAGGCCTCCTGGACCCACTCGCCCACGATGTGGTTGGGCACTATGGCCAGCGCGGCGGACATGGCTCCGTCGCGGCCCTCCTTGCTCACCACTTGGAAGTGCGCGTACATGGCGTAGAGCATCGTGCGCGTCTTCCCGCCGCCCATGGGCGTCTGCAGGAACGCCAGGCCACGCGTGTCGGCCTCCTGGCTCAGGAGGATCTTAAGCAGGGTCCGGACGTGGCACACCTGGTAGTCGTACAGGGGCTGGTCGATCACTGCGGGGTCCGTGTGGGAGGCCAGGGCGTCTTCCACCCCTTGGTGGTGCTCCGCCTTGAACTTGCTCAGCGCATCTGAAAAGTTTATGGTCTGCTTCGTGGTGGCTATCTTGGGGGCGTCGCGGGTGACCACTGGGTTCTTGGCCACTTGCTCGGGAAAGGGCATGACCTTCCTGATGAACTCCTCGAGGTAGTTCTGCTCCTGCAGGCACTCGTGGAAGTTGATCTCCACGGCTTCCGCAGGTGCTGCGTGCTCCACCTCAGGCGCTGCATCCTTTAGTTTCCGGCGCTTTTTTGAGCGTTTGGAAAGCACATCATCATCCGAGTCACTGAAGCAGGCCTTTTCATCACCCTGAAAATCTTGGTCTTTGGGGTCGTCTTGATCTGATTCGCTTTCTTTATCCGCTTCTTGCAAGGCCACAGTTTTCGAGGTTGGTTCTCGAATGGGCGAGGACGAAGCAAGGGGGTCACCTGAGTCCTCCGCTTCGTCATCTTTACTATCCGGATTGGCAGCAGAAGGCCCAGTGGGTTCCTCAAATACCTCGTAATGTGGGTCACTGTTTTCAAAATCATCGTCATTTTGTAGATCTTGTATAAACGGATTTGTCCACCCATTGTATTTCTTGCTGTTCTTCATGTGTTTGCACAGGGGCATAATGCTGTCTTTGCACTGCGACTTTAAGAGTTGGTACATCCAAGTGATGGCTGTCATCGCTCTGGCGTTCACAGCCTCGTTTGTGGTAACGATCTCAGTGACTTCCTCTTGATCATTTTCTGAATCCGTAATCTCGTTGACTACATAGTGTCCGAACGTGGTTTTCAGAGGATCAGTGCCTTGCAACACGAGCTCTTTGATGTAAGCAGCGAAGCCTCCTGTGAAATTTGCAGACTTGGCGGAGGTGGTACCCTTCTTGATGAACCTGAACGTCCCGTTATCTGCAAAGCCTATACCCAGGAGAGCCCTGCAGGATGGCCTGCATGTCTGTGTGAAGAAGCACGCCCAAAAGAGGTCGTCTTTCTTCACTTCGTAGTCCAAGTCTCCCTCTGGCATGTTCATGGACTCTCTGAGCTCCTCATTGCCATACACTGCTGCGTGCAGGGCGTCGAGCTTAGTCTTCATATCACTTGATATATCTTGAATAAATTGTTCTGTCATTTTGTCTGTTTTCTGCAGTAAATTACTTTCGTTTCGTTTCTTGTTTGTCTGCCTTGTCTTGGTAGAAGTTGGCTGGGCCAGCTCTTGCCACTTTTATACCGGCCGGCTGCGGGCCTTTTGGCCGTGACGGCAAGGAGGGCCAGCGCTCTTGCTATTAAAGGTTCCTAAACGAGGCCAGAGAGAATTCCCGGCATGGTCAAAGTGCACGTGAGGGTCAAGTCGGATCTGGTCCTGGGCGGCAAGGTGGTCAGCCCAGGATCCTTGAGGATATCGGAGGTGCTCTCGGGGGAGCAGGACTGCCCCAAGACCGGCCAGCTGGACGGGATGTACCTGGCCGTCTTCCTCGGCGGGGACTGCCAGACTTTCTGCCTGGAGAGGATCCCGGACAACGGGGTGACCGAGCTGGCCTTCGACTACCCCGAGGGCGCCCCTGACACCCTCAAGTTCGCAGTGTGCGCCCGCTCGATCACGGACAAGACGGCCCGCTGCAACCACGTGGCGTCCACGTTCATGCACAGGGACAACCTGGTGCAGTGCCTGGACGACCCCGGCAGGCTCAGGCTGGGCTTCACGGCCGACCAGCCCGCCCTGAAGGGCTCGGACAACTTCACGCGGAACACGTTCCTCCTGAGGTTCCTGAACGTGGACACGGACCTCCAGGCCCTCTCCAGGCAGAGGCAGGCGCCCTCCGCGCTGCTGCGCATGGAGGAGGCCAACGAGGCCGTGAAGCGGCTGGGGGCCGCCGTGGAGCAGCGGGTGAGCTCGTGCGCCATCAGCGCGATGAACGCGGGCTGCCAGTTCGTGCAGGGCTTCACCTACTTCCACATGGGGGGGTTCCTGACCAACTACGCCATCCTCGGGGAGCAGCTGAGCGACATGGACAGCCCCGTGAGCCTGTGCATGCTGATGTACAGCTTCTTCCAGGCGGTGCACAGCACTGGCCTGAAGCTGTCCGCGATGGAGAGCGTGCCGGACGCGGACCTCGCCAGGCGGCTGGGCGTCCCCGGCATCTCCAGGTTCACCTCGTGCGCCCTGACCAACGTGTACTGCCCCGACATGACCCTGTCCTTGGCGGGGTCGGTATGCAAGCTCAAGGACACCGAGGACATCGGCAAGACCTTCTCCAGGCTGTGCTTCGAGGTCCAGAACGCGGGGGGGCCGCTGCTGGCCAGGCAACCACAGGGGGGGGACTGCGTGGTCGACGCGTCGAGGCCCGAGGAGTGGCTCGCGGGGGCTGTGGGCAGCGTGATGGAGAGCCAGAAGAGGATCGCGGAGAACAGGGACGGCTTCGGGGGCGGCAGGTCCAGCCCAGCAGCACTTGCTGACGACTGCGAGAACAGCGCGCTGGCCAACATGTTTTACGCCAGGGGCATAAGGGCGGCGTGCGACAGGTACCCCACGGGGCCCGAGCTGGCCTCGGCGATGCGCGCGGAGGCTGCGAGGCTGCCGCACGTCTTCGGGGCCCTCACCGAGCAGGACCACGGGAGAATGGCCAGGCTGCTGCACAGGCTGGCAGGGATGCTCCGGAGGGGCGATTGGGCCCTCGCGCTTGGCGTGGCTTCAGCGAAGGGGCCCTCGTACACAGAGGACAACCCCCAGGAGGGCGCTGGGCTGTGCGGGCACGGCGTGTGCATCTCCAGGGTGTTCCGCGCCGAGACGGGCATGTACGAGCACTGCCCTGTGGAGGGCACGACCTACCTCAAGGTCGACACGAAGGTGCCAGAGGGGCACGCGGAGGCACTGCCGCTACGCCTGGCGGACGGCAGCGTGCAGACGTTCCCCGTGGAGACAGCCATGACGCTACTGGCGCAGAACCTGCACGAGATGGTCGGCCTGTCCGCGCACGCCAACATGCTGGCGCACATCCGGCAGGACTACGGGGACAAGCCGCTGAGCTGCCCGTTCTACGTGTCCATCTTCTACGCCAACCTCCCGCAGGGAGAGCAGGAGTGCCTCGGGTGCATCCCGCTCGACACGCAGCCCCCAAAGAGCTTCAGGGCGGGGGCCAAGCCGGTGTTCGGGGCGCCCGTGATGGGCTTGTCGTCGCCGGGGACCATGTCGTTCCCCATCACGGCGGACCTGCTGGCCGAGGGGAAGCCTGGGCAGGGCCAGAAGCTTCGGGCGCTGCTGAGGGACGTCATGAGGGAGGCGTACGGCCCGGGCATCACAGAGGAGCAGTCCAGGGCCTACGTGAGCCACCTGCAGCCGGTGCAGCCGACGAGCGGGGCGCCGCTGGGGGCGGAGGACCTGGACAGGCACATGACCTCGGAGAACACGTGGGCCTTCGACGACCCGGGCGTTGCCAGGGACGCCGTGCGGATCTACTCGGCGCTGGCCGACAAGTACAACGAGATACAGGCCAGGGACCCGGAGTCCGACGGGGGGAGGGCGAGGGCCTTCGGGCAGTTCCTCAGCGCCGCCCTGACGGTGCACATCCCACTGCCCACCCGCGAGGCGGCCCAGCGGTTCTCCCTGTCCACCGTGAGGAACATGAAGCAGGCCGCGGACGAGCTGGGCCTGACCTCGGCCATATCAGCGTGCCTGCTGAAGAAGCAGAGCATACGCGCCAGGTCGGCGGTGGCCACGGAGCACCACGTCTACATGTGCGACCAGGGAGGGGGGCCGGTGCACGCGCACAGGGTCAAGCTGAGGTGATGGTGCACGAGGTGCGTAAAAAAAAATTAAACGGACTGGAGGGTACAAAAGCGCGGCGGAGGGGAGCACAGGCGACATGCAGAGCAAGCCCCGCTCCGGTTTGTCCAAGCGCAGGCAGCAGAAGTCCATCCCGCGCGCCACGTTCGTCAGGCTGGTGAAGGAGATCTCCCAGAGGGTCTCGCTCACCAAGGACCCTCTCAAGTGGAGCCAGGGCAGCATCGACGGACTCCACGAGGAGGCAGAGAACTACCTAGAGAAGCACTTCGCCAGGGCGGGGAGGCTGCTCGACACCTTCGAGCAGCGCACGCTCAACGTCAGGCACTTCCAGTCCGTGGGCGAGTCGGGGGCAGTGCCGTGCGGGGAGACTGCCTCGGCGTGAGCGGGCTGCGTAAGTCTGCCGCATAGGTTTGGTGGAATCGGGCGGTCTACCTTGCTGGGGTACGAGTTGACGATGCGGATGTCCGAGGCGCCCCCGGGGCCCTGCAGGACCAGCTCCTCCATGTTGCAGCGCACCTCCTTGAATTCAGGGACCCCCAGGCCCTCGTGCACGAGGCTGAGGAACTTCATGACGTTCCTCAGCAGCTTCTGGCTGATGCGCTTGCACGTGGAGTAGATCGAGATCTCCACGCTGGGGGCGCTGTAGAGCAGGGCGGCCGCGAACATGCTGACCGAGATGGTCTTGCCGAACCTATTAAAAAAAATAATTAAAATGGGCTTGGTAGACAACGGAGCGCTCGAGGTAAAAAATCAATTATGGCGCACACAGACACGCACCAGTACGCTAGGGACGCAGAGGGTGGATGGGTAAACGCACAAACAGAGGACAGGAAGAGGAAAAGAGAATATTTTTGTGAATGCCCAGACAAGCACAGACTAAAGCTTGTGAAGCCTTCTGGGCTGCCTGACAAGAGACCGTTTAGAGACTTTTTCGCGCACATTCCCAACCGTTTAGGTGTAACGCCCACTTGTGTTTCGTGCGGAGAGAGTAAGGAACACAGAATGGCAAAACAAGCGTTGAGGGAAAAGTACGGGACTTATAAGTTTCCAACAAACAAATGTCCCAAGTGTAGCCTCGTGCATTTTTGGGAGCCGTCAGTGAACGGCAGCGTGGAGCTAGAGTTGTCCAGCAGGGACGGTTTATGGAGATATGACTGCATGGTGATAGAAAATGGGAAGCCAGTGTTTGCCTTGGAAGTATTTCATACGCATAAAACAGAAGAGGAAAAGGTCGTTAAAACACGAATTGATGGAATTGAAATTGCAGAGTTTACTTCAGCTGAAATACTAGCAATGAACGAAAATCAGACATTGAGAAATTTACTTTGCAAATATGATACATGCAAGAATTGTAAAAATATTGATTTGTTTTCGGTGCAATATGAAAAATGGAACGAAGAAATGGAGTTATTATCACATATGGAATCATTTGAAGTATGGAACTCTTGGTGGGCTTTTTTTTCTTTAAAGACCAGATTGCATGGCAAAACTAATTTTGAAAGAGCCAAACTAATTTTAAAGGAAAGGATGTTTTGCATTAATAGAATATATGGTGATGATTTTGTTTTTGAGAGACAAGAATCTGTAACTGTAAAACAACATGGCTTGTTGTTTAATAACATTGTATTTGTGGGAATTATACTGGATGATACTTACCAGTATCTTATGAATATCATTAATGAAGCTCGTGCATTGAATGTTGAACAGAAAAATATTTACATGGTATGGGCTGGAACTATTGTGAGAGAACATTATCAAAATAAAGATATGGATGATTTGCTCTGGTTTAAAGATTGCAAATGGCCTATACTAAAGAAAATGGAAAAAGATCACAAATTGTGCAGCTATTGTTTAAAAAATGGTCACACAGAAAACGTGTGTTATAAAAAAACAAATGACCAACAAGGCTGGAAGCGTAGAAAGTATTAGTGAAAATTAGCCCAATATAGGATGTCACGTCCAATTCCTGTCCCTTCGGAATGCTTCGACATGACGCCCCCGGAGCTGTGGGCTGTGTACTGGGCAGAGTACCCGAGCGGCACGGAGCTGCCAGCCACAGTGCCCAAGTGGGCGTGGGACAGGCAGTGGCGCAAGAGGAACCAGGAGACGGCCAAGCACAGGCTGCCGCCGCCGCCCCCCGGTCTGTGGAAGTGCTACTGGGGTAAGCTGAGGGACCGCGCGCTGGAGTCCAGGAAGCGCAAGCGGGAGGAGCAGGAGCCCCTCCCGCCCGTGTTCGCGCCCAGGCTGTCCAACGCGTTCTGGAACAGGTACTTCGAGATATTCCCGGACGGCCACAGGGCGCCCGAGTGCGCGCATCAGCCGCAGCAGCCACCGCAGCAGGAGCCTGAGAGGTACAAGCTGGTCCAGGGCAGCCTGCACGTCTTCGACCGCGGCATGTGGAGGCCGTCCACGGGGGTCGACAAGTGGAACGCGGACGGGAGCTGGGGCGGGCCAGGATGAGCGCGCCGCCGGCTCGCCTGCGGGGAGTGGAGATCAGGATCTCCTGCGAGAGGTTGTCCCAGCCGTTCAGGTCGAGGATGCCCTGGTGCGCCCTGGCAAAGGACCCCTGGGGATCCGTCTTGAAGAACACGCGGGCGCACGCCCTAATAAAGTTCTCGTGGAACATTCTCTGGTGAAAGCTGCGCTGCCACCCCTGCCTGTCCAATGCGTCCAGGGCCTCCCTGCAGGCCTGCATGCGCGCGAAGCCGTCCCGCGAGTTGCCCGCCGAGCGCCTGTTCAGGTAGCGCTCCAGGGCGTTCGCGCCGCGGCGCGCGTCCATGAGCTTTTTCTCCTGGTCGGACACAGTCTTGTCGTACGCGTCGTACAGGGTAGCGTACGAATGCATAGCTAAACTGCGCGGGTAATCTGTGACAAGCCTAAATAGTCGGTAAGAAAACGCGCGCGAGAACACGATTGAGTCTTGCAAAACGATTTTAATGCAATTATTTATAGCCAAAAACGGCAAAGCTTTTAAGCCTGGCCGTCGGCGGTCACGTCGTCGTGGCAGGGGTCCTCGCGGGCAGCGTCGGCAACAATCTCTTGCATGATGTTGACCTTGTTGGAATAACGGGCAAACATGCTCCAGATGACCTTTTCGCACTTGTTTTCGTCGCAGTCGTGCGGAAGCACGTTGCGGGTCATGCAGCCCTTGTAAGACCACAACCTGTACATGGCTTGCCAGAAGGCATGTTTGTCTGCCTTTTTGACCAGTTTCTTCTGGTAAACATCCTTCGACTGCCTGTAGAGCGCAGTGTACTTGTCAGTCTTGACTTGATAGTTTGGAGAATTCTTGACCTCCATGTGCGTTTTGGGTGAGAGCTGGAACCTATGTGGCGCTTTTATGCTATGCTAGAATGGAACGCTGAGATAGCGGAACATGCGAATAGCAGAACACGATAGCAGAACGCGATAACGGAACACGATAACAGAACGCAATAGCAGAACGCAATAGCAGAACGCGATAGCAGAACGCGATAGCAGAACGCGATAGCAGAACGCGATAGCAGAACACGATAGCAGAACGCGATAGCAGAACGCGATAGCAGAACACGATAGCAGAGTGTGCGAATAGCGGAACGCGATAGCGGAATGTACAAATAGCAAAATAGGCAATAGAGGGGAATCAGAATAGCTGAAAGCTTGGATTACGGGAAGACGCTATATGATTTTTTCCCAGAGAAAGCTGTGTCAAAAATAGGGATGGTTGTGCTTATTTAAGAAACATCGGAGCGCTCTTAGGAACCTTTGCAGAACACAGCAAACCCAAAATCAAGACACTGAAAGTAATTTATTCAACAAACCACCATCAAAATGAAGAGAACTTATTCGAATGATCAGAATAACGTGCAGGCGCCCCACGGGCGCCCCGCATTTCCTCAGGCTCAGGCCTTCTTCGCGCCCTTGCAAAGGGTGTCCACCCCGATGCCCTCGGGCGCCGGGTCATATGGCCCCAGGCCCCCCCCGCCCTTCCAGCCGCCGAGGGCGCCCTACGTGGGCACCCCGATGCCCGCTGGAGGATCATACGGGCCCAGGCCCCCGCAGTCGAGCACCCCGATGCCCGCTGGAGGGTCCTACGGGCCCAGGCCCCCGCAGTCCAGCACCCCGATGCCAGCTGGAGGGTCCTACGGGCCCACACGCCCGCCGGTGCCTATCGACCCCAGGCTGGTCAGGTGCCCCGACGCCAGGCCGGCCCCTCCGCGCGTTGCCGCGGTCGCGCCCCAGCCGCCGCAAGCAAAGAAGGCCCGCGCGTCGGTGCCCACGTTCGACGGCTCTGCAGGGGACGGCAAGGTCAGCCTGCAGTTCTACATGGCAGAGCACGAGATGCTGCACAAAAAGCGCTACGACCAGCCCCTGAGCAGGGAACTGCGGGCGTCTGCGAAGATTGTGGCGGACTACGCACAGGTGCGCATCACGGCTGTGACGAGGAAGACTGCCACTGGCAGCCTGCCGCCCATCTGCGGCACGTACAGCGTCAAGCACGCTCCCGGCGCGATCCTGGTGGACTGCCCGGAGGGCGCGTGGAACGTCACCCGGTTCGACAAGAACGACGGGGCGCTCGTGTACATCATGCACTACGGGCAGTTCTTCGACATCCACTTCTCCGCACAGGAGGCGCCCCTGCGCTTCAACCTGGAGAGGGACACGGACGACCGCCGCAGAAACATGTGGTCGTACCACAACCTTCGGGCGCAGGCGGGAAAGCGACTGGAGCAGTGCAACCTGGACCTGACCCCTGGCATGGCGTCCCCGGTCTTGATTGACCTGGGCACGGTGGACAGGGCGGTCGGCGAGCTGCTCGTGGCGCCTGCGCATGAGAAAAGAGCGTTCTGCGAGGGCGACCTGCACAAGAGGAGCGCTGTCACCAGGCTGAGCGCGCAGAGGACCTTGATGTACCTGGTGTGGGACGCGATTTCGGCGTGCATCCAGGAGGACACTGTCAAGGACATCTTCGGCAACCCCGAGAGCGAGCGCGAGATCGTCAACAAAATATTCGACGCGTTTAACGGCGACAGCGTCGTGTACGACTTCTGGCAGCTGTACCTGAACGTAAAGGGGAACCTGAAGTTGTTCAAGGAGCAACTGTTCCCGCTGATGGACAAGGGCGAGGGCAAGGATTCCATTGTGACCGTCGTACAGGAGCAGGTGACGCAGTTCTGGGACGCACTGCCGGCCCCAGCGATCGACAGCAGCCTATCCCCGTTCAGTTGGAACCCGCCCATGGGCAAGTACATTGTGTTTGAGGTGGCCGTGCACAGGAACTTCGACAAACTGGGGCTGAGCGCGGACGACCACTACTTCGTCGAGATGCTCGACGGGGCGTACGCGGTGAAAACCAAGGAAGACTGCGGAGATTTCGCCGCCATCGCATTCGGCAGAATCATGCCAAAGCCCAACCCGTCCATGCGTCTGGGCACGGCAGTGTGCACATACATGCTCGACAGCATCGAGTTCACTGTGCAGAAGAGGAGCGTGGTGGTGCAGCTGCCCAGAGACTTTCACAACATACCGCCATGGAGACTGTTCGACCTGTTCGACCTGGGGCCGCTGGACCTGAAGCTGCCCAGTGGGACGGTGAAGCTCAAAGTCCGAATGTGGCATCACGAAAATAGCGTCAAGGCCAAGTTCCTGGCGCCGCTGACCGCGAACAACATCAACCATAGGCACTACGCACTGAACTTTGGGTGCAAGTGCGTCGGGGTGAAGTGCAAGTGCGGCTGCATGATGACGTACAAATCGCACGAGATGCTCAAGAACTTCGTGTGGGACGCGGCCTGCGACGCGCTGGACACATGGAGCATGGACGACCACGTGCAGAACCAGACGGCCATCAAGAAGCGACTGCGGAAACTCGTGGGCGAGTCGCTGGAAAAGTGCATTCCAGACAAAGTCCTGACGAGCTGCATGAGGAAGTTCTGCGACGCCTTCAACTGGGACCCCAGGCTCGTGCTGGGCGCCCCCCAGGGAGCAGGGGCCGCCGCAGCGAGGTCGCTCACCCCGCCGCCCTGATCAGTCCGACAGCTGGGCCAGCGGGGCCGTGAGGAGGTCCTCGCGCCAGGCTCCGTACAGCGCGGCGAGGCACAGGCCGGCCGAGCAGGCCCAGAAGAGCCTGCAGTTGGCCACGGTCTCCATGTCGGGGGAACGCTCCCAGACGTGGCCGATGCCGAGGAAATAGTCGAGGACGACCATTAAAAAGATGATGACGAGCCTGTTGGAGTAGTCGGGGGGGACGCAGTAGAAGGCCACGCCCGCGCCCGCCATGTAGCCGAGGACGTTGGCGTTGGCCACGCTGACCGTGGCGGGCGCCGGCCCGTCGGACGCGTACTCCCCGCCCGCGCACAGCTTCGCCAGGAACGACACAGTGAGGTAGGTCGCGAGGGCCCACGCGAAGAAGTCCACGGGGCTGCAGGCCGCCGCGATGGCGATGGCGTGCGCGCCCGCGACGACAAACCAGAACAGGGCGTTCCACAGGCCCGTCTGGCCCAGAGCCTCGGGGCCGTACGCAGTGCCGTCCACGATGAGGCCAGCCTCCTGCAGGCTGAACGTGTTGCTCACAAAGGCGGCGCCGGCCGCGCTCACGGCGAGCGTGGGCAGCGCCAGCATGAGGCGGAGGGAGTGGGTGCTCCCGCAGGCGTGGGTGAGCGTGCCGTTGGCCACGCACGGGGCGTAGACGTAGACTTGAGTGGAGGCTGGCGGGTAGAGCAGTATCATCAGGCCCACCACTGCGACCTGCAGGACGCCCAGGCCGTACGCGGCGCCCTTGCCGCACTGCATGATCGGGACAGGGCTGGCAGGCCCAATGATTAAATATTTAAGCCTACGGGGGGCCGGAATAAGCGTGCGCGGCATGCTACGGGCGGGGCCCGCGCCCAGGGTGGGAGCGAGCAGCGTGCCGGGGGCGCGTTGGCAGCTGGGAGCGCAGGCTGTGCAGCGCAGGGGGTTCGCGCAGGACGACGACATCTGGTCGGAGGACGCGGGGGGAGGGGGCAGGTTCTGGTCGGAGGACGCAGGGCCGGGGCGCAGATGGGCGCCGTTTGATAGGAGAGGGCTGGCTCCCGTGCCAGGCATTGACGACAGCAGGGGCTGGGCGCCCTTTGACCACAGCGCGGAGGCTGCCACAGAGGAAGCCCCGACAAAGCCCTCGAGCCCCACAGCTGCCGCCCAGGAACCAGAGGCAGCCAGAGGGTCATTGGTGAAGGAGCCCGCCCAGGAATCATCGGCGAACCAGCCAGCAGCGGCGCGAACGGAAGAGGAAAGCCAAGCGGAGGCGGCGGTGCGCGTACCTGTGGAGTCCGCCAGGATGCCCCCGCAGCCGCTCCTGAAGCGCGCGAGGAGGGTCCAGAACAGAACCCCGGCGGACTTCAAGGCGCCCAAGGCCTTCCGGGTGGACTTTGTGAGCGAAGAAGACGAGGACGAGGAGAAGGGGCAGGCGCGCTACACGAAGGAGCAGCCGAGGGGCAGGCGGCTGGGAAGGAGCGC
>JACCDM010824961.1_pt1 | contig 12590 bp, 10 predicted proteins | sample 7445851 | NCBI WGS metagenome assembly JACCDM01 (sample SAMN15323438, study PRJNA562643) | freshwater metagenome | isolation source: river surface water | place: USA:Blue River Watershed | collected 2017-08-16
TAAAAAAAGTTTCCGATATAAAATAATAATTTTTTATAGACAATCCTATTTCAGTAAGTTTTTCTTCTAATTTTCCAAGTTGTTTGCTATAGAATTGTTTATTATGCTTAGAGCATATGATATAGATATCATCTTTTTGATTTATTATATTTTGAAATAAACTCATATCAATTTCAAAATCAATTTCATTTGAAATTTCATCATCTATAAATTCTTTCATTGATATTGCCAAGTTTGAAATATCAACTTTCATTTTTTTACACTTTACTTTTAGTAAATTAAAAAATCCATTAGATAGCCAAAATTCTTTACCATTAAAGTCAATTTTATTATTTTGTGATTTATAGATGCCTGACTTGAATGTATTAAATTCATAGGTCTCAATTTTCATAATTGGAATAGATGGATTAAGTTTATTTACTATCCATGGTTTTGAATCAATTTTAATAATTGTATCTATATCAAAGAAATGACATTTCATATAGCTTATATATTAAAACTCTGTTTGTATTTTTTCATAAACTTTATATAATTATGTATATATAATTTTCTATGATTCATATACTTTGGTGTACTATAAGACCTGAAACATTTAAACAAATACATCCTTATTGGATGGGTAGAGCTGATAATAATCAAAATATCAAAACACATGTTGCTGTTAATGATCAACCACATCAAGAGATTATAGAAAAATATTTTAGAGAAAACAATTACTCTAATAGAGTAATTGTTACTTTGTCTAAAAAAATCGGTGTGTGTGATCCATCATACAAACTATCTAGTTCACTTTATGGATCACCTGGTGATATAGTTGTGTTTGCATCAGATGATTTCTTACCACCTGAACATTGGGACACATATCTGATAAATAAATTAAAAGACAGAGAAGGCGGTTTAATTGTTAGAGATGGGTATCAACTACCTGACTCATCAAATATGCAATATCCTGCTATTACTATTCCTATACTAACTTGGGGTTGTTTTGAGAAATTAAACAAAACAATTTATAATCCAGTATATGTTCATATGTATTCAGATTGTGAACTTTTTATAAATCTAAAGGATATGAATATGTTAATTGACGATAGATTAACCGATATGACTATTTTTGAGCATCTCCATTATGCTGCTGGTAAAAGAAGTGCAGACGATATGGATAAACAATATCATAGACATTGGTTAGATGATGAGTCTACTTGGAATAAAAGAAGGCTTATGACAGTCGATGAGAGACTAGGCAATACCTTGGCTTAGAGCAAAGTCATACATTATCGATATATTTAGTTTTTTAGTTATTTGATTTTTAATATCTTTAAACGTCTTTGAATTTCTTATTATACACTCGATATCATCTTCAAATCTCTCTCTAAAAAGAGAATGAGATTCCATCCAAGTCATTTTATAATTATCATTTCTGAACCATTCATCTTTGCCTCCTGATAACCAAAATAGACATTTTTCAGGATCGATATCAAAAATATCAATTTTTGGTATTTCTAAATTCCAAAATGTATCATTATTTATATTTTTTAGTCTTATTAAAATGGATACTGCCTCAATTATATCGGTGGTTATTTCACTTCCAATTTCATAATAATGTATTCCGTCATGTTCTCTAGATATTTTTATTATGTTATTTTCGAATATAACTTGATTTGTTGTTACTTCCAATTTTCTTTTTCTCATATCTAAAAAAATTATTTTTTGTACGATTACGTATGATGTGAGTTAGGAACTCATATTTTAACACCACTGATCCATTTACCCTTGAAATTTCCTCCTTCCCAAATACCATTTTTAAAAGTACCGTGAAAATTACCATTTTTGAATATACCAAAATTCCAGTTGCCGGTATAGAAATCACCAGAGTACCATATAATGGTATCTTTTTTTATTTCTAAAACAGCATTTTCTATTTCAGAGTCAATTAGCCAATAAAATTTTTTTGATTTTAGTATTTGGTTGATTTTATGTTCAGATGTAATAGATTTACCTTCAATTATTAATTCAATATATCTCATAGTTTATGTGAAACTTATGTAGTATATATTGAATTAATAACTTGGTAAATTACTATACCTTATTTTTTTGTAGTTTTTCATAGTCTACAAATTATTTTTTAGAATTTTCAGATAAAAAATTCTTTTCAGATTTTGTCAATGAATTTAGTCCAGATAAAGAGATTTTATCTAAAATATCATCTATTGATAGATTTTCTATAGATTCATTAGTATTTATAACATCCAATGATATACTTTCTAATTTAGAGAGATTCGCTAAATATGATTTAGTTGGTTTAATCTTTGACTTATCATCTTTATGAACAAATGCTATTGTATCAAATGTTTTATCATCTATAAATACTTTTAAATATCCATTTTGCTTAGAAGCAAATAGCTTTTTTGCATCAAGAGACATTAATTTATTCACCTTCAATAAATCAAGAATATCATTTACTGATTTAGTTGATTTAAGGTCGATGACAATAATATTTTGGTTCATATTTTTCATATCTAAATATTTTGTTTAACAAATATACGAATAAAATTCGTTTTTTAAAATTAATATTTTATATATAATAAAAATACTTTATATTATAATGGGTAAATTAATGAATAGAAAGGATTATCTTAGTAATATTCATGCTATAAATGAGGAAGCACCTTTTGGAAACGACATTCCATGGGGAGACTCATTGATAGGTAGACTTATAAATTCAATTTCTAGAAATGCTAAAATCTCTTTTAATAAGAGAAAAATAGAATCTTTATCAAAGAGAATGAAATCTATATTTGATGAAATGTTGGAATTTGGTAATGTTAGCATGCCAGAAGAAGATAAGTCTTTCCTTAAAGTATCATCAATTTTAGGTGAGTTGAAAAATAGCGTTTATAATAAAGAAGATGTATCTATTATAATATCATTAACAGAGAACCTTATAGATTCAGTTAATAAATTGAAGTTTAATAAGAAGGATTTGATGTTAAAGACATTAAATGACTTTCTTGATTTTTTAAATAGCGAACATTCTGATGATGTCGATACTGATTCGGATTCTAGTGTAAACTCCGATACAGATGTGAAAAATGGGGATATTAATTATAATAGACTATTATTACAATCTGTTGTTGATTTACATAATGATATAAGACAAAATGTGGTTAGAATAAAATCACAGAAAGATAATGTGAGTACTTTTTTTGATGAAGAAAAATATAAAAAACAGCGAGCAAATACAAAGGAGGAAATTTCTAAAAAAATAGAGATGATTGAGAGTGCTATTAAGACTTATCAAGCTAAAAAAGATAAGGAAAGACAAAATTTCTATTGGAGTGAAAGGATAAAATATGAAAATAAGCTTAAGGCATTAAATAAAACAGCCCCTGCTGCTAAACCATCAAAAGAAGTTAAACCTGTTGATAAAGATGATGATACTGAAGATGGGTTGGATTTTAAAAATAAAAAACAAGAGGTTGAAAAGATGCGCGAATCATTTATTAATGAAGGTGAAGCAAATCTTCATAATAATGAAATACATTCTAAAAATGCATGGATTAAGCTTGTTAGTGCATATAATAAATCAGGAGTTTCTAAGTATATTAGTTTTATAGAGAAGCTTTTATTGACTAGTGTGTCATCAGGTAAGGACTCTCTAAAAGAATCTAATGATAAAATTAATAAAATTTGTGCTCAGGTAGCGTTGAATTTTGATTCAATAGGGAAGCCATTAGAATTCAAAGAACTAATATCCGAATCTACAGAATTAGTTAATTTATCGGATGTTTCTAAATCTATTTCATTATTTGGTAGAGTTATTATGTCTTTTTCAGATGATATCGGATTATTAGATACCTATGGCTCTTCGAGTAAACATGCTAAATCATTTATTGATAGTTTTAAAAATATCAGAAGGGGTTCAAAAAATCATGAAGATAAAAAGTTTGAGCCAAAAAAAGAATCAATATTATCTTATCTTATGTTTGTTGAAGGTAAGCACAATAATGATGAGATAAAAGAAAAATATGATGAGTTATTTACGGAAGATGTGACATCTTACTTTAATATTACTGAGAAAAAAAAATCTGAATTGGAGTCAAATATTAAAACAAGAAAAGAATACATTTTCACTTCTACTGATCCTATAATAGAAATTGTTAGACTTTTTAATAGAGCATGGAGGTTACATACTCCTGGTGCCATACCTTCTGGTAGAACGGGTGGTAAAGTTTCAAATTCTGTTTTTAGAGAATATGAGTATTTAGGTGATGGTTCTGGTGGTACACCAGATGCACCTGGAAGTGGACCCTATAGAAATATTAAATTATATGAGGCTTGGGGAGAAGCTGTTCAGGATATTTTAAGTGATACTAAATATCGACCATTATTTTCAGAAAATACAGTTTTTAAGTTTAAAAACGAGGAAACTGGTGGTGAGGGTGACAATGTAAAAAAAGGAGGAAAAATATTATTGAGATTTGTTAATAGATTATTAGCAGATACTGTTATGTATAGTACCAAGGGTGCTATGTCAAAATTTGTAAAAGAATATTTTAAATTAGGTAGTGATGATTTGGATAAGATAGGAGGTATGTCTTATAGAGATTTTCCGAATGATGAGAAGAATAATAATAAAGTAGCCTCGTCCTTAAAAAAGGAAAATGTTCAGTTTATAAAACTTGATAGACATATTTCAGAAGAAGACATTGATGAAAATGTATTATTTAAATCAAACTTTTTAACATCTGAATCGAAAACAGGTGAGGAATTTTTCAAAATTCATTCCGTTGATGGGGATAAGTATGTTTACTTTTTATATAGTCTCAATGGTATACCATATGATACAACACCTGCTATATTTAAAATACCTAAACCTAAATTATCACAAGGTAATGTTTGGGTGTGTAAGGCGAGATATCGAGACTTTTTAGATATTCCAGTAAGTAAAAAAATAGAGTTTTCTTATATTGAGGTATTAAAGTCAAATTCTAATAAACAAATTAAGAAAATAAGCACTTCTAGTTTCAGTGTTTTAGTTGAAACAGGTACAGAAGATTATTATAAAGGTCTAAAGAAGATGAACCCATCATTTATTACTAAGATATCTGAGAGCGTTATTGATAAAGCAATTCAAAAATTAAGATGAGAAAAATAAAATCATTTCAGTTATTTAATGAAGGTCTTTTTTCTAAAGAAAATGATGTAATGGCTAAGAATTTATTCAATTCAATTAAGAATTCAGAAGAAGATATTAAATGTAGTTTCTATGGGGATTATAAAATAACATTTAAATTTAGAGAAAAAGGAATATCAATTTCCAAAACCGGTAACGACTATACACTTTCAGTTAATGCGGTTAAGTATAATGTTTCAAACTCTTTATGTAGGAAAATTTGGAATTTTTTTAAGGAAAATCGAGGTAGACGGGATAGTTCAGATCTAGAGATACATTTTAAGTAATTAATTTTTAATATATAACTAGATATGAGATATCTTAGTAAGTATATTAATTTTTTTGAGGCGGATGAAATATCCGATGATATTCTACCGGCATCACCAGATGATGATCTTTCAGCATCTAATCAAAAAGTTAAAGATGAGGTTATTGATAAGGCTGCTTCTAATATAAAGGAGTATAAGCAAAAAAAGTCAATTATAGATTCTATATTTTCTGAGAAAGGTACAGATGATGCTAAGATAAATCTAAATTTACAGAATAAGGTATATTCAAATCAAAAAGATTTAAAAAAGCGAAATATTTATTTAACAAATTATGAGTCTATTAAAAGACTTGAAAGGAGTATTGATAAGATCAATAAGGCAATTGATGATGATATGATTAAGAAATCAGATACAAATAAAATTATATCTGATTTTAGAAGCAGATTATCTGATATAACAGATCAATCAGAAAGAGACAAAGTTATAAGTCAAATAAAGAATAATGAGCTTTATATTAAAAAAATAGATGATAATATAAAGCTAAACTCTAATAAAATAACTTCGTTTGATAAAGGATATAAGAAAAAATTAAAGGATTTTGATATACAAATGAAGGCAGAGTATCAAAAAGTTTTAAAAACATAGTTTATATATTAAAAATAGAAAAAATATGATTTTTCCTTTTAATATATAAAACATAAAATAAAAAATAAATAACAAATATGGCAATTCAAATTGGTAAATATAAAAGACCAGGAATCTTTGTTGAGGAAATTGATAGATCAATCATTACAAGCCCTACAGTCGAGGGTATATCTAACTTAGTTATAGGTGTGTCTAGAAAGGGACCTGTTAACACTGCGGTCTTATTAAAGACACAAGGTGATCTTGAGAGAATTTTTGGTTCTCTTGATAGACAACTTGAAAGAAAAGGATCTTTCTTTCATAGAACAATTTCTAAGATGTTAGAAGCTTCTCCGGTATATGCTGTTAATTTATTATTAACTGACGATGAATTAGATACAATTGAATATCAGTCTGTCTCTGCATCTGCTCAATATAATAATGATGTTGAAAGAACTGCTCCATATAGAAGATTTTTCGATACTACTGGGTTTTGGAAAAGAGATACTGGATCATTTATCGATGTTACAAAAACTGTAACAGGATATGATAAACGAGTTTTGAATTTTACAAATCTATCTGATAGATACATCACAGTATTTTGTTTTAAATCACAAAGATCAGGATTTGATAGATCATTACTTGAATGGTATGGTTCTATTGAGAAGATGCCTACATATGTTTATCCAACAGACTTAGCATCAGATTATTTAGTTGATGTTCTTGTTGTTGGTGGTGATTGGTCAAATTACTCTGAACTTTCTGTTGATCCTAGATGGTCTCAATATTTTAATGCTGAAGGTTTGAAAAAATCAAAAGTTAGAGATTTCGCAAATGATAGAAATATAACTTTATTATCTTTTTATGAAGGATTGTCATTAATTCCATATTTTAGAGATCTTAATGGTGTTAATATCTTTATAGAAACTCTAATTAATAGAGATACTGATAGAACTGGACTATTTTGCGCTTTTAATAATGACTTATTTGAAACAGATTATCCAAAAGGTGTTATTGATTTAATTGGTAATAGCATGGTTGGTGATAATCTATCAAGTAATCCACCAACAAGTGATGAGACTTTCTATCAATCATTAGACGCTAATGATGGTACAAAGGACGGTGATATTGGTATAAACTTCCTATCATATAAGGAGAAAATAACTGAGACTATTCCATTTTCTAATAGAGTTTTAGATAGACCAGGAAACGTAATATCACTATTTGGTACTTTTTCAGCATTAAAACGAAATGTATTTACACATTCTTTTAATGATTCTTCTAATGTATTAGGTGGTGTTGTATCTGGACCAAATGATGATTTGAATTTTAGCATACCTACATATCCTAATAGAACATATTGGTTTACAGAAGGATATGTTAATGATTTACGTAGATCTACTACTATCACAACAACAACACAAAGTGTTAACTTACAGTATGTTGTTGATCCATCATCTGATAATGGTTATGCTGTTATTGGTGGTAATCTAGTATCTTTATCAGGTACATATTCTGTAGAGATAAAGTCTTCTTACTATTCAACATCTAATGCTACTTACTCATACAATGTTGCATTTGTTATAGATTCACAAGGGTCTATTAAGGCAGCACAAACAACAGCTACTGGTTCATTACCATCTGTAGCAGCATCTGATATAGTACTTGGATATGGAACTGTAAGTTTATATGGTGGATCATTTATTACAGGATCTAGTGCATATTTAACAAATACGACAATCACCGATTTAACAATTGGTACACAAACAGGTGGAGGTCCTTCAGCATTTAAAACATTACTTGCGGGAACTGACTTTACTATTGCAACATCTTCATCATTATTAGAAGGTGATATACAAGTTACATTCTTAAATACTAATTCTACTCCAGTTACTAATAACTATGAGGTTTATAGAAGATTCAAATTATTTAATTCAATGTTGACTTATGTTGATACTGCATCTACTTACAAAGGATTACTTTTATTGGATCCTCAAGTTGGTGGAACTGCGGGTAATATTAAGAAGACATTATCAACAATGACATTTAGTGATATTAAGACAGGAACAACTGTTAATAAATCATTTGTTGCTAAAACCGGCCTAAGCAATTCAGAAATATCTAATATTGTACAAAAAGGCGAATTAGTTTTTTATAAGGTTGATGATGAATTTATTATTGACTATGCTGGATTTCAAACTAAAGAGTCTATTCCTGTTTTAGATGGTACTACAGCTTCTTTTGGTGTTGTTGGTAAATACTCAAATTTCTACACAAGATATGATCAAGGTTTAATTGATACTGGTGATGTTTTTTATCAAAATGAATTATTCGGTCCTGTACAAGTAGAGTTTATGGAGGGTGCCGGAATAACAGCATCTCTTGATGGATATAATTTTATTGTTTTCCGAGTAGATAAGACAGAATCATACTATGATAGTAATGAGGCATTTTTTGACGCTATTTCAGATAACCTAGGCGATTCTGTTACAGGCGGATACCAAATGTTAATCGGTGGTACTCTAAATAGCGGAGCATTTACCGTTAAATTAGATTCTGCACTTGTTGCGGGTAATGGGTTTACACAACCATTAGGAGCAGGGTATTCAAATCCTGATGGAAGAGCCTATATATTAACAAATGCTAGTGGAGGTGCTCTTAACTTAGATGGTGGAACAACATATAGCTACTATGCTTTTGAAATAGTTGAGACTATTGTTAATGAGACTATCTCAGTTAGTAAAATATATGGTTATAATAGTGATTATGATGATAAACCAATTTACTTGGAAATGTATCAAGAATCAGATACAGACTTGATAGTTAAATTTATGGATTATCAAGTTGCTGTTGGTGGTACTGCGTCACAAACTCTAATTGGTTCTATAAATCCTGGTATTGATACAGCTTTAGCTCCTAATTCTACAATCTATGTTAAGTCTCAAAAGAGTAACTACAAACAATCAGTTGAAGTAGAATATCCAACTGGATGGACTGAAGTTAAAAATAAAGTTCTTTTAGATAAGAATAGATATACTGAGATTAAGGTAGGTGATTACTTAGAGTGTCTTTTTGACCCAACTACTATTGAATCTGATCAAATGCCTAAAAAATTAACTAGAATATTATCTAAGAAAATTTGGGCTACAAATCAGAACTACGTAGAAGTTACATGTGATGCTCCAATCAAATTATATAATTTTGATGGGGATAAACAAACACATAGATATACTAATATCGATGATTATGTTTCTACATATAAGGCTATATCACTTAAAGGATTTAGAATTAGACAAGCATCTTTACCAGATGGTACAGATTCTAAACAAAATGATATATTGGATATTGTAGCTAAAGGAACACCTTTATTCAAAGCAATAACTAATAAAGAGGCTTTTGATTTTAGATATTTAGTAGATTCTTTTGGATTAGGTTTGACAGAAGATTCTAAGCAAAATTTAGTTGATATTTGTGGTGATAGATTGGATGTTTTTGGTATAATTAATATGCCATCATTAAAACAATTTAAAAATTCATCATCTCCTTTATTCAAGGATGCAGATGGAACACTACAAGCTGAGTTTATATCTAAAGGAGGTGACCCAGAAAGTAGCCCAGCATTTCAATACTCTTTTGCTAAGGGTTCTGGTGTAACAACAGTTGGTTACTTCTTACCGTATGTTACTGTAAATGATTTTGGTAGACCAGTTGAGGTACCACCGTCTGCATATGTTGGTTTAACATATATGAGAAAGCATAATAGTGTAATAACTACTATTGTTCCTTGGACAATTGCTGCGGGTGTTACTGATGGTAGAATAACCGGAATAGAAGATTTAGAGCAGATATTTACACCATCAGATATTGAATGGTTAAATGGTGCTCAGATGAACCCACTTACGTTCAAGAGAAATAGAGGATTTATAATTGAAACAGAAAATACTGCACAGACAATTTATAGATCGGCACTTTCTTATATACACGTAAGAGAGGTATTGATTGAGCTTGAGAGAGAATTATCTAGAATGTTATTAAGTTTCCAATGGAAGTTTAATACACCTAGCGTAAGAGCACAAATTAAGTTACAAGCTGATGTTATTTGTGAGAAATTTGTATCAAAAAGCGGACTATACACTTACTTTAATAAAGTGGATGAGGAAAATAATACACAAGAAATAATAGATAACCAAATTGGTGTGTTAGATACTTATGTAGAACCTATTAAGGGAATGGGTATAATTGTAAATAATATTACAATCTTGAGAACTGGATCAATCTCATCAGGTGGATTTATTAACTCATAAACTATTCAAAATTAAAAAATAAAAAGAGAAAAATTTACTTCTCTTTTTATTTTTTAATTAGCATAGGTATATTTAATATATATGTAGAAATGAATGTTATTAATTTAGATATTTTTAGAAAGTCGGATTCCTCTGGTAGAATGTCAAAAGAAAATTTTGTTTTGAAAAATTTTAAGGAAGAATATGATTATATAATCAATTATACACAATTAAGGGGATTATCTATGATTTCATTCAAGGAAAAGGTATATATTACTATTAATGAATTAGATACTATTCCCACTTGTAAAAATATAAATTGCTCAAATACGGTTTTGTATAAGAATTTGACACTTGGTTATCTTGATTATTGTTCTAAAAAATGTGTATCATCTGATGTCAATATAAAAAAAATAAAGGAGAAAAAATCAATTGAGAAGTTTGGCACAAAAACACCTGCTGAGTCACTAGTCGTGAGGGATAAGATTATCAATACTAATAATTTGCGATATGGTGGTAATTCACCAATGTCATCAAAAGAAATACAAAATTTATCAAAGTCTACCATATTAAAAAATTGGGGAGTTGATAATCCTGCAAAGTCAAGCGAGATTATGGATAGAAGAGTTAAGACATTTAAATTAAATATTGATAAATATAAGGAATCTTATAGAAAAACGTCTATTGATAGATATGGAGTTGAGCACCCATGGATGAATAAAGCCATTCATGATAAAACAATTAAGTCGTTTTATATTAATTATATTGATAGAATCAAGTCCAAAATATTAAATCATAATGTTAGATTTATTGATTTTGATTTTAGTAATAATAGCACGAAGCTAGTTTTTCACTGTGATAAATGTTGTTTAAATTTTAATATTCTAACTTATCAATTCTATTATAGAATAAATGGTTCTCTCCCTATATGTACACAATGTTTCCCAATTTCAGAAAGTTCATCAATTAATCAAATAGAACTGTATAATTTCATATCCGAAAATTATGAGGGTGAGATTGTTTCTAATTGTAGAAATGTAATATCTCCATATGAAATAGATGTTTATTTACCTGATATGAAAATTGGGTTTGAATTTAATGGTGTTTTCTGGCATTCGGATAAATTTAAGGATAATAATTATCATTTAAAGAAAAACAATTTATCAATAGATAATAATATAAAACTATACACAATATGGGAAGATGATTGGGTCATAAAAGGAGATATATGTAAGTCATTTATTTTAAATAAAATTGGTAAGTCATTAAACAGAATCTATGCTCGAAATTGTATTATTAAGGAAGTTTCCTATTTAGATTCTAAGAAATTTTTAGAAAAAAATCATCTACAGGGAAACTGTACATCATCGGTTAGAATTGGATTATATTATAATGATGAGTTATACTCATTGATGACTTTTTCCAAACTTCGATTGCCATTACAAAGATTGTCAAAAAATAGAAATATTGGTCATTATGAGTTAGTGAGATTCGTTAGTAAACTTGGTGCTAATATAATTGGTGGAGCATCTAAAATTTTAAAATATTTTATTAACAATTATAATCCATTACAAATAGAAACATATTCTGATAATTTAATCTCTAATGGTGATGTTTACTCAAAGCTTGGTTTTAAATATTTACATACGTCTAAACCGGGATATTGGTATTTAATTGATGGTATAAGACAACATCGATTTAATTGGAGGAAACAAAAATTAATAAAACTTGGACATGATCCTAATAAAACAGAGGAAGAAATTATGTTAGAACTTGGGCATTATCGTATTTATAATGCAGGTAATAAAAAGTGGCAACTTATTATCAACTAGTTTTTATATATACTTTAAATAATAAATGATGTAAATGAAATATTTGGAATTATTCGAAAACTATAATTCAAAAACAACCTACTATTTAACAAGTTCAAGTTTGAAGCGTGCCAATTTACCATCAGATATTACATCAGTATTAAATTTAAATTTATCATCTGATAAATCTGGCATTATACATAAACTAAAAAGATTTTGTTGGCCTCGTAAGAAAGTACTTACTAAAGATGAGAATGTTGATATACGTGATTTTGAATTTGATATCATTAAGTCATTTGATATTAATAATTTACAATATGATAATTTGAAAAATAATGATTTAGTTATTTTTCATGGTGGTGATATCTATGATATTACTAATAACATTAAAAATAACAATCTTCAGAAAAAAATTGTTGATTGTATTTTA
>JACCDM010749313.1_pt1 | contig 12589 bp, 12 predicted proteins | sample 7445851 | NCBI WGS metagenome assembly JACCDM01 (sample SAMN15323438, study PRJNA562643) | freshwater metagenome | isolation source: river surface water | place: USA:Blue River Watershed | collected 2017-08-16
GAAGCACCTAATTGTGCAGTGGCGGTATATGGAACCTCAGTACCATCTGTAATAGTAGCTTGCTCGTTATCAATAATAAATAGCTTAGGATTTGATACTATTTTAATAAGGCTCTCTTTCTGCATCGCCTGAAGTTCAACTCGTAGATCAGTTTTTGATGAACTAAATGCAAGTGCTATACCGCCTAATGCCCCTGTAATAGGGGTATTGGACAAACTTCCAGCGGAGGTTGATAGATTAATTGTTCCTGCTGCAGTCGGTGGCGTGCCAGCTAGCGTTCCTGCTACAGACGTATCATTAAAAGTTTTAGTGTTTCCGGTATTAAATAACCCAACTCGACTACCAAGTTGCATTTGAAAATCATCACTTGCCTCTACAATGAATACTTCCACTAGTACCTGCCTAGTAGCTTTATCGAGATTAACTATAGCTGATTTAATCCACTCAAGATCTGATGATGTGGCCTGTATGATTACAGAATTTGTTCTGCTATCAATCACGAAGGAAGCCCGTGCATTTGCACCACCTCCGCCGGCATTACCGGCACTTCCACCCGTTGCTTCAAGAGTAGCAACAATATCTTTAAGCTGTTGTGCAACAACATCTGGTTTAGCATAATTTAATTTGATGATAGCTGTAGTTTTTGATTCAAGATTTGAAAAAGCTTTCAGCGCAGCAATACGAGAAGATAGAGCTTTTTGAATGGCGTCACTTTGAGTTGCCACAAAATCAGGGCTATGAATAGTAACTAGATTTCCTGACTCATTGACATCGCTAATTAAATTTTTATTTTTTACAACGATATCCATTGCCTCAATCCAGCCAACAGTTTTTAAATTAATACTAACATCACCTTTTACTTCATCTCCAACAACAAAATTTATTTTTGTTAATCGGTGTAAGATCTCAAAAAAAGTTCGAATTGGAACAACATTTAAGTCAAGAGTGACAGGAAAGTCCTTCCAACTTGGGTCTGTAAATTTTAAACCACGCTCTTTACCTTTAATTTCTACAATATTTGCAGATTTAATTGATGTCTCAATTTTAGTTGTATCGACCTTATTTAAGTCTATATCGTTGGGTTTATCACGATTTTGTAAATCAATGACATCTTCCCTAACCTTATCTGCATTTACTTGGACATCTTTTTTTACAACTGCAGGGGGCATGCACCCGAAGAGCAAGGTCATCAATATTGTTGTAAGGCCGATAGTTTGAATGTTTTTCATAAAGGAAGCTCTTGACCTACTTTAAATTGGTTAGTTTTATTTATTCCAGAAAAAGTGACACTATCATCATTTATATGGCCAATTGAAACTGAGCCTTTTACTTTTTCTCCCTCTGTGAATAGTTTGGACTCTCCAGAAGGAAGAACAATTACACAGTATTTATCTTTATTAGAGTAGATAATGCCTGAAAGGAAAAAAATATTACTTTTCTTCAGAGGAACCTGAGCATTTGGGATATCTGTAGAATTAAATGCAGGATCTTTATTGATCGAAGGCTGAGGAGGCACTGCAAATGGATCTGCTCTCTTAGAATCAACTGGCACGATCACTTGACCTGAATCTTTGGATTTATCAGAGGACGAACTTTCTGGCGCTTGAACAAAACCAGCATTGTATACCTTCCAGTCATCGAATGATTCGTAATAGTATGTTTCCCCATTGATAATAAATGCCATTTTTTCTTTCGGAAGATCTAACTTAGGTGGCTTTGTAAATTTAATCGAAAGAGAAAGGTGCAAAGCACGGTTATCAAGAGATTTAGTAATTTTCAAGTGAACAATATCACTTGATAAAACAACCATTCTCATTTGATTTAAAAAGTTTTTAATCGATAAAAATTGGCCCTCAGCTTCTAACTCTAGTGGTGCATCCTTTGTGCCGGTTGAAGCCAATGTATCATTGGAATTTAATTTACTCAATTTAAGTCCATTTTTTGTAACTAAACCGCCTAATAAGGCCGCAAGCATGGATTTTGAGTCTGGACTTTTGATAAGATTTTCAAGATTAGATCCATGTTCTCTAAAGAGCTTTTCTCTTTGACTTTTGAGAGAATTTTTTTGAACTAATAAGCTTTCATACTGAGACTTACTTGCTGTGTGTATCTCATAATTTCCATAAATACCGTATGATAAAAAACCTAAAATAAGAATACCTAAAATCGATATCAAGCTAAGTACAAATGGCAATTTAGCATTTGCTATATCTAGCCCTTTTAATGAAATACTAAAATTTATCGGTTTATTAAGGTCCATATTATTTCACTTGATAAGATATTTTCGATGTTTGATAAAAATCTTCTGGGCTTGACTCAACCCCCAAAAGCTTAACATTTTTATATTTTGCAGATAGGATATTCATTGTCGTTGCAATGAGAGATTGATCTCTAGATTTTACAGTTAGGACAGATGAATCTTTTCGTTGTTGATATAACTCAATTACATAAACACCGCTAGGAACTTCACTCAAATAATCAATATCTAGAATTTTTTCGTTAATACCAACGACGTCTTTCATCCAGTGACTGTAACTATCTTGATCAGCCTTTAATGAATTTACTTCTTGCTGCAATGTATTAATTTTGACTTGAAGTTGATCAATTTCTGACTGAGATGGAAATGAAACTAAAAGATAACTATACAAAGTAACAAAAGATGCAAACAATAGTGAACTTACAAATGCTAGCTTTGTTAGCTTCCCCTTAGTTTGAGACTTTTCTTTCTCTCTCTTAACTACCTCTTCTCGATTTGGCAATAAATTAATATTTGCTACTGCTTTGACAAATTTAAAATATCCAAAAATATCTAGTCGTCTTGTAGCCAATCCTAAAGCGACTGCTAGTGAAGATATATTTTTCTCATCATCCACTCGTGACCTCATTTGAAGGGGAATATTCAGATGACTGAGCGGATTAAGTGTATGTATTTTGTACTCAACAATTTCTCGCTTAAGTCCATCTGCAATTAGATCAAAGTTAGATAACGAACTAACAAGGTTGATTTTTTCAATTCCAGGCGCTCCGCTTTGATTTATGAAAGCTGAAATTGAGGTTCTAATTTGGGAAGCAATTCTTTTGTAGACCTGATCATCTAAACTTGAACCCCCATTGATTAATGCATGAGAGTCATTATCAGTCACAAATACATCATAAATAAATGGTAAGTCGTCATAAATGAATACGATATAATTTTCATGACCACTTATTTCGAGGAAAACTGTTAATTCGGAAGTTTCAATTTCGCTATAAGTTTTAAGTATATTTCTTAGAGCAAAACATCTTACATCAACAATTAAAGGATCGAACCCAGCCTTTCTAACAAGGTCACACATTTTTTCGATTTCATCGATACGCGATGCAACAAATAGAATTGAAAGCTGGTTTTTTTCTGCATTTCTTTTTACAACTTGCCAGAAAATAGAGTACTCAGAGAGCTCACCGGGTAAATTAATACTACTCTCCCAGAGACTACCATTCTCTACAGCAACATTTAATTCGGCATCCTCCAAATAAGGTATTTGAATTACTTGGACGATTGAAGAACTTATAGGGAGTGAAATCGCAGCATTTTCGGTAGAAAATTTTTGCTCAAGACGAATCATTTTGAGCAAACGAACAATCTCTTGTTCGTGCCCATTTTCATTGATAGTTGGGGCAATTGTCTTAGAGGCTAACTTATTTAAAGTCCATAAGTTTTGTTTTTTGTTTAATTGAACAACACGCACATAACCATGAGATAAATCAATCCCAACAATTTCCTGCTCAATTGGATCTGATGAATGAAGGCTGATCCTCAACTTATCTAGTATTTTTTTAATCACAATTAGTGGACTCTCAATCTTGATTTAATAATTACTTTCCCATTTGAGGTACTAACTGTAAATCCCGGTTTCCCAGTAATGATATTATCAGTTTTTGTAAATTTACCCGCAGTATCAACTTTCGCAGTTCCTTTCTTTGCGGATACTGAAATATAAATATTATCCTTGTAAGCAGTAACACCACCTATCGTCATATTCTTAAGATAAATTCCTTGGCCCATATCATAGCCACATTTTGTATTCTTAAATATAACGGCAGAATCGCCACTACTACAATAATTTGATCCAGCCAATACTGGAGGAACGTATATCGGGATTGTGCTTACACCTCCATATGATTCAATTTTGGAGGCCAACTTCCCATTACTACAGCTGTAACCAGCACCCATTGAATCCCAAGCTCTGGCATTATTAATATTAATGTACCAGCCTTGTTGAGCAGTACTAACACATACCGGCGAGCTAGTATTATTTGCGTTCAAAAACTGAGCCAAAGGTCTATTAGTTGATATACCAAAGATGTTTTTTTCCTGGTCTTGAATAGAAACCACTATGTTATCAGGTGTTTTGCCAATGAGGGATAAAATATCCATATCCCCAGTACCATAAACAATATTTATTTCATCGGTCGGATCCGCAGTATCAGAGCTAACAGACAAAGGTTGATTAATTAGTCGATCATTTAAGAATGTTGTCCCAGAATTAATTACGTCTGCAAGCAAAGAGTTATTTTTAATATCTGATGGTGAAGAGGCGGCATCATCAAAGCTATTTATGTACCCATTATTATTAGGTACCAGAAGACGATAACCATATTTTCCTCTCATGTAGGGAGTGCTTCCACTCTCTAAAACTTCAACTTGCGTTGCTACTTCATTTAGTATTCTTCTGGTGAAGGTAATTGAACTTCCTGCGACGACAGATATATTATTACTTAACGTTACCCGAGTTGCGCTATTAATAGATTCAACTACTGTATTTGCCGGAATGCCCGAACCACTGACTCCTGAGCCAATATCAATCGAGTAAGTATTCATTAGATCAAGTGTATTTGAATTGGAACTAGCGCTAGCAGTGAGTGTGATTGTACTCAATGAGGAGTTTTGCAAAGAACTCACATCTCTAACTGCGACAATATTTCCAAGATTATTTGGTTTCAGACTGATTACATAAACCACTGAACCCACATTTGAAGTTAAGCCAACATTTGAATTGCCTCCGCCGATAATTAATACTGGCTCATATGAACTTCCATCTTTTGTATATGAAAAAACTGGTGCAGATGTTGTAAATCCCAATCTTTCAAATCCAGAAACATCAACTCTAGATCCGTCCTCTAACCATTTTCTGGTGGCTCGTGAACCTGAGTCATCCTCATAATTTTCTATGGAAAAAACATGAGTTGGCAGATTAGGATTAGTAACATCTAAAACTGAGAATCCCTTAGCACCATACCCCATCGCTACGGCTAGGTAAGTTCTCCACTCATTCTCTATATAAACATCCTGAGCTACTACAGCTCCATCAACACCATATATGGACATTGAGGAATTCGGAAGTGAACTAATCATATTTTTATATTTATCCATTAATGGTGGGGGTGCAAAAGCCCATAACTCTCTGCCTGTTGATGCCTCAACAGCATGCAAAAGACCAGCATTTGATCCAACATAAACAGTCGGGGTTCTAATAGTTGTCTTAAAATTGTCATGGGCCTGTGGATCTTTATCCCTAAAGTACTGAATTCCTCCAATATAATTTTTATCAGAGGGAATCACTTGTAGAGGCTGACCTACAAATAGTGGCTTAGAGTTATAGATATCATTCAATTTCCATCGCGTAGATGTGTTTGAATTTTTATCCTCATCCCAAATATCATAACCTCGTATAAATCTTATAAGATTGATTGCGTCCTCCGTGGCCGTCTTTCCACTTAAAACCCCATCCACATCCATTGCTGTCGCAATCGCGTCAATAGAATCAGTAGCATGAACAAAATTATTTGGCGTTACTTTATTAAGTGCGTCAGGAGAGACTAGTCCTGGTATAGCCGTCCACAATTTTCTATTATCCGGGCTAGTGGAATTAAGGTTTGCTCCTAGTTCCCATATAGTCGAGCCTACCGATCCGTCAGAATTTAATCTTTTTGCAGTTAAATAACCTTTCCACTGAGTAGTTGGAGAATACTCAAATTCTGGAGATAAAATTAAATCACCAGAGGTTGTCTTTGGCATAATTGTTGGGGCGACAGCAGTATAAGTATCCAACATCACTGACTGTATCGCCTCCATAAATTTTCCTGCCAACACATCTGAAGAGACACTACTAGATAACGGCTGCCCCGTTCCTCCAGCCACCGCTAAATCTTTAAAAGTTGTATTAAGGTAATATGCTGCTGAGGATCCAAATGCAATGGAAAAAGTTTTTACCGATGGATTCTTAGCATTTAGTCTCGTTGCTATTTGATATCCAGTGCCTGGACTCCATGCGCCATCACTTAGAACAATAACTAAGGTAGTTCCACAGTTATTAAATGTCCCAGTAAAAGCAGGGCTATTAAGATAGGTCTCGATAAATTGCATTGGGGGTTGAAGTGATGTTCCCCCGCTTGCGCCAATTTTACTAATACCAGACATCATATCGTTATAGTTCTGAGTCTTATTTGTCGAAAGTGGTACCCATACATATTGGGTCGAATTTATGTAACGAACAAGAACTTGTTGGGTGGTACATACTGTCCTGTAAGATATGATCCCCCATACATAGCCGTAGCGAGGAACACGGCGGGTCCCCACATTATAGTATGAGATAATTTTATAGGAATAACCGTAAACTGGTTGCTGAGTGCATGTTCTTTGGGTTTGATAAACAGGCTGACTTGCATTACCGCAGTTAGCTGTGGTCCCACTCCATACACATGACCCGGAACTCCAAGTCAGCAACGAGAAATTTGCTGCTGCTGCGAGAGATTTATTCGTTATTAATTTTCTTAGAGCGTCTTGGACTTGTAAGTACTTATCCGACATACTACCTGAGGTGTCAACAGCAAAAATAATATTAAGTTGAGCTCCCCCAGTAGTCATCGCAGGGGGTTGTTTTGCCATCCCCAATGAGGGAATTAAAACTATTAGTCCCAATAGGTAAAAAGCAATCTTATTCATACTTCATTGACTCTGGTGATTTATAAATAAGACGCTCAACATAGCCACCCGGCACAAGATCTAATTGGTAACCTAATCTTAGACCTTTTTCAAAGTTGGTTGTAAATTCAGTAACAGCAAAATTATTTTTTCTAAAAGATGATTCCATTCGTGACAATTCTTTAGGTTGAATAAATTGACCAAAATGAGGCTTATCATTTTTAAATACAATTTCTATAGAATATACCTTATCATCAAGAGTGTAGATTTTAATAAGCGAACCTCGTGGTATATCCCCACCACAAGCAGCAGGGATCTCGCCATTGAAATATTTCACGCCTGCCATTTTAATTTTTACAGGGTTTGGTAATGCAGAAACCTCCAAACTCTCCGAGGGCTTTAACCAGACTTTATATCCTGAGATACAACCAACATCGATTAAATTATTCGCCATTACGTGTTGTGATAAAAATAGTATGCATGCACCCAAACCAAACGAGAGGGCTCTGGCTAATTTTTTAATGATTATCTGAAATACTATAGTAGTCATAATTTGAATTATATACTTTTTTAAATAGATAAAATAGTTTGGTATTCAATAACTTCCGAACCATTATCCCTAACTGCTCTTAATCTATAGTACTTAACCATAACCCCATTGATAGACCCATAATTTCTGGAACTAGAAATTTCACCTCCTCCTACGCCAGAGGCAGGCTCCTCTTTTATAAAGGTAATCATGCACGAATCCTTGGTCAGCACGCTTCTAGATTCTGAAAATCTTGACTGGACTGTAAAGGCAGAATTAATTTTAGCTGCAGTACTCAATGAAACAGTTTTTAATGGATTATTAAAAGGATCACTATTGAGATTGTTAACATTTAATTTTAAATATTCAAATGCCGATTGAAGACAGAAATCTGTAGAGTCTGCTGACACTTCCGCAGTTACAAACAAATTTTGAACTTTCGACACAAAAGTCTGGGCCTTTAGAAGCGTTGCTGAAATGAAAGATAGGGTCAGAATCGCTAAAAGCGAAAAAACAAGCGCCATGCCTGACTCAGCACTAAAATTGGTTTTCTGCTTTTGCATAAAAATTATATGTTTTTGAGACGGATCTCGCACCTTTAATCACGAGAGTACAGTTGAGCCCTCTAACATCAGCATTTACATTTACTGGAGAGAGATTTATAGAGTTTGTACAATCAAAACTAGAAACGTTTGCCAGAGCAATTTCGTCAACAAAGATAGTTTCAGATGAGCTCCCATTACCTAAAATCTTAGTTTTTAAAATTGCTTTTTCACTTGGGTTATCTGAGAATCTCGGCAAATTAATCACTTTATATGTCAGTATCTGTCTAGTTGAAGGACTAAGATCTGTAGTGATTTTTATCTGATCTACAGATGATCCATTTGAATAGACTGTATCAATTACTTTCCCTGAAAGGTAAATAGATGGAATTAAGGAATCAATCGGCTGATGTCCGGATGAACCAATATCCTCGGTGAAGATATCTATAAAACTAACAACCTCTCCTTCTGAAATTACGTCAGTTTTAACATCATTAGACATATTTTTATAACTCTTAACCAAGATAACAATTGAAGCAATCATTAACGATGCGATAAATACTGAAATCACCAACTCAACTAGAGTAAATCCAAACTGTTTTTTGCCAACTATCATTTTTGATTCACCAATACACGGTCTAAACAGACACTTGAGGGACAGCTGGCATGAAGAATACGGATACGTCCAGAGAAAAAATATATGCCATTAACTAAGCTAACATTTGTTGTCAGGTCAATAGACTTTTTGCCAGTAGATCCTGATCGTAATAACTGATCCTCCATTCTACAAATCAACGTCGTCATTTTATTTTTTCCAGTGGCTGTGGGTCCAAAGTCCGCGCAAATGAGAGTTTCACCATTTACAATTGAAGATGGATCTACTGAATTCACATATTCATTAAATGCCGACTTAATTGATTTAGTTGCCAGTGTATACTGAGTTACATTTCTAATCTCAGCCTGTCGCTGTGCAACAACCTTGATTACTAAAAGTGCAAAAACAGCTGTGAATGAGACTAAGACCATGCTCACCATTACTTCAACCAGAGTAAAACCTTGCATCTTCTTCATTACTATCGCCTAATTTCATTCCAGTTTGCAGAGATACTTATATCTCTGACGTAAATTCTAGCGTATCCCAATTTAGATAAAAGAATACGCGATTGAACGTTAGTATTTTTTGTTGATGAAATAATGAGATCAAAATTTCCTGCGGATTGGGTAAAAAGATTTCCATCAGAGGTAATATAACTTTTAGGTGCTGGACAAGCCATAATTAAGCTACTAAAAGAGTAGCTTAAAAGAGTCTCGTTGCGAGTTCTGGCACCTGATGTTTGTAACTGAACGCTAGTACCAAATGATCCTGCTAACATATTGCTTGGCTTTAAACGAAAATAGTCAACGTTGATATTCTTAGAATCGCAATTAATGACTATGGATGTTTGAGAGGATCTCGCACTTGCAATAAGGCTAGATAATTTAACTGCGGCTTCCTCAGCTTGACTAACAATTTTCTGGGCTGACACACCCTTATCTGATGTTGAGATGGAAAATGTGGCAACTATCCCAATAAGCCCAACAACAATTATAAGCTCAAGGAAACTGAATCCTAATTGCGCTTTCATCATAACCTCATACAGAGGATGAAGAAATTTTATTCTCAAGCATGAGAGTTTTAAGAGAATTTTCCATCGTTATCATCCCCTCAGCGCGAGCAGTTTGCATGATATTAGGGATTTGGAAGATTTTATTTTCCCTGATTAGATTTTTGATGGCCGTATTACATATCATAAGTTCAAAAGCAGCAACTCGGCCTGGCTGATCTGACCTCTTTAGAAGATTTTGGGTTAAAACACATCTCAGTGTCGATGAAAGTTGAGATCTGATTTGTTCCTGTTGTGACGGTGGAAACACATCAATTATTCGAGTTATCGTTGATGGAGCACTATTGGTATGGAGTGTACCGAAAACCAAATGCCCTGTTTCAGCAGCAGTTAAAGCCAATTGGATTGTTTCTAAATCTCGAAGCTCACCAACAAGAATAACATCGGGGTCTTCACGCAAGGAGGCTCTAAGAGCACTCAGAAAACTTTTAGTATCTCTCCCAACCTCCCTTTGACTTATGACTGATGATTTAGACACATGGCGAAACTCTATGGGGTCCTCAATGGTGATGATGTGTCCTTTTTGAGTAGCGTTGATTACATCTAATATGGACGCAAGTGTGGTGCTTTTACCGGATCCAGTAGGACCTGTAACTAGGACAAGTCCCGTTCCTAATGTTGGCACGGTTCTGATATATGCAGGTAAATTTAAATCATCGAAATTGGGCATTTTCGATTCAATGCGTCGCATAACTAAAGCAATTTTATCTGACTCTTGAAAGGCATTTACACGAAATCGATATCCATCTCGCTCAATTGCAAAATCATGGTCTTTGGACTCAACAAACTGCATAAACTCTGATTCAGAGAGAACGCTTTGTAAAAAGGTTCTTAATTCAGACTGATCTACTATGCTATCTAGCTGAATAATTTCGCCATGTTCACGATATGCTATTGGGCTTCCAGCATGAATATGAATGTCAGAAAGCTTGGTTTTTTGTGCTAAATCTAAAATTACATTCCACATGCTACCTACTCCATTCAATATAAATATTATTTTCCGCTATAAGTAAGTACCCAATGATCTGTTTTAATTAAAAAGTTGATGCACGATTTGTTTTATCACATGCGGAAACAGAAGATGGCTGACAGGCAGATGTATCACCATCTTGATTAACAGTAAATTTTTTTCCTGATGCAATATGAACAGCCATTGAAGTAAAGGTTGGAGGGGTCAATGAGGGGTCACCGTAGATACAGTAATAAAAGTATTTTGTATTCAAAAGTAAGCCACCCAAAAGAGAGGAGCTTATTGCAGCAGAGCTAGTTGCGTTGGCGTCGCACTTGGATGGGGTCGAACCTGAGGAGTAAAAATATTTTCCATTAACTAACTTATATGCTTCTTGTGCAGCGGCGATACTCATTACTGCCGTTTGAGAATCTTTATCGCGTGCATTAGAGAGATATCCTTGGTATGCAGGAACACCTACGGCAGCAAGAATACCCAGGATAGCAACGACAACTAACAACTCAATAAGTGTGAAACCCCTACAATATGAAGGAGGGGTATATTTAGTATGCATTATTCACTTATAGATAGTGTTTCAGTAACCACAGCGTCATAAGGAGTCGCGCCCGTGACACTGCCAAAGCTACCTTGTAATGTAAGCGCTGAAGTTCCAGAAGCAGCAACACTCATATATCCAACACCAGCTGCAGTAGCAGAGGGGGCTGCAGTAGAAGGGGCATAGGCAGTTGCTGATTTAGAAGTAACATAAGGGTTACTATACTTATCACCGATGTAAGCACTGAAATAGGTTGCTGCAGCAGTTGCGTCAGCAATCGGGCAAGCAAGTGTGCTAGCAACTCCAGCCTTGCTTGTAAAAGTTAAAGAGGTTGACTGTCCGTTACATTTGATAACCTCTGCCATTATCCAATTTCTAGCTGAGGTAAAATTTTCTTTAGCAGCGTTATATCTAGCTTTAGCTTGATAACCTTGGTAGGCAGGAATTCCAACTGCAGCAAGAATACCAATGATTGCAATGACAACTAACAGCTCGATCAAGGTAAAACCTTTTTGATTGCTTTTCATTATTAATTTCCCCTTAAAATCAGATTTAATACTAAAAATAGTAAAAATAAACAATATAAATTGAAATATTATAATTAAAAATATAAAACTTCAATTTATTTTCAAACCAACTATGCACGTAAACCATGATTAAGAGCATTTAATCTTGAAGAAAGTTCATTAATGACTTACGTCATAAATCTAAAATTAATTATAGATAAGTTAGTTATAAATATTCCATTTAATATCAATAATATAAATATTTAAAAATAGTATGTAAGATTCGGTTGAAAAACATTTCCCACCAAATTTTTTTATTAACAAACTTCTCTAACGCTCAGATTTTTTGCAAAAATCTCTGAACTAAAAATCTGTGGCTACCCTATAATCTTTATTGAAATTTAATATAAGGATACTTGATTGGACTCAACTGCTAAACGTGTTGCATATATGATGGACCATTTAAAAATTTCCGAGCAGACAGAGTTCGGAAATTTATGCGGCGCATCTAAAAGTGTGGTAAATCAATGGCTTAGTGGAAAAATAAAAAAAATAGATCCTAGATATGCGTTTCAACTTGAGGATAAAACAAAGTTTTCAGCGAGATGGATTATGCTCGGAGAGGGATCAAAATTTAAATAGTTTAGAGTTCTTGACTTTTATAGTTTAGTATTCTAAACTTATACCTGTTCATTAAAACAGGAGACCATGATGCGAAAACCCCTCGATTATCGCTCAGTTGATTTTGAAAACATTAGTTTTGAAGTGACCTTCGAAGAAAATGATCCTGAAATTCTAGGAGTCTATTGCGAACGTTCTGATGTAAATCTTTATCCCTATTTACAAGACTTTTTAATTGATGCCCTCCAAGAAAACTTA
>JACCDM011221964.1_pt1 | contig 12588 bp, 12 predicted proteins | sample 7445851 | NCBI WGS metagenome assembly JACCDM01 (sample SAMN15323438, study PRJNA562643) | freshwater metagenome | isolation source: river surface water | place: USA:Blue River Watershed | collected 2017-08-16
GTGGTGGTATTCGGTTTTCTGGTTTGCCGCGCTGTGCTCGCAATGACGGCGTAATAAAATATATAAATCTAATTTATTCTTCGCTGCTCGACAATTTTCTGGCGCGATCATCCGCCGTCAAAGCATTGATGAATTCGTCTAATTCGCCAAGCATAATGTCATCAATTCTGTAGCTTGTAAGATTGATGCGATGGTCGGTGACACGACTTTGTGGGAAGTTATAAGTTCTGATGCGTTCACTTCTGTCGCCGCTGCCGATTTGTTCTTTGCGGCTGGCGGAAATTTCTTTGTCGATTCTTTCGCGTTCAGCTTCGTAAAGCCTAGAGCGCAAAACCTTCATCGCTTTTTCGCGGTTTTTAATTTGAGATTTTTCGTCTTGCATTGAAACTGTCACGCCAGTTGGAATATGAACAATACGAACTGCTGAATCTGTTGTATTTACTGATTGTCCGCCTGGACCGCTTGAGCGAAAAACGTCAATGCGCAAATCTTTTTCTTCAATTTTAATATCAACTTCTTCAGCTTCAGGAAGAACCGCAACCGTTGCGGCTGAAGTGTGAACGCGGCCTTGATTTTCAGTTTCAGGAACGCGTTGCACGCGATGAACGCCTGATTCGAATTTTAAGCGAGCAAAAACATTTCGTCCCGTAATCGTTGCTGACGCGTCTTTATAGCCACCAAGACCGGTGTCAGAAATTGATAGAATTTCAAATTTCCAACGATTTTTTTCAGCATATTTTTGATACATCGCAAATAATCTTTGAGCGAAAAGAGCGGCTTCTTCGCCGCCAGTTCCGGCCCGAACTTCAAGGATCGCGTTCTTTTCGTCGGCCGCATCTTTCGGGATTAAAGAAAGTTTAATTTCTTCTTCGATTTGTGGAATTTTATGCTCTAAATCAAATTTTTCTTGATCGAGCATATCTTTCATATCTTTGTCAATTCCGCCAGCCGCAAGCATTTCAGTGATATCTGAAATGTCCTGAGTATTTTTTTTATAGACATTAATCAACTCAACAATCGGTCCCATGTCCGAATGTTCTTTAGAAATTTTAGCATATTCTTGGCCCAAGGCAGAAGGATCGGCGAGCTTTTTCTCTAACTCAGCATGTTTGGTAACAATGCCTTCGAGTTTTTGCATGAATGACATTTGAGATTTAAAAAGTTGATTTATTTGCGGATATTTTAGAGACTGCGCGAAGCGGCTGAGGCATCTAAAATCAAGGTCGCGCAAAGTAAACAATAGAATTCAAAATTACAAGTTACGAAATGTCCTACAAAAATTTTTACATCACTTCGCCAATTTATTACGTCAATGATGTGCCTCATATTGGTCACGCTTATACCTCAATTTCATGCGACGTGATGGCTCGATTTAAAAGGCTAGAAGGTTTTGATGTTAGGTTTTTAACTGGCACTGACGAACATGGCCAGAAGGTTGAAAAATCAGCGCTTTCTCGTGGCAAAACTCCGCAAGAATTTTGTGATGAAATTTCTTCAAAATTCCGCGAATTGGCTCAAACATTGAGTTTATCGCATGATGATTTTATTCGTACGACGCAAGAACGTCACAAAAAATCGGCTCAAGAATTTTGGAAAATTTTAGAAAAAAACGGCTGGATTTACAAAAGCGTTTACGAAGGTTGGTACGCTGTTCGTGACGAAGCTTTTTACGGTGAAGACGAATTAATAAACGGCAAAGCTCCTACTGGCGCTGATGTTGAATGGCATAAAGAAGAAAGTTATTTCTTCAAACTTTCGGCATTCCAAGATAAATTATTAGCACTTTATGACGCGGTTCCAGACTTTGTTCAGCCTGAATCGAAGCGTAACGAAGTGCTTTCATTTGTGCGCGGTGGAAAAGATTATGTTAAAGGCGCGCTCCGTGATTTGTCTATTTCGCGCACTTCTTTTTCTTGGGGCGTTAAAGTTCCTGACGACGAAAATCACGTGATGTATGTTTGGCTTGATGCTCTCACCAACTACATTTCCGCCCTTGGATTTCCAAATGAACAAGATCCGTTACTTCAAAAATTTTGGTGTGATACCAAAGATTCCCCAGTTCACGTTGTTGGAAAAGATATCTTGCGATTCCACGCGGTTTACTGGCCAGCCTTTTTAATGGCGGCGCAAATTCCACTGCCAAATAAAATTTTTGCTCATGGTTGGTGGACAAATTCGGGCCAAAAAATCTCTAAATCTTTGGGAAATGTAATTGATCCGCACCAAGAATTAGAATGGCTAAAATCTTTTGGTTGTAGCCACGAACAGGCTGTTGATTATTTCAGATATTTTTTACTGCGCGAAGTTCCGTTTGGAAATGACGGTGATTATAATCGCAAGAACTTTGTAACTCGCGTCAATGCTGAGTTGGCGAATAATATTGGAAATTTATCGCAAAGAATTTTGTCGATGATTTACAAAAATAACGACGGAAAAATTGTGAATTTTTCTCATTATGAAGATGCTAAAGAATTGCTGGAAAAGGCTTACAAATTGCCAGCTGAAATCACTTTAGAAATGGATAAATTTGCTTTCGATCAAGCGATTGAAAAAATCATTATTTTCGCGCGCGCTTGCAATTTATTTGTCGATCAAAAAGCGCCATGGACCTTAAAAAAAGAACATCGCGTCGAAGAAATGAATTTGGTTTTGTCAACGATTGCCGAATCTTTGCGTTGTCTTGCAATTGCGCTTCAACCTTTTGTTCCCACGCTTTCTGGCAAAATGCTTGATATGCTAAATGTTGATGAAAAATCGCGCACTTTGAAATTCTTAAATGCAGATTTTGCACTAAAACCAGACCACAAAATTAACGAACCAAAGGGCCTATTTCCAAGGCTTGAAACCAAAAATTAAGAGGTCGCACATGTCAAAAAACTTTAATACTTCTAACGAAACTTTTCGTAAAATTATGGGCAATGGGTTAACTCATGTAGTTCCAAAATTTCAGCGAGATTATTCTTGGGAAAGCGAACAATGGGAAGATCTGTGGCAAGATATTGTTGACCAAATTGAAGAAAAAGAAAACGAAGATCAAAGCCATTACATGGGATATTTGGTGCTTCAAACCAATAATGATAAAGAGTATAAAGTGATAGATGGTCAGCAAAGATTGACTACTTTAATGATTCTAATTTTAGCAATTCTGCATCATCTGCAACAATTAGTAAAAACTCACCTTGATCAGGATATGAAGTTGCAAAATCAACAAAGATTGGACACGTTAAAAAATACTTACATTGGATTTACCGATCCGGTTTCTTTAGTGACTAAGCCAAAATTGACGCTTAATAAAAATAACAAACTGTGCTTTGATTCTTTGTGTACTTTGGTTGATAAGCCAAAGCCAAAAAATTATTCAAGTAAGCTGCTTTTAAAAGCTTATGATTTCTTTATTAAAAAAATTAGTGACAGCAAATATAATGAAGATGGAAAATCTTTGGCGAGCTTTGTTGACAAGATGTCGGATATTTTATTTTTTACGACAATAACGGTTAATAACGATTTAAACGCATACAAGGTTTTCGAAACTTTGAATGCTAGAGGTGTAAAATTATCTACTCCGGATTTGATCAAAAATCATTTATTTTCAATGATCGATGAGAAAGGACAGTTGGCTGCTAACGAAGAGGAGGATTTAGAAAATAAATGGGGACAAATAATTCAAACTCTTGAGAAGTCAGATTTTTCTCAATTTATTAGAGTTCATTGGAACAGTAAAAATACTGCGACTTCCAGCAATCAACTTTTTAGAAAAATAAAACAAAGTATTGCGGGTAAGGCTCAATTATTTTCTTATATCAGAGATCTTGACGATACGGCTGAAATCTTTGCTGCTCTTAGTAGTGACAGAAATCATGAGGAAGATTTGTGGAGCGATCAAAGTTTTAAGGAAGCGCGCAATTATTTAAAAACTTTGCGAATATTTAATATTGAACAGCCATACGTTTTGCTGATCGCCGCTTATAAGAATTTTAGTGCTGAAGAATTTTGTAAAGTTCTGGGATATGTCGATGTGATATCGGTTCGTAACGTGATTGGTCAAAGACAGACTAACCAACAAGAAGGCGTTTACAATCAAACTGCGCTAGAGATTTCTAATAAAGTTATCACAAATCTTTCGGGAGTTAAGCAAAAACTAAAAACGATTTATCCCAGTGATGAAGATTTCACTCATGATTTTTTAAAGAGAGAAATCAAAACCGAAAGAACTCACAAAAAAGCGCGTTATATTTTAGCAAGAATTGAGAAATTTCTTAATGTGGAATTTAACGGAGACGAAAGTGATTTTACCTTAGAACATATTTTGCCAAAAAATCCCGATCAAACTTGGGTTGAAAGTTATGAAGAAGAGGATTTTGAAGTTTTGGGAAACATGACTTTGTTGGATAAAAAAACCAATAAAATGCTAGGAAATCAACAGTTTTTGGAAAAGAAAAAAATCTTTTCTCAAAGTTCTTTAAAAATCACAAAACAGGTATGTGAAAGCGATAATTGGGGAAGAGACGAGATTAGAAAAAGACAAAAATGGTTGGCCGAGCAAGCTACAAAATGTTGGAGAATTGAATTCTAATTTATCGAATAATGAAAATCGTTTCTTGGAATATTAATTCGCTGCGTTTGCGCCTTCCTTTGCTCGAAAAATTTATTGAATTGGCTAATCCTGATGTGATTTGTTTGCAGGAAATTAAAGTTGCGGACGAGGCTTTTCCGCTTAAAAAAGTCAAGGCTTTGGGATTTGATCATGTAATTTTCTCTGGCGAAAAATCTTACAATGGCGTGGCGATTTTATCGAAATTTCCACTTTTGAAAATAGAGATGATCGATGTCGAAAATTATGGTCACAAACGTCACATTTCTTGTGCGCTACAAACCAAAGTTGGTGAAGTTTTTTTGCATAATTTTTATGTGCCCGCAGGTGGCGATATTCCTGATGTCGAGCTGAATAATAAATTTGATCATAAATTAAAATTTGTTGATTGGATGCATGATTATTTTACGCCGCAAAAAGACAAAAAAATTATCATTGTTGGCGACATGAATATCGCGCCGCTTGAGCACGATGTTTGGTCGCACAAACAATTGCTGAAAGTTGTGTCGCACACGCCAATCGAAGTGGAAAAAATTACGCGCTTGCAAAATGGCCTGAATTGGATTGATACCCATCGTCACTTTGTCGATTCAAAAGAAAAATTATATAGCTGGTGGAGTTATCGCGGTCTTGATCCGCTTACTTCCAACAAAGGTCGCAGATTAGATCATATTTGGGCAACACCGAATCTAAAAGACCAAATTAAGTCGATGGAAATCTACAAAGATTTTCGTGTAGAAACCCAGCCTTCCGACCATGTTCCAATTGAAACTGTTTTTGATTTTAAATGAAAAAAATTGTCGTTAATTCCAAAAATGAAATGATGGATTTCGCCATAGAAATCGCTGCTTCGGCGCAGATTGGCGATGTGATTGGCTTGAAGGGAACTTTGGGTGCGGGAAAAAGTTTTTTTGCGCGTAATTTTATCAATGCTTTAAGCGAAAAAGCGGTCGAAGTTTTAAGTCCAACTTTCAATTTGGTTTATTCTTACGAAACTAAAAAAGGCGAAGTTTTTCACTTCGATCTTTATCGTTTAAAAAGTGCGAACGAGCTTGAAAATATTGGCTTTTTTGAAGCTTTGCAAAATGGAATTTGTCTGATTGAATGGCCCGAAATTGCAGTGGATTTTTTGAAAAAAAATTATTTTGAGATCGAAATAAAAACGCTTGTTGGTGCAAATGAAGAAATGCGCGAAATTTTATTAAATGGAAAAAACTAAATGGAAAAATTTGAATTCGAAGTTGCTGAAAATGAAGATGGAATAAGGCTGGATAAATTTCTTACTGAGAAATTCTTGTCAATAAAACCTGAAATTAATCGTACTAAAATTCAGCATCTCATCGAGATGGACATGATTTTAGACGACAAAGAAAAGCCAATAAAATCGGCTTCGCAAAAAACTAAATCTGGTCAGAAATTTTTTGTATCAACGCTTGATCCCAAGCCTTCGCATTTAATGGCAAAAGAAATTCCCTTCGAAATTATTTTTGAAGATGACGATCTTTTGGTAATCAACAAACCTGCTGGATTAACCGTTCATCCAGGAACTGGCAATCAAGATAATACCTTGGTTAACGCACTTTTATTCACTCACCAAGATCGACTTTCTGGAATTAGCGGCGAATTTCGCCCTGGGATTGTTCATCGTTTAGACAAGGATACATCTGGTTTGATGCTGGTTGCGAAAAACGATCTTACTCACCAAATTTTGAGTCAAAAATTAAAAGACCGAGAAATTAAAAGAACTTATCTGACCTTTGTTTATGGCCAGATTACGCCAGCTCGTGGCATGATTAATAAAAATATTGTGCGCTCAAGAATGAATCGTTTGAAGATGTCGGTTTCGCGGACTCTGGGACGCGACGCAATTACAAATTACGAAACCAAAGAAGTTTTGCACAATGGCTTTGCCAGTCTCTTGGAATGTCGTTTGCAAACTGGAAGAACCCACCAAATCCGCGTCCATCTTGAATCAATCAAACATTCATTAATTGGCGATCAAGCTTACAATTCCTGCAAAAAAATGATGCCGGATGATTTTTCTGACGAGGCAAAAGATTTTATCAAAAACTTCCCGCGTCAAGCGCTACACTCGCATAAAATCAGCTTCACTCATCCTAAATCAAATGAGGAAATGAGTTTTGAAATCGAGCTTCCAGATGATTTAAAAAAGCTAAAAAATTTCCTAAAAAATGGTTAAAAAGATTTTGATAATTTCAGGAGCGACGGCGTCAGGAAAATCTGACTTAGCCTTGAAATTAGCTGATGAAAAAGAGATCGCGATTATTAATGCCGATTCATTGCAAATCTATGAAGGCTTGCCAATTCTATCTTCGCAGCCATCCGCGCAAGAGCAAAAAAAAGTAAAACATTTTTTATATTCACATTTTAAACCGCACCAAACTTCATCAGTTGCAACTTGGTTAAAGTTGGTAAAAGCAAGCGCAGAGCAGATTTGGAGTGAAAATAAATTGCCAGTAATCGTCGGCGGAAGCGGCATGTATATTTCAAAATTGGTTGATGGAATTTCCGAAATTCCTGAAATTGATGCAGAAATTAGAAGAAATGTTCGTGAACTTTTTGATGAATTAGGCAAAGAAGAATTTCAAAAAAAATTGATCGAACTTGGCGAAGATGAAATACTCGACAAACAGCGCCTGATCAGGGCTTATGAGGTTTTAGAACAAACCGGAAAACCAATCTTTTGGTGGCAAAATCAGCCTTTGAAAAAAACTTTTGATGATGTCGATTTTCTGCAGGTGAATTTGAATTTAGATCGTAAAAAACTTTACGAAAATTGTAATTCGCGTTTTGAAAAAATGTTAGAAAATGGTGCGATTGAAGAAGTGCATAGTCTTATAAATCAAGATGTCAGCGATGAAATGCAGATTACAAAAACTTTAGGATTTTTTGAAATTCGTGATTTTATAAATGGCCAAATCACTCGCGAAAAAATGCTTGAAATCGCCACTCAGAAAACCAGAAATTACGCAAAAAGACAACTAACTTGGTTTCGTCATCAATTGCCGCAGAAGGTTGTATTTACTGATTTTTTGGCAGCCTTAAATTTTTTGAAAAATGAAATTTAGCGATCGCGGAATAATCATCAGTTTAAAAAAATACGGCGAAAATTCTTTGATCGTGAAAGTTTTTTCGCAGCATCACGGAATTTATAGCGCCTTTGTACGATCAGTAAAATCAAGCAAAGACAAGACAATTTTTCAGATTGGAAATCTAATCACTTTCGAATATCGCGCGCGCATTGAAGAAAATTTGGGGCAATTTTTTGCTACAGATTTAGAAAGAAGCTATTGCTCAAAAATGATGTTCGATAAATTGCGTCTTGATTGCGTCAGGTCAATATTTTCAATCATCGACACCATATTTTTAGAGCGCGAAAGTCACGAAATTCTTTTTGGAAAATTGCAGAAATTTTTACAAAAACTTGCCAATGACGATTCCCAAAAAATCGATTTTTTAGCCGATTACATCAAACTGGAATTGGAAATTCTAAAAACTTTGGGATATGGAATTGATTTATCTTCTTGCGCAGTTACTGATTCAAAAATTAACCTCGCTTTTGTTTCGCCAAAATCAGCGCGCGCTGTCACTTCTGAAGTAGGAGAGCCCTACAAAAACAAGCTTCTTAAGCTGCCAAATTTTTTAATTGAAGAAATCCAATGCGATGAAAATCATTTGCTCGATGGTCTGCGTTTGAGTGGATATTTTTTAGAAAAATATGTTTTTGAAGACCGTTCAATAATTGAAAAAAAGCAGCAATTTTTATACCGCGAAAAAATTTTCCAAACTCTAAAAAATTAATGATCCGAAAGCATCGATCGGATTTATTTGGTCGCCAAAAAGCATGCAAATATAAAACGCCAAACACATTGGAGGCGCGAAGGGAAAGATTCTGTCATGTTTAACTTTTTGCCAAATCGTGCCAAATAAAGCGCCAAGAATGCCGATTGAAAACATAAAAAATAAAAAATTATCCATTCCCAAAAATAGTCCAGCGAGGAAGAAAAATTTAATATCGTCAATGCCGATCGCTTCAATTTTTACGGTGATGTAGAAAAATGCCAACATCAGCAAGCCAAATCCCATATAAGTGAAAGCGGCTTTAAGATGAGTAAGAGCGCCATAGGTTCCAGCGTCATTGATGCGTAATAGAATTATAAAAAAAGCCAGCAAATATTGAGCGATATCGGGGATAAAATAATGCTCCAAATCGGTGATCGACATTAAAATTAAAGTGAAAGCAATGCCGCAAAGAAAGATAAATTTTGGGTCGATTTGTTTGTAGGCTAAGAAAATTACTATAAATGAAATGGCGAGAATCATCTCGATTAAAGGATAGCGGATGGAAATTTTTTGTTTACAATTGCTGCATTTCCCGCGTTGAAAAATCCAAGAAAATAGAGGAATTAAATTTCTGATTTTAAGTTTAGCGTGACATTTTGGACACTGCGATCTGGCGACTATAATTGGTTGTTTTGTAGAGAGGCGATGGCTTAAAAGGCTGGCAAAAGAACCTAAAACCAGACCTGAAATTGCAACTAAAAAAATTTGCGCTGAGAATGATAATTGCAAATTCAGAATTGAAAAAAAATCCATGTCGAAATTGATTGTTTGGTCGGCGTTCTTAGACACTGTCAGCCAATTATAAGAAAACCAAAATGAATAACTATGAGTAACTCAAAAACAAGCTGCAAAATTTTTCTGGCGCTTCTTTCTGTGATTTTTTGTTTTTCTTGTGGCCACAAACCAGTTCAGGTTGTGAATCGCGGCAAAAGTTATTACGGAAAATATAACAATATTAACAAAGATAAATACCGCAATCTCGGCAAGAAAACCGCACAATCTGGTTTAAAAAATCACCAAATTGAAGTTGCTGCAAATGACACAATTTATAGCGTTTCAAGAAAATATCAGGTGCCGCTGCGCGACTTAATTAAACAAAATAATCTTACGCCGCCTTATAAATTAAGCGCTGGCGACAAGTTAACAATTCCAGCTCCAACTTATCACGAAGTTGAAAATGGCGAAACGATTTATTCAATCGCGCGTCTTTATAAAATGAATATTGATAGTTTGGTGGCGATGAATGATTTAAAAACACCTTATAAATTAGAAGTTGGACAAAAAGTTAGAATCGTAAAATTTAATAATACCGAAGAAGCTCGCACAACAAAGGTTTTGGACGCGCATGCCTCAAATAAATCTGATAATATTGAACAAGAGAAATCTAATGATTCTCCGGGATTTGTGGAGAGAACTTTGGATAAAATGAATCATTTTTCTTGGCCAATTCGTGGTGAAATTATTTCTAGATTTGGACCAAAATCTGGCGGGCTTTATAATGACGGAATTAACATCAAAGCTGTTGAGGGCGATCCAGTTAAGGCCGCAGAAGAGGGAGTGGTTTCTTACGCTGGCAATGAATTGAAGGGTTACGGCAATTTAATCATCGTCAAACATGCGGGCGGTTGGATTACGGCTTATGCTCATCTGTCAAAAATTTCTGTAAAACGTGGACAGAAGGTTACAAAAACTACCAAAATTGGCGAGGTGGGATCGACAGGAAATGTCACTTCGACGCAGCTTTATTTCGGGCTGCGCAAAGGTCGCGATGCGGTAAATCCAGAAAATTATTTAACTAAATAAATTTATGTTCAGTTTTTTTTCTAAAGCAAAAAATGGAGACGAATTAAAAAAATCGTCAAAAATTTCTTTGGCGATTTCACAAATTTTTAGTCATAAAAAACTTGATTCTGAAATTATCGATGAGTTGGAAGAAAGCTTGATTCTGGCTGATATTGGCGTTGAAACTGCAGTAAGAATTGTTGGTGATTTTAAGGCGAAGAAATTTCATAAAAATATTAGCAATGAAGAAGTTAGAAATTTTTTAAGCGAAGAAATCGAGAAAATTTTATTGCCTTGCCAAAAGCCCTTGAAGCTTGAAGGAAGTGCCAAGCCGCAGGTAATAATTTTTAATGGAGTTAATGGCGCCGGAAAAACTACTACGATTGGCAAGATTGCATTTAATCTAAAAAACCAAGGAAAGAAAGTTACAATCGCAGCTTGCGATACCTTCAGAGCAGCGGCTTCGCAGCAGTTAGAAATTTGGGCAAAAAGAGCGGATTGTGAAATTATTGCAGCATTAAAAGACGGTGAAGATCCAGCTGCAGTTGCGCATCGCGCTCTCACTTTTGCTAAAAATAATGACTCTGATTTTTTATTGGTGGATACGGCTGGACGCCTGCAAAACAAACAAAACTTGATGGATGAGCTGAAAAAAATAAATACGGTTCTGAAAAAAATTGATGCCAGTGCGCCGCACGAAAATCTGTTAATTTTAGATGCAACAATTGGTCAAAATGCCAAACAGCAATTGGAAGTTTTTAATCAGATTGTTGGGATTACTGGCCTTGTAATTACTAAGCTTGATGGCTCTGCGAAAGGTGGAATTGTCGTCGCTTTAGCTGATAAATTTTCGATGCCAATTTATGCAATTGGCTTAGGCGAAAAGATCGAAGATCTGCAAGAATTTGATGCGAAGAGTTTTGCGAAAAGTTTGGTATAGAACCTACAGGAATTTCTTATCTTGAATTGGCGTTTAAAAATCTTGAGATTTTTCAAAGTTTGTTAAAATCCGCATCACTTAGTCACTATAATTTTCAAACCTGATAGATTTATGAAATACATTCTTTTCTTACTTATTCTAGCTTCCTGCGGCAAATCAGATTCTTACTATAAAAAAGAATGCTTGTACGATTTAGGGGTTTCTTGTGGTCACTATAAAGTGTCGCCAGTTTCGAAATAGCGCCCAAATTATCTTTTGTAGAAGCCAGTGAAACTTGCTTTGCCAAGTACATTCTGATTAATCATATAGCCAGCAAGTGCTGCAGTAGAAGTTTGTGCAACTTCCAATTTATCAGTTTTTAAAGCATAAATCGTAAAAATATAACGATGGGCTTTATCGCCAACTGGAGGGCATGGGCCACCAAAATTATAAACTCCAAAGTCATTGCGAATTTGTTTAATTCCATCAGTGGTTTCGAAAATATTTTTAGCGGCAAATCCTGAGGGCAGCTCGCTGTAGCTTAGAGGAATGTTGATCGCAACATAATGCCACCAGCCGCTGCCAGTTGGCGCGTCTGGATCATAAACAGTTACAGCATAACTTTTGGTGCCAAGTGGCGCGCCGCTCCAGCTGATTTGAGGAGATATGTTTTGGCCTAAACAACCAAAGCCATTAAAAACAAATTTATCGGTGATGGTGGCATTTGGTGCAATGTCAATACTGTTGATGGCTAATTTGGCGTTGGCACTGTTCATTGAACATGAAACAAAAAATGCTACCAGTAAAAGCGATCCGAGTGATTTGATTTTCATTTGAAAAAATTTATTTGGTTGGAGGGATTAAGGTTTTTGGTTAATTTCCATTTCACCCATAAAATAGCAAAGAAGTGTAGCGGGAATTTTTAGAATTGAGGCAGATTTAGAATCTTTTTGATTAATAATTCCAAAATCATCCAGTGATTTTGTGACAATGTAGCCTCTTTTAATATTTTTTTCGGCGCAAAAATTAATCAATCCTTTGCAGTCGGAAAGAGAGGTGTGCTGCGATCGATATTTCACCCCAAAAGGAATTAGCTCGCCGTCAATTTCAGCAACCAAATCAACTTCTAAATCTTTTTTGCCACGCCAATAGCTGAAGCGCACGTTTTGTTCGTAGTAGCGCGCAAATAAATGTTTGAGCACTGCCGATTCGGCGGCAATTCCTAATAATTGCGGGTTATTGTCGAGAGCGGTCTTGCCGCGCAGCATTACGGCAGAGGCAATTGCGGGGTCAGATAAATAAACTTTCCACTTGCCGCGTAAAATTTCTTTGCCGTAGCCAAAAGGAGGAAGGCGATAAATGAGGTGAGCGGCTTCGAGTAGTTCAATAAAATTTTGAATAGTTGGTCGCGGTACGCCAAGACTGCTTTGCA
>JACCDM010745240.1_pt1 | contig 12586 bp, 10 predicted proteins | sample 7445851 | NCBI WGS metagenome assembly JACCDM01 (sample SAMN15323438, study PRJNA562643) | freshwater metagenome | isolation source: river surface water | place: USA:Blue River Watershed | collected 2017-08-16
AGAATCATGATGTCATTGTACAATAGGTCATTCCACTCCCCAATGAATTCTATAATGGCATATCCCTCGTCATATTCAACGTACAAGATTTTAAGAAAAAGCGTTTGACTATCCATGCTGTCCCATTGGGGATGGATGTAATGGTTATAAATCTTTTGTGAAAATTCAAATTCAGAATATTCTCTTTCGAAAAATGGTGACTTAGGATCTTCACTGGCTATGTAAAAGTCGCGCCATCCATAAAAGGGTTCTAGATCATGCATGATTTCCGAAGGCAAGTATGGCTTTTCTGACAGAGCCGTGTTGTATTAAAAGATTTTTTGCGCTTTCCATGTCTAAACCAGTTTTTTCAGCAACCATGCGACTTCCACGTTGAATTAATTTTTGATTAGATAATTGCATATCTACCATTTTATTTCCAACAACTCTTCCTAAACCAATCATAACACTGGTTGAAATCATATTCAGAATCAATTTCTGGGCGGTGCCTGATTTCATGCGTGTGCTGCCTGTTACCACTTCTGGACCTACTACGGCAACAATGGGATATTGGGCCTCCAATGCCAGGGCACTTCCTTTATTGCATGTAATGCTTCCGACAACCATTCCAAGTGATTTGGCCGCTCGCATGGCACCTAAGACATAGGGTGTGCGTCCGCTGGCAGCGATGCCAATCAATGTATCATCCTCTTGGGGACTATAACTTAATAAATCAATTTTACCTTTTTCTTCGTTGTCTTCCGCTCCTTCAACGGGATATCGAATGGCATCATCCCCACCCGCGATAATTCCAATAACCCAATCATGGGGAACCCCAAATGTGGGAGGGCACTCAGAGGCATCAACAATACCCAATCTCCCGCTGGTTCCTGCTCCCATATAAAAAAGTCTTCCGCCTCTCTTCATCCTTGGAACAATGGCCTCTACTAAAGCAGCAATTTGGGGAATGCATCCTTGAACAATCACCGGAACCGTTTGATCCTCCTGATTGATATATTGTAAAATTTGTGTTGAACTTGCCTGCTCAAGGTGGTCATATTTGCTCGTACTTTCCGTGGTGTTTTCCATGTTTTTTGTAGCGAATTAAATTCTTCGCTAACTTCGTTCTAAAATCGTTAAGATGAAAAAATTATTGTGGATTGTCTCGTTCTGTTTTATAGAAATTTTTGCCTTTGCTCAAACGGATACTACTGAAAGAACATTGGTTTTATTGGATCGAGCCGCCATTCCTGGGAAGATTACAAGCGCAAGAAGGAAGTCTGATAATAATAATGTTCGAGGTGCGCTGACTGATTACCGTGCTGTTTTAGATGTGGACTCAAATCACTATGTCGCTTTGTACAATAGTGCTGATTGTTATTATCGATTGAAGAAATATCAAGTGGCATTGGATTACTTAAATAAGGCAACAGCAACGCAGTCTTTTGTGTCTTCTGATGCAACTTTATTTTATGGTAAATGTTACCATCGTCTAGGTCAATTGGATAAAGCTATCTCTTATTATGAGATGTATCTAAAAGATATTTCTCCTTCCGAACCGGTTTTTCCTGAGACCAAGAGATACATTCAGGAATGTCGATACGCTAAGGCGATGATGGCAAAACCTGTGAATGTTAAGATCGTCAATCTAGGTAAAGACGTTAATTCACGTTATGAGGAATACTCCCCCAGTGTTACTGCAGATGGAAATGCGTTGTATTTTACTTCAAGAAGGGCAAATACTACCGGAGGGAAGGTGGATGAAAATTCTGATTTCAAGTTCTACGAGGATATTTACTTCTCTACGAGATCTGCAGATGGCAAATGGACTGAAGCTGAAAAAGTTGAGGGGCAAGTGAATACCGATACCCATGATGGTATATTGAGTGTGACACCAGACGGAAGGGCTATGTATGTGTACAAGAACGATGGCAAGGTTGCAGGCGATATTTATTTTTCGAAATGGGATGAGGTAACTAAGGAGTTCTCTGCTGCTGAACCCTTGCTGTTCCCAATCAATACCAAGCGTTTTGAGAGTTCTACAAGCATAACCGAGGATGGAAATTATTTGTATTTTGTGAGTGAGCGTGATAAAGGATTGGGAAGAGGGGATATTTATGTGAGCGAAAAAAAGAATGGCATTTGGACTGATCCAAAAAATTTAGGTCCAATCATCAATACCACGGGTGATGAGAAATTTGTATTTGTGCACCCCAACGGCAAGTCTATATTCTTTGCGTCAAACGGTCATTTGTCTCTAGGTGGCTATGATTTGTTTCGATCTGAATTTGTCAATGGTTCTTGGACCGCTCCAATCAATTTAGGATACCCTATTAATACGGTCAATGAGGAGTCAACTATGTCTATCACCCGAGATAGTAAGTTGATGTATCTGTCTGCTGAATTTGACAACTCTTTTGGAGAAAGAGATTTGTACCAAATAGATATTTCTGATTACCAAATGGCTTCATCTGCCACAGCATTGTACAAGTATACTGAGGTACAAGGAGAGGTTCTTACCAAAAGAAAAAAGGGGATCAAGGGAGTTGAGGTATATTGGATGGATGAGTATGGTGTAGAGGTTGCCAAGGCCACAACGGATAAGGATGGCATTGCTAAAACACAAATCGTAGCTGACAGAAGTTATCAGATAGAAATTAGAGATGGTAATAAAAGTTTACATAGCGATATGAAACTAATCAGTGAAAACGGGGATCGCAAATTGACTATTAGTCTTCCGTAGTTTTGATACGCATTGGTGCGCAACTCCAGTAGCCATTTTCGATACATGGAACCAGGAAGGACTCTGATATTCCTTTGGATTTCATGATTCTTTTATACGATTGGTTGGGTAAATCGGGATGTGTGCAGGTTATCTCGAAATAGGCGTCAATTTCAGGCTTAATCTCTTTGGTTTTAAAAACAACTTGAGATTCAGACTTGATGTCGGAAATTACCGTCCATTGCTTTAAAACGTGCTCTCCTTTTTTATATGAAATAGAGATTTGTGTTTGGTTTAAGTTTGGAAATTCGTTGATGATGTACAAACTCCATTCTTTTCCATTCCATTCACCAGAGGCGAGAAAAGGGCCGTATGCGTATGTCAATTGCTCCAAAAATGGTTTAGGTTGAAAGTGCCAATCCATAGCACTCCAAGAGAATGATGGCCAAACATCGTTCAATTGCCAAAACATCGTTCCCCCACATTTATCGGAATGTCTGCGTTGTGCTTCAATTCCCATCGTCATTCCTTCTGCTTGAACATATTGGGTGAGCAAAGCGTAATCTTCATGTTTAAGGACTTCTCCTGTAGGATGCCAATATTGCATGTATTGATGCATCAATGAAAATCCGCGATTGTGTTTTTGATGTTGCACAATGCCTGGGTCCTTGATGTGAAATTTTCCATCTGTGCACATTTCATCTTGAACTTCTTGTGAAGGATAACTCTGCATGCCAAATTCTGACATGAATCTTGGTATTTTAGTCATGAGTACCTCAAAATTCTCAGCATCATGCCATACACCCCAATAGTGTGAATCACCCTCAACTAAGGATCGCGAATCTCCTCTCCCCCAAAGAGGAGAAGATGGCCAATAAGGTAGGTTAGAAAATTTTTCAACGGTGTTGGGAAGTGTCTTTAAAAACAAATTGTCGTAAGCACGTTGTAGTTTTTTTTCTTGTGAAGGATTTAATCCCATTTTCCAACCCCATCTTTCCCATCCTTCGCTATTTTCATTATTTCCGCACCACAATGCCATGCAAGGATGATGGCTAAGTCGCTTGACATGTTCTTCAGCTTCAAGCTTTGCACTTTCTAAAAAAGCCTCATCACCGGGATACATCGAGCAGGCATACATGAAGTCTTGCCAAACTAAAATGCCATATTCATCGCACAAATTGTAAAAAATATCGGGCTCATAAATTCCTCCACCCCATACTCTGAGCATGTTGATATTGGCGGCTTTGCATCGCTCCATCAGAATCCGATAATCATTTTCAGTTGCTTGCTCGTGGAAGTATTTGATAGGGATATAATTGGCACCTTTGATAAATATTTTCTTATGGTTGAGCTTGAAATAAAAGGAAGTTCCCCACTTATCTTTTTCTTGTACAAGCTGAATGGTTCTGGGTGCTGTTCGGAAATCTTTTACAGTTTCAAGTTGTCCATCAACATACAATCTTACTTGAATATTGCGAAGGGATGAAAGTGCGCAAGGCCCAAATTCCCATTCATGAGAAATGGGTAGCTCAAAATAGAATTTGTTTTTTTCTTGTGTCAACACTTGGGACAGAATCTCAGTATCACCCTCCGTCACATCCATCACCTGTATGGATACATGATGGTTGCTTGTTGGAGCAATTTCCAGATTTAACTCCAGGGGGTCTTCAGAAGTTTTTCCCAATTTGAGGTAAGTTTCTTTTAAGAAAACCTCATTGCATATTTCGAAAAAAGGAATTTGTCTTATACCGCAACCTGCTAATTTGGGTCCCCAGTCCCAACCAAATTCGTATTGCGGTTTTCTTGTGACCGCTCTAATACTATCTCCAGGAATGGGATAGGCTATTTTCTTTAGCTTTTGCTGAGCAATTTTGTAAGGGGAATAAAAAACAAATTTAAAATGATTCAAGGGCTGCAGATACGCTGTGATGTCAATCTTCCAATGTATGAATGCATTGTCTGTTCTCGATATAAGTTGTCCATTACAAAAAACATCGCAATAGGTATCTAATTCTGGTAAGTGCAGAAATACAAGTTGGTTTTTTGAAATGTTTGGAGCTGGGATATTGGATACTGAATATTCCCAATCCTGATGACTGACCCACTGTGCTTTTTCCTCGCCCATTCCCAAAAGTGGGTTTTGAATTAATCCATTTTTTTCTAAATCGATGAACACATTACCAGGCACTGTAGCGGAGAATTTAATGGGGTCATTTGCGGCAGAAAATTCCCATGCATATTGCTCTAGCGAAATTTTTTTTTCTTGCGCATTCATTTGAAAAAGTAATGTTTGAAAGAGAAATGAGAGGAGTATTAATTTTAACTGCATATTTTATCTATTGTGCGAAGCTTGCTGGGACTGTGGTTTTTTTCTCATCAAAACAAATTGGAATATTCCTTGCCAATAACCCCATCCATAGCTGGTGTGAAGTAATAAAAAAGCAAATAATATTTGAACAAAGTGAGATTTACTCTTTTGGTAAGCTGATATAGCTCCCAAAGTCAAGTATGCAAATACACCGCTTAACCAAAGCAATTTCCATTGAGGTAGGATACAAACCAAAACAGCGCTAACAAATAAGTAAGCCACGAATAACGCGGGGATCATTTGTCTAATTGTTGTGATTTGTCGGTGGAGTACATTGACGTATACTTTCCAAAGGCCATATTGAAAATATTGGCTTGCTACTTTTTTCCAGCTGCTTCTGACGTAGTAATCACATTGAATGTTGGGGTCGAGAAATATTTTATAGCCAGCATTTGTGAATCGATAATTGAGTTCGTCGTCTTGATTTCTGGCCAGTTCCTCATTGAATAATCCTATTTTTTCAATGCAAGTTCTTCGGTACATACCAAAGGCAACTGTATCAACGAAACCTTTCTGCTGTCCTGTTCTAAAATGTGCGTTTCCGACGCCAAAAGAGGAGCTCATGGCCCATCCAATAATTTGAGCTGTGCGATCTTGGTAGTGATTTTGTATCCAACCGCCTACGCAATCTATGGATGAGTCTGAGTGGATTTGCTGGATACATTTGGTGAGATAGTCTTTTGGAAGTTGACTGTGAGCCCCTAAAATCATGACCCATTCACCTCTTCCTTTTTTAATTCCTTGGTTGAGTGAAATGGGTGTACTTCTTAAGTCGTGAAACACAAGTTGGAGCTGATTCCAATTTGGACTAATCTGTTTTAATATCTCTCTTGTTTTATCTGTACTACCGCCATCAGCAACAATAACTTTCCATTCGCCGTGGTAATCTTGCTGCAAACAAGAAAGAACGCATTTTTCAATGTATTGTTCTTCTTGCCAACATGGAATTACGATGTCTATGGATGGGAGGTGTACGGACATAATCAAGCGCAATTTAAATCATTATTGGTTACTTTTGTTGGGATGTCAAATCGAATCAATCTCAATGCTTGGGCAAGTACAATCTTTCCAGTTTCATGGAAGCAATCACCAACAGATTGGGTTTGGAGTTTGATTTTTTTCTGGGCGATTCCCGGAGTTACTTGGGTTGCCGCTTGGATCCCAGTTTTATTGTTTGTCGCTTGGCGGGAAGGGCGAATTAATCCGCAAAAAAATAATTGGAATGCATGGAATTGGAGTGCAACAGCTATTTTTATTTGGATTTTGGTAGGTGCATATCTTTCAGATCCCAATCATGGTGGTTTCCAATTGATAGAGCAAAAGCTATCTTGGATTGTTTTCCCGATACTTATCTTTTGTGTCCCGTCTCAACTTTCTAAGGATCAAGCAATCCGTTTATTTGCAAGTGGAATTGCGTTGGCTGCTGTACTGATGTTTTTTCAAGCGAGTTTGAAACAATTGATGCACTTGGATGGGCGCATTTGGACAGGTTCTGATTTTACCAATCCATTTCATAGAAGTTATTGGGCGGCTTATGCTTTTTTTGCGGGATTATATTTTTTAGGTAATTGGATGAACAGTAAAAAGGTAGGCATACTATTGATCTCTTTGTTATTGTTGGTCACTGTGTTTTTGTCTGAGTCCAAAGCAGGAGTGATGATGGCTCTGCTTGTATTGCCTATTTTTCTTGCGCTAAAAGGTGTGGAGACTATGCAGATTAGCAGAAGAAAGGTATACATTGGCGCAGCAGGTTTATTGCTCTTTTTGACAATGGCTTTTATTTTCATTCCTCAATTGAATTATCGTTTTCAGAGTGCTTGGAAGGGAATCAACCAAATAAAATGGGAAAACAATTCATCAGAAGAAAGTACGCAAGCTAGATTATTGATGTGGAATGCTGCTTGGAATTCTTGGAACGATTCTCCTGTAGTAGGACATGGATTGGCTGATGCCAACTATGAAATGCAGCGCTGGAACTGGTCTAAAAATAATTCAGGCGTAGCCCAAAGTAAGCTAAATGCACACAATCAGTTTTTACAAGTGATGGTGCAGGGCGGATTAATTGCGCTGATTTTACTTTGCCTTTGGTTGGGAGTTTTGTGGTATAAGTCCAAATGGGGTTGGATGCGCTGGTGGTGGATTATTATATTTATTTCCCTTTTGTTTGAAGCGTTTTTTGAAACGAGATTGGGACTGCTACCAGTGATGATTTTTGCTTTGGTATGGAAATTAAATGATCAGCATTCAATCCACAATCAATCCCTTAAATAAGGGGCATATAAAGTGTTCATTGCCTCAACCTCAACCTCCCAATTCAATTGCGGTTTGATTTGCTTAAGTGCTGTTTTAAAAGTTTCAAGATTCATGGTCATCATCTCATCAATAGCTGCCTGAAAACCTGCGATGCTGTAAGTTTGAATAACATGACCAATGTGATGAGAGGTTACGAGCTCCGTGCAATCAGGAAGATCATTAGTAAGTATAGGCAATTGAGCTTGTATATATTCAAATAGCTTATTCGGAAAACAATAGTAATAACTGAGGCTTGTATTTTGTACGGTATTTAAACCTACATCGGCACTGCTCGTATATTGATAGATTTGCTCGTACGGTACACTTTGATGAAAGAAAATAAGCGGATATTGCTCTGCATATTGTTTGACTTTATCTAGAAGTAATCCGTGCCCCATAATAACAACAACGGCGTCGTCTGATTTCCTTTGCGCAAATGTCTCAAGCAAAATATCGAGCCCTCTGCCATGTGTCAAGATGCCTTGGTAGAGAAAAATTCTTTGGTCTTCTCTGATTGAAAAAGTTTCTCTAAAACGATTGTGTGTTTCTTCAGGCATGAGGTGAGGCGTGTTTCTGACGAGATGGACATTTTTTAATCTATATAATCGCTCATATTCTCTTTTGATGCTTGGTCCAACTGTTATTACTTCCGCGGCAAGGGGTATTAGTAATCGTTCAAAGATTTTCACAAATAGTCTCAGAATCTTGGGCATACCATTTCTTTCTCTCTCGTATTCATGACAGTCATAAATCAAGATTAATCTGGGTCTAGTCATTTTGGCCAATGCCCCTATAAAAAAAGCTTCGAAATCATTACAATGCCAAATGTCTTTTTTGCGGTATTGAAATATGATCTTAAAAAACAACTCTATGTATTTTATCATGCCAAATATTTTGCTGTTATCAGGCAAAGACATGGATATACATTTTATTCTATGAACCTCTATTCCTTTGAAATTTTCATGCTCAAGAACATCTCCTTTTAGCAATCCAACAACTTTAACTTTATTGCCCCATTCTTGAAGGGCAAAAGCCATGCGGTATACACGGTTGTCGTTTTTAAAATTATTTATAGTTAATGAAATAATATTTTTCATGCGTGGCGCAGCATTTTGTTTTTGTATTTTCTGAGATAAACCAGAATCACCAAAAGGTTGATAGAAAAGTAAAGAACTTTAGCTATGACCAGCATTTTTACCCCGCCAAGCATGTCCATATTTAAAAGATGAGCAATAAATATTCCCCCAAAGACAAAAACAAAGTGAAGTATATCCAAGAATAAGGACATTCTTTGCATTTGAATTCTTAAGGTTATAAAACTCAAAGATGAAGTGAGAAAGTTGAAGGCATACCAGAAACTTAAGTACTTCAAGTAAATCATACTAGGTGCCCATTCCTCACCAAATATATAGCCCATAGTATTATCGGGGAGAAATTGCACGGCACCAGCGGACAGTACACTTACGATAAACAACCGAAACATATTTTTATGGTACATCTTTTCAAGTTCATTCACATCTTCTATCTCTGATATTTTTTGGAAGAAAACTTGTCCAAATGAATTGCTAATTACGGATAGCGGGGTAAAGAAAACCCTTCTGCAAAGTGCCATATACCCGATGGCTACCAAACCAAAATAATAAGTAAATATTCCAACATGTGCCCATTGGGCAATTCTATTGAGTATGCTTCCCCAAATACTGAATAGGGGATAGTCTTTGTAGAGTTTTGCTTGGGATTTCATTTTATCCCAATCCCAGTTTTTAAGTCCGTTGGGTTCGTCTTTTAAGAAATGATAGAAGCAATAACTTGCTGTGACAACATGTCCAATTGTTGTGCTTAATAACAAACCAAACCCGCCCCATTTGGCAAATCCAGTTCCCCATTTGATAGGTTCGGAAGCTCCAGAGAACCAGACCTTGGATACTGCGGAAATTTTGTAATTTTTTTGTCTACTGAACCAATAATTTACACTATTAAAAACGGCGTAACAGAATAGACCAACAGGAACCATCCATAAATATTTACCAATAGTAGGATCTTGGTAATAATCCGCTATATAGTCAGCAACGAAAAAGCTGAGAAAAAATAGCACAAGACTCATGATGCCTGCCAAACCTATGCTGAGCCCCATTACATGTCTAGCATCTTCCTTTTCCTTGGGATGCATGATGGCAAACTCATATTTACCTGTTACAATTACTACACCGATAGTGGTGAGCATGGTGTATAATTCCAAAGTTGAAAAATCATCTGGAGAAAACAGGCGTGTAATGACCGGACTAAATAAAAAGACCAATGCCTGTCCGGCTATTGTCCCGGTCATTAGGGTAAGTACGTGCCGTGTGAACTCACTTTTAAAGGGTTGTTTCCAACTGCTACTCATGTATTGCAAAGTTAATCTCTGCCTTTCGTCCTATCCACCATTGTAAAAGTATAATCAACATTGAAATGTAGGAACTGAGTTGCAAGGCTTCAATAAATGATATGTCAACTAGGTGAGATAAAATTAGAAGCTTTTGTGCCGTATCAATTAGCGTCAAGATAAATAGCCATTGACTTTTGTGGTGCATGAGCAATAAAAAACTGAAAGGACTAAAAATAAAAAAGGAGGCCATCCATGGGAGGATGGCAGTGATCACCTCGCTTGTATCCGCCCAATCACTACCTAAGAATAAAGTTATAAGTTTAGGCCCTGCGCCAAACCAGATCAATGAAGCCAAGATAGTCACAGATGACAGCGCAAAAAGCGCCTTATTCATCATGGGGATATAGTTCTTTTTTTCTCCGTGCCAAGCTTGGGCTAAATGATATTGCGATAAGTACAGGGAGTTAGATATCAAATTAATGGGTGCTTGAAGCAATCGCCATGACATGAAAAATAGCGCAGCGGGAATAGGACCGTATATCCAGCCAATCCATGCGCTTAGTCCAACGGCTTGAAAGTTTTCAAGTAGCGCCTGAAAGGTCAAGTAGAGCGGACGATAGGGTAAAGCAATTACATCTCTTATTCTTATTGACTGAATCTGAGAATTGAATGGAGGAATAGTATAGATGACCACTAAAACTGATAGTAATTGTCCTAGAATCCAACCTTGAATAAGTCCGTTGAAAGGTCCTATCCAATAGAAAAGAATCATAGCGGTATTTGCGATTAACGCATTGATTAATTTTAAAAGAACGTGTTTTTTTTGTAGCTCTTGCGCTCCCGTGCGAAAAAGCAATAAATTGAAAATCCCTTGACAAAAAATTCCGAGAGGGAGCATAACATACATCCCATCCCAATTGAGATTTGGGAAGATAAAAGGCAGTAAATTCGAAACGACACCTCCTATTAAAACACTTGAAAGAAACAATTGTCTTGTTCCCCACCTCCAATAACTTGCCTGTTGCGTAGTGGCTAGCTGCATGAACCAGCTTTCCATTCGACATGTTCCAATCAAAGCCCCTGCGGTGGTCAGTCCAATAAAAATTCCCCATTCACTGAACTGTGAAGGGTTGTACAACCTTGCAAGAAACGGAATGCAGAGGTAAGTTATAATCTGGGCAAGAAATGTTGCTGAGATGAGGGCTCGGCTCATCCGCCAAAGTGTTTGCCAGATTTGGGAATTGGACATGCAAGCAATTTACATCGCGATCTCGCGATTCCAAAATTTCCAACTCAATTCAGCTTGTATTTCTAGCATACGCTGTCCATTCTGAATCTGGGCATTTTGACTTTTACCTTTTTGTAAAAATTGGGTGAGGGGAGGGTTGTAAATAAGATCTACCAGCAAATGTTGATCGCCAATACCTTCATATGGGATGTTTGGATATTCTTCTATCTTAGGAAATGTGCCCAGTGGTGTTGTATTAATCAACAACCTGAAGTGATTCATACTTGCTTTTTGGATTTCTTCATAAAGCAAGTGATTACTTTGTTTCTTTTCACGGGTCAAAAACCAAACTTCAATACCTCTATTTTTTAATACATATTCAATGGCTTTAGAGGCGCCGCCTGTGCCAAGTATCAATGCTCTTGGATATTGATTTTCAAGGAAAGGCAATATGCTTTTTTCAAAGCCGGGCGCATCGGTATTTGTGCCTATCCATTTGCCATTGTCAATTCTAACACAGTTAACAGCTCCTATTTCTTGAGCAATCGGAGTGATTTCATCCAATAAAGGAATTATTTGTTCTTTATAAGGAATAGTGACATTAAATCCTGACCACCCTAATTCATGAATGACAGTTTTTAAACGATTGATTTCTTGAATTTCAAGTATCTCATAAGTGTCATTAATCCCGAGTGAGTCAAACTTTCTTTTAAAGTAAGCTGGAGAAAAACTGTGCTGAAGAGATTTTCCGATCAGTCCCCATTTCATGATTGTCTTTTTTGCCAAAGATGTTTGATATAGGCAAAAATCATAGGACTTACAGAAAGTACAACGATTCCAATAACCACAGCCTCAAAGTGGCTTTTTACCCATGCATTACTTCCTAAAATAAATCCAGCAATAGACATTGAAGAGATCCACAATATGCCGCCAAAAATATCATACGGCATAAACTTTTTGCGGTAGTTCATTTTTCCAATTCCCGCTACAAATGGGGTGAAGGTTCGGACAATAGGTACAAATCTGGCTAGAACAATTGCTTTGGTTCCATATTTTTCAAAGAATTGCTCTGTTTGAATCACATAACTTTCCTTGACAATGCGCTTGCCTCGTATTTTCCAATTTAAAATTTTACTTCCTCCGTATCTGCCTATGAGGTAATTGCTGTGATCTCCAAGAATAGCTGCAATGGAAAGTAATCCAATCATCGGAAGTAAAGCCAATGATGGGTCTGATTCTCCACTGATTCTTGCACACAAAGCACCAGCTGCAAAGAGCAAAGAATCACCAGGCAGAAAAGGCATAATCACTAAACCCGTTTCTACAAAAATGATAGCGAAAAGTATGATGTAAACAAACGATCCATAATGTTGCAGCCACGCATCCAAGTGATCGTTGATGTGTAATAAGATGTCCAGAATATCCATCATGAAGCACAAGTCATTTCAGGTTCATATAGCATGGCGTAATGCTGAATTCCGCCTTCAAGTGAAAAAACATCCTGCCTTTTGGTATGTTGTCTTATTGCGTAGGTTGCAGCATCACTGCGCTTGCCACTGTTGCAATGTAGGACAATGGAACGGTCTGTTGGAAATTCTTGACATTGGGTGAGAATATTTTCCATGGGCA
>JACCDM010634620.1_pt1 | contig 12580 bp, 11 predicted proteins | sample 7445851 | NCBI WGS metagenome assembly JACCDM01 (sample SAMN15323438, study PRJNA562643) | freshwater metagenome | isolation source: river surface water | place: USA:Blue River Watershed | collected 2017-08-16
CTTCACTCGCAAACTGTGCAGAGGGAGCCCAGGTCAGGAAGAAAGCTCCCAAAGCGAAGGGAGTAGCAATAATGGCTAGAAAAGCGATGAACTTATTGGTCTCTTGTTTCATGATTGAAACTTACTGTGCGTGACTGACAAAATCATGGCACCATCTCCTCAAACTCATTAATCCGTAGGTAATCCTTGAAAGCCTGCGCTGATCGACTTGTTGCCTTCACCTTTGAAAGATGAAACTTCGCCTGCCAGGTCTCCAAAGGTACAAATTCCAGATGCCGCCAAGAGTGCACCTCCTCAAATAACACACGCGCCTGCAGCTTTCCCCAATCAGACAAACTCCCTGAAGTTGTGATGAATTGCAGCATGGTCTCGATCGCCTTTTCTTGTATCTCTTGGCTCGCCTTTAGGGGAACGCTGATTGAGTTCATGATCGAATGCCGCCCTAATGGCAGTGAGAATCGGTATTTCCTTGCCAAAAATCTATTGAACTTCAGACAACTTTCACACGCATTCCAACTCCAACGAGATGTTCCTCCCGTCTTGCAGGTGGCACACATGTAACACAAGACCAGACCACCAGGACAGTCGATCCCCGGATAGCTCTTGTTTTCTTCACACAAACAAGACTGCATTCCCGCTCCTCGACTAGTCAGCCCAAAACAGGTTGCACAAACAAACAAATTAGTTTCAATCATTTTTACACCCAACTGGGTCTTTACACAGAAAAACCCGCTACTTCTGGCGGTGTCTTTCATCGCCAGCAGGTCTTCCTTCAGACCACCGTGCGCGAGTTGCGCGGTTGGTACTAAGCAAGCCGAAGGGCTTAGCGCTTAGATTCGTTGACCTAGAAGAAATGTAGCAGAGGGGAGTGACAAATCACATTAATCTCGTATCCTTCAAGTATGAAAGATTTTTCAATCCAGGTGGATGAAGCACTTCAGGCCGCTTCTGAGGAAGATCTGGAAGCTGCGAGTAAGCTCTTCGAGGAATTCATTAACTTGATCCAAAATAAAAACTTTGAAGATTTTGAGTCTCTTTATCGCTTAGCAAACTTTCTTATTAGCGGATATTGGCCGGATTCTGGAATGTTTGCCGAAGTCTCTAGTCAGTTATTTGCGGAATATGAAATCGGAAGTATTGACTGGATTTGGGAAGATATGAATTTTCAACAAATCATGTCGAGATTCTTGCAGGATGATTTGCATTTTGGATGCTTTGTGCTCACTGAAGGGCGCTCAAATGTAGATTTCAATAGGAGGTTTGCCGACCTAGCCTATGCTCAATCTTGTGGAATTTGCGACGAGATTGGTGATGGTTGGCTTGAACCACGGGCATATCTATGTGAAAGTGCACAATCTCCGGTTGATGTGTTGGAAAATTTCTCAGAACTTGGATTTAAACTCTTAGAATCTTTAGATGAACAAGATAAATTTGAAGGCGTGCTAATACTTAGAGCCTTGGCAGCAAACCCAAATACACCTCGTAATATCTTGGAGATGTTAACCAAAGTTAACTTTCAATCGATTCGCCATGAAATTCGAAACATAAATGGTGACATGTTTCAAGACGAAGCCGAGCAAGATTCTTTTGTAGATTGGAAAGCCCGGCAGACACTAAACAGTCTTTAGAAAGGAAACACCCAACTAATTACCTGTTAGAAATGGCTCGCTTAATTTCCTCATTGAAGTCATTTACATACTGACTCCATTGACTGAAGTCGTCATGAATATAGTCAGGCTCTAATTTTAAGTACCAATCGGGGCACTCTTGGTTTATGTATTCTTCAGGGAACCAATCCTGTCGGTCTAGATCTTCGCGAATCATTTTGATGGTTTCGCCAGATGTATTTGGATGAATTGCAACAGCCATTCGAATTTCAAAATTCTTGTCCATCGCCAACATGGACAAAGTCTTGCTCTCAGCCTGTGTGTCAAGAGCAATTTTCAAGCGATCTTCTGGGTAAAGACCTTTGCTTTCTACAAACTTTCGATACTCTTCCAAAATTCCTTCGAAATCCTCGCTAACATCATAAGAATCCATTTCCATGGTCGTATGGCATAACTCTACTTTTTCAGACTTGAATGTTTGTTCTGAGATTGTCAAGGTTGCATGTCCATCTCCAACAGAGCTGAGTAACCTATCTAGCTCTTTTTGAGCTAATGCCGACCCACGTGGTGACTCTAAATTGAAATCATAAATAAAGAAACTAAAAAAGACGACTTCTTCGTTTTCTTCATCAACTTCAATGACTTCATTATCGTTCTCGTATAATTCAATTTCTTTGCCATTGATTTCAAAGTTAAAAGTTGGATCAAATTCCAATTCCTCATCAAAAATATCTTCAGGATCAACATCAAAATGATTGGCAGGAAGCCTAAATGTGGCTCGTATATTTATCTTTGGCATTTAAGTTCTCCCTAGATTCGACTACGTAGTTAGGCTTAGAGTGGGGTTTGAGGACCAGTTTTTTCAAATCGACCTACGGTGGTTTTGAAGGCCATATCCCAAACTGTTTGACGTTTATCTAAGATCATCGGTAAGGCAAGGGCCATGGGTATAAAAACAACCCAGGCAAATCGTTCTGTATCTGTGGAGGCAAAGATTCCATAGACCACATAATTAAACATTAACCCCCGTATCAGAACTCTCTTAACGGGCACAGGCATAAACGTTTTTGAATCAATGATTACGAGGCCGACAATTTTTCGTCCAGGAGTTAACCCAGTTTTTCTAAGTTTCCATGCCCAAATCGGCCACACAATGAAAAGCCCAAAGATTGCGATCATGAAATCGAGAAAAGCAGCGAATATTCTCTCTCGTGGCTTTGCCAGTGGGAATGGCTCCTGAGGCCAGTACGCCTCAGGTTCTGATCCTGACTTTGCAGTGTAAGCATCGCCTTTCTTGGGAGTTCCAACAATTTTGTGGCCAGGTTTTGCTTTCACTTCACCTTCAAAAGCAACAAGCTGATTAGTTGATTTCACCTTTGCGGCATCTTCGCCCATCAACATAACAAATACATAATTAGTATTGTTTGGATCTAATTTTGTGACCAAACCTAATTGTCCGGTTTTCAAGTACTTCACGCGCATGCCAACTGTGATTGGCTTACCATCACTTGTTACATAAAGATTCTTGGGTAGCGCGCCTACAAATTTCTTATTCTCTCCAACAACAACCCGATTCCCTTCAACTTTGATGTTGTTAGGTTGGCCAACATTCTTAGCGCCAACCTTTACTTCAGGGGTTGGCGAAGGGCGGGTATTAAAGTACTCAACAAGTCTTTTCCTTAGCGATCCTGCAGGAAGGCGCTTGTCTGCATCAAATACAACCATGTCCTTCACAAGTGCCCGCTGGGCATCATCTAGTTTCGAAACATCAGGAAGTTTTCCCTTGCGCAAGGCCTCTTTAATCTGCGCTTGGTTTAATTCACCCCAGGCACGTCCACCCGCCGCATCAATCAAAGTAATTCCTATAGCCCAGATGTCTGTTTTTTCATCTACATCTCGAAGGCCACCCCATTGTTCTGGCGACATGTAGTTTGGTGTGCCCGCGAGTTCTGTGCGCATAGTTCCAGCAGCACCACCATTAAAATTTGCAACTGGTTTTGCAAGCCCAAAGTCGATCAACTTCGGCTGGCTTTTGACAATCATAATGTTTCCAGGCTTTAGGTCACGGTGAATGACACCTTTATCGTGAATAGCTTCCAGCGCTGTCAGTAGATGCTGAGCTAAATTCCACCAACGGTCCCCATTAAAACTTCCGGTAGTTTGAAGCACATCTGCCAATGACATATCTGAGACATATTCTGCTGCGTACCAAGGATTCTTAGTATCCAAGTCATAGTCATAAAGTCTTGCAACATATGGCGTTGTAATCAGACTCAAAGCTTGAATCTCTTGCTTGAATCTGTCTCTTACCTTTTCATCTTTAATATCTGCTCCACTGATCACTTTAATTGCAGCAGTTCGTCTTTCTTTGTTGTGTGCCATATAAACAGCACCCATTCCGCCTTTGCCCAATCGGCCTGTGACAGTCCAAACACCTAATTTCTTTGGGTCATTTGGTAGCAGTGGTTCCATTCGCGAAGTCTAAGAGTTCAAAGGGTAATTTGTCAGTGCAAGGCGGTAGAATACTGATCATAGAGAGGGGGCTACGATGGAATTAACGGAAGAGCAGGCGAAATATGCTTGGAAAGTGGCTCTAAACATCTCTGGAAAGAATGGTCACTCAACCCTTGGTCCTGAGGACTTCGCAGCCCAGGCGATTGAAAAGCTGCTCAAACTAGAGTCCATGCCCGACAACCTTGAAGGTTGGTTAAAGGCTGTCATTACAAATCTGTACATTGATAGAAATCGTCACATCGATGCTCGTCACAGAAACCTTGGAAAGACATTTGTTGGACATTCAGATGAAGAGATAGCGGAGTTAGTGGCCGACAAAAGCAAACCATCTTTGTCATCGATGCTGGTCAATGTTGATTTTGCTCGAGAAATTCTAGAATCCCTTTCTCCTACTGATCAGCAAATTTTGGTTCTTCATACCGCTGGACACACAACAGCTGAGATCGCCATGCAATTGGATTTTGCCAGCGCCAAGGTCGTTGCCACCAAAATAGGCCAAATTCGCACCAAGCTACAAAAAGCCTTCGGCTCTCAAATCTAGCCCCATTCTGCTAAATGCTCGATTTCTGAGCGTGGCTGAGTCCTCCCATAAATAAATTAAACAACCCATTGAGATTTGCTGCCCTGGTTCGTCATAAGGAGTAGGAGACAAAAAATCTCACATACTCGAAAGGTCACTACCTAATGAACGTTAAAGCACTCTTAGATGTAGACATGGTTGCACTTGAAGCAGCCGACAAGGTCACGCTCATGCTTGATCTAACAGCTCCAGCAAACCCTGCCCAAAGCACACGCCCTGGCCAAGCTATCCAGGTTGTATTAGATCGGTCAGGCTCGATGGAGGGCCAGCCACTTGATGCAGCTAAAGGCTCGCTCTTGAAGTTGGTTAGCCGCCTTGCACCACAAGATGCATTTGGCTTAGTCGCATTTGATGACTCAGCTCTAGTTATTGTTCCGACTCGCACAATGGCAGACCACCACATGCCATCTCTTCGCAAAGCTATTCGTGACCTACAGACGGGTGGATCAACTGACATCTCAGCTGGATACCTAATGGGCCTTCGTGAACTAACAAGGGTTCAGGCAACAGGTGGTTCGACTTTGCTGTTGATCTCTGATGGGCATGCAAACGCTGGAGAACAAGATCCAAAGTTTTTCCAAGAAGTTTCCACCAAGTCTGCAACACAAAAAGTCACTACCTCAACAATCGGTTTAGGTAATGGCTATGACGAGACGATCCTTGAAGCGCTCGCACAAGGCGGCGGCGGAGCGCATCGCTTTGCTGGCTCCATCGATGAAGCTGTTGGTGCAATCGCAGCTGAGGTCGATGATCTTCTGGATAAAACTATCGTTAACGCAGTTCTTCGCGTTACACCAACATCTGCAATGTCAGGTGCTCCTGCAATTGAGATTATTCAACGACTTCCATATTGGAAAGATGGCGAAACATTTGTTGTTCAACTAGGAGATCTCTATAGCGGTGAAAACCGTCGCTTCATGATTGATGTTGATGTTCCAGGCATCGCCTTATTAGGTTTATGCAAGATCGCTGACATCACTATCGAATATCTAGATTTGGCACAACGCCAAGAAATCTCTGTGACCATGCCAGTTAACGTCAATGTTGTCCCTGGTGATGTTGCTGCAGGTCGCATCGCCGATCCAATCGTTCGTGCCGAACGGTTGATCCTGGAAGCTCAAACCGCAAAGTCGTTGGCAGTCGATGAGCTTCTTAATGGACAGATCAAAGAAGCCTCTACACGCCTTAAAGGCGTGGCGTCCTCCCTTCGTCGTGAGGCTTCTTTGATCCCCGTAACAGATGAACGCAGCGCTGAATCTCTTGCCATTATCAAGGCAGAAGCTGATGAGATCGATGTATTGGCTCAAACCGCTGAGGATCAAGATGTTTTGTACTCATCAAAGCGAATGACTGAGTCTTACTCACGCAAAACACGCTCGCGCAATGTGCGCAATCAACAGATCGAACCAACGATCGACACCGACGAGTACTTAAACTAAGGAGAAAGAATTGAACCACGAACTAACACCGCTTTACTCTGAGGTCGCACCCAACCTATTCATGGGTGGCACGGATGACGATGCAACTATTGATCAGGCACAGGAGCTTCGAAACTTTGAAGCCAGCAACGAGTTTGATTGCGTTGTAACACTTTACGCCTGGGCAGCACCAGCTAACTGGGGTGTAGAGGAACGCCGATTTGGATTCCCCGATGCCAACTTGATTGAGGAATACATCCCAATAATTATTGAGCTTGCTCAGTGGGCGCATGCTAAATGGGCTGCTGGCAAGAAGGTAAACATTCGCTGCCAAGCAGGACTGAATCGTTCTGGCTTAGTAACTGCCTTAACTTTGATGATCAGTGGGTTATCAGCCGATGAAGCAATAAAGACCTTGCGCACAAAGCGATCTGGTTATGCGCTGTGTAACAGTGAATATGAACATTGGTTACTCACGGAGGCAGATACTTATATCGCACCATCAAGTATGAGAAAGAGTGCATAAAATGAAAAAAGTTTTTGTGATTGTTGTTTCCTTGGCTCTTGTCACCGCTGGATTTACTCCAGCAGCACAGGCGGACTCCTGGAGTAAAACACTTGTGATCATCGATTCAGGAATCGCTGCCGAATTGCCATTTGCAAAAGAGATGATTGTTGAAGAAGCATGCTTCATCGAATTTGGTCGCTGCCCGAACGGCCAGAGCACCATGTTTGGCAAGGGTGCAGCATCGTTACCAGTTGAGCGGATTAATCACAAAGCAATGCACCACGGTACTCAAATGGCTTCAGTGGCATATCAAATCGATCCTTCCATAAAGCTAGTCATGATCAGAATTGTTGGAATGTCTGAGAAGGGCTTTGCAAACTCTTATACAACTCGTGCAGTTACGAGAGCCCTAAGTTGGATAAATTTAAACGCCGAAAGACTGAACGTCGGCGCTGTGTCACTCTCGATCGGCAGGAGCTATAAAGAAGCATCATGCCCAATTGAGCCGGAACTTCAGGCACAGATTCAAATGCTTTCAACTCTTAACATTCCTGTAGTTGCCGCTACAGGCAATGGTTCAAATAGGGTCAAAGTTGACTATCCCGCATGCATACCAGAAGTACTTGCAATTGGCGCAACTGATCGTAGATACACCGTTAAGGCGATTCAAGGTTGGGTTTATCCGATCATGCTTACTTCTAACTCAGGAACTGATCTAGATTTCTTCGCTCTTGGTCGGTATCTGACCACTGATATCTACGGGCAACAAGCAATCTCAATAGGCACATCATCCGCGACAGTTGCCTTTGCAGCCAACTTGGTGCGCTTAAGAAATACCGGTCTTGATTACCCGACCGTCTTTTCAAGTATTCGGTCTTCGCTTGCAAACGCCTTTAGAACAGTGACAGATTTTGCTCGACTTCACTATCAGATTGGAGGGTAGCGATGAAAGCCGTGCCAGCTTACTTCGACCCTTTGTTAGACATTCTTGAGACATATATTCAGCAAAAAGTTGATCACTTCACCCTACAAACTTATGGAGAAAAGTATGTAGTTGGTCCCTATGTTCAGGCCTTACAGGAACATGACAACGTACTCCTAGTCGAGGCAACGGGAGAAGATTTTCTAGAACCCGCTCTTGACGAACAGGGTAAGCAGAAGATGCACTTTCTTGGATGGAGATACTTTCCAGAGAGGTATCTGCCAAACTATTCCCAATTCATCGACCAGTCTGTTGCTTCTCCTAAGGAAATAGCCGAAATCTTGGTCAGAGCTCTTCATTTTGGATACGGGGTAGATCACACTTATAGCTTCGAAATTGCACCAAAACTTGATGTCGCAGAAAGACAGATCACCCGCTTGGGACTAATCAGATCTAATTAAAAGGAGAAATTGAAATGGATTTTGACTTAACCGCACAATCAATCTGTAACATGATGGCTAAAGCGATATTCCATGTCGATCCTGACGATCTTGCATACCTATTTGCAACTGGAAAAAATGAACTCTTCTTACGTGACCACCTGGCAACCTTTATGAATAGACATATGGGGCTGAAAGGAGATGAATTTATTGGAAGAGAGTGGAATAAGCATGACCTTACAGTGAATGATGGACATGGTCTGCATGCAATTATCGAAGGTAAGTCATACATTCATTATGACGCTGCTAACCCAACACACCTTGAAAGAGGAAAGAAATCAATCAAAAGAGATATTGAAAAAGACTTAGGAAAGTCGAGAGACACTTTACTTAGAAGATTAAAACGCGATTCAAACTGTAAAAAAATATTCACAGCAGTTATGTTTACGGTCGAGATTGAGTCAACTGTTGATGAAAGCTTTGGGGAGATTACTTATGCCAAGTATCACCGCCAGGGAGGAACCCGCTTTAACGGGTATGACAAGCTAGTTGAAGCAGGTCGCGAGAATCTTGAAAGACTTCTAGGGGAGTATGGCAACGTCCATTCAGTGTTCTTCCCAACGGGCTCCTATAAAGGCATGAAGGTCCATGTTGATTTCTTTGCTGTCGAAAGCAACTAAACTTAAGTCTGTATCGCCAGGAAAGGATAATCGATGATATCTAAGGCTGAAAATATCTCAGAGAATGATTTGAGGAAGTGCAGGGTGATACAAGAATTGTATGCACCCTTAAAGAAATTAAGGCCCGACATGCAATCTGGACTTTTTTGCACTTCAAATAAAGATGCTTTTGCTATCTCGGAAGATGTCATAGCTGGTCGCGTTAAAGAACTATTGCCAAATAGTGTTGAGTCCCTGAACCTAGCCTATGAAGATATCTTGAGAATATCTGAATCTGATTTGGAATCTATTGAGAATCTCGCTGAATTAGATCTCCCAATTGAAGAACTCCTAGAGTTTATTGATGATTACGATCAGCGTGCGACTCAGTGGAGCTATAGTCTTGAGGATATGCGACGCTCAGAATTCATCGGAATTTTCTGTGCAGAATGTGACCAAGAAATCGGTGGAGAATTGGATTGTCCAGACTGTATCGATGAAGAATAGTTAGGGTTCGAAGCCGGAAACACTTGTACTAGGAATCACGAATGGTTTGATTGACACAAAGTCACAAATTTTCCGAGCATCACCATTCCATCTGGTGATGTTGGTTCCATTACAGCTAGATGCGGTGAACGCATAACAAAGCAAGCCCACTGAGCTCTGGATATCGCAACATTTAAGCGATTAGGGGATAAGAGAAACTCGATACCTCTTGGTAAGTCTTCGCTGGAAGAAGTGACCATTGACACGAAAACAACAGGTGCTTCTTGGCCCTGGAATTTGTCCACGGTGCCTACTTTGATTGCATCAAAGCCTGCGTTTCTCAAGCGAGACTTCAGATATCTCACCTGAGCGTTATAACCAGTGACTACCAAAATGTCTTGTTGTGTCAGCGGACGTGGCGTTTCTGGATTTCCATTCGAGTCGACAGGTGTCCACAGGCGCGAGAGCAGCACAGGGATTCTAGAAAGAAGCTCATCAGCTTCTTCAATCGACGTTACTGTATTTCCTATATGTTCAACATCAACAATGTGAATTCCTGGTTCTATATCGGACAAAGATCTCTTGGTGCAGCGATCATCCGAATACAACCTGTCCTCATACTGCAACCTTGAAACGGCTTTTGCGATTTTTGGATGCAATCTAAATGTCTTGTCCAAGAAATATCCCAGCTCGGCAGGCATTGTCTTACGTTCACCAAGCAAGTGAGAAAGAACTGACTGGTTTACTGGTTCAGGGTGCTGCCCTTGACTGACCTGTGGCAATTGTTGAGGGTCACCAAGCAGTAGGGCGCGCTTTGCGCTAGAGATTGCTGCCAAAGAGTTTGCTAGTGAAAATTGACCCGCTTCATCAATCACAATTAGATCTAATCCAAGCAATCGAATATCAGGGCGGCTATATGTCCATACGGTTCCACCTATTAAATAACCTCTATCAAACATTCCCGACGCCCAGGCTGCAACATCTTCAGAATGATAGGCAGGCCGTGACTTTTCAGATTGCCCCTTCTTTGCCATTGGAATCGTAGAATCTAATTTTGCAACGCTGTTCATCAAGTGCTCAACTACTGCATGTGACTGAGCGACTACGCCAATTTTCCAGCCTTGCTTAACCAAGTTAGCGATTACATGAGCCCCAACATATGTTTTTCCTGTACCTGGAGGGCCTTGAACAGCCACATAACTATCATCGCTATCTAGCAAGGAGGCAGCAATGTCTTCGACTGCTGAATTCCTATTAGACAGCGAACCGCTAATCTGACGCGGAGGTCGCTTAAGCAATACATCGCACCAAGCAACACCTGGGAAAAGGTCAAGGTCATTAGATCGACGATGAAGAACCCCTCCACCTAACTCTTCGCGTATCACCTTTTCAATTGAAGTTGTTCGAATAGGGGAGCCAGGAAGGATTGCCATGGGAGTGTTTTCCCATGTCCCAGAACTCTTCTTTTCTATTTCCTCAAAGGTAACAGTTGATCCATCAATCTCAATAATGGTTCCATCTCCGAAACCACGCGTGCTTCCTTGGATGGTTTTGAAACCCTCAGGTGCAAATTCATACAACAGTTGTGGCATGTGCTCATAATCTAAAATGTGGGTTAGATCAACACCATCAGCCTCAACCGTTAGGTACCTACGGTGGTTCTTCTGGCGACCAGAGATTGTCCAAGGTCCCGCCTCTACCTTTGTCGGGACAACGACATCATTGAAAGCATCCATCTCTTCAATATCTTTTAATGCTCGGTCAAAGATAGCCCACCAAGCAGGTCTTGCTTCTCGATGATGAAAAGAGATTGCTGCAGATAAAAGAGCTAGTCCTTGTTGCTCTTCAGAGCGCTCTAATTTGTCCTGCGGAACTCCTTCAAGAAGTTGCAAAGCGATAGGCTCTTCTCGCTCAACCTCATCTGTTGCCTCCCATTTGATCTGAGCAGCAGGGCGCATAGAGGCGATATCGATACCGTTTAACTCGGCTTGCTTACGAATCCAGTCATCTAGCTGTCGTGTTGAATCAACATCATCCTTGTTATAGCTCTTAATCTCAGCAAGATTCTTTAGGAAACCCGCCTCATCTCCATCGGCAAGAAGTCCTAACGCTTTCTCAAATTGAATAACACTTCCTACAGCGTTAGCAACCTCTTTATCTCGATTGCCGTCCCAATAAACTTTTTCGATGTACTTAATCGACATTGATTCAGTTGAGAATCTAAAAGCATTTCGAACTATGCTGTATAGATCAACAAAAACACCTTCACGAACCAGTTTATCTACCTCAAACTCCAAAATTCCGTGCTTTTGGGCAAGGCGTAGCATTGCACTGACTTCATAAGCTGCGTAGTGGTAGATGTGCATGTCAGGGAATTCAGTTCGACGATTTAACACGTAGTTGATGAACTCTTGAAATGCGAGCATTTCTTCTTTTGAATCTCTGGCGTCAAAGGTATCAAATTCGTAGCCACTGCCAGACTTAAATAAGTATCCGAACATGTACTCAAGACCTTCACCGCTATTGGCAAAGGGGTCACCTTCCATGTCAAACCAAATATCTCCATCAGATTTTTCAGGTAACAATCCAAAGGCATCTACATCTCTGACTTCAAATATTGGCTTTTCCGCATCTATGCCACGGAGCTGAATCTTTGCCTGTTCACGTAGACCATTAAATGTTTCCTTTGAAACCTCACGAGGTAATCGTGGACGTTGGTCATCGGTGGCGTTTGCAATCTCTTCTAAGGTGTTGATTCCATTTGAAACTAAGAGAGCTCTAGTTGAAGACCTGATTCCTTGAATAAGAGACAAATCCTTTGCCTCATGGCGCCCTAAATCACATGACTTTGCCCAGCGGCAGCGCACGCAGGACTCTTTAGGTGGAGCCCACAATGGAACTGGAGCTGATGTATAGCTATCAACTCTGTCCCTGACTCTCTTCATGAAGAACTCGGCGAGATCAATTAAATCCAAAGCTGGTGCAGACCACTTCTCATCCCCGCCAAGCCATAAGTGAACGCGCAGGGGTGTAGCCATTTGTAGTTGTTTCATAACAGATGCATAAGCAGCCACCTGAAGTACGGCGGCACGCTTGGCACTTCTTGCTGACTTAGCATCTACTGGATCATAAACAAAGCGATTTTCAGAATCCCTTAAAGGCTTTCCCTCAGAATCTTTGTTAAGAATCAGAAAGTCTGCAAAACCCATAAACTGACCCGTGTAGAAGGTTGCCTGATAGATGGTTTCAATACCATCAGCCATCGCCTTCACGGTTTTTTCAAAAGCAGCAGTTAAAGATTCATGGGTAAATGAGGCCTGACCTACATCTAGAAAAGACCCAGATTCTCGAAGCTGGTCCGCAATCTTTTTCTCGTGTGCTTTACCTTGCTCAGCTAAGAGTTCTAGCTCTTCGCTCTCTTCATTTGCCGGTGCATCAACTAAGCC
>JACCDM011642226.1_pt1 | contig 12578 bp, 6 predicted proteins | sample 7445851 | NCBI WGS metagenome assembly JACCDM01 (sample SAMN15323438, study PRJNA562643) | freshwater metagenome | isolation source: river surface water | place: USA:Blue River Watershed | collected 2017-08-16
CTCGATGACCGCGATGATGCGTGAGCGCAGCACCGTGTACGCTTCCTCGGCGGTCTTGCCGAGTTCGGCGTTCCAGGCGTAGCGGTCATCCTGCAGGGCGTTCGCCATTCGGCTCGGCCGGCGGAACTCGTAGATGCCGAACTTCATCGCGTTGCCGCCGCCGATGCCGATCGGCGTCTCCTGTTCGAGCGCGTAGCAGAAGGAGCCGCGGAAGCGGTCGTCGTCTCGGTTCACGCGCGTGTAGTCGGACAGCGGCATGGTCCGGACGCGGGAGAGGGGCCATTCCTTCAGGAACTTGTCCATCATGTCCTGATACTTGGGCTCGGAGCAGATCGGCAGGGGCATGGGCATAGGAGACACATTTCTTCGTCCCCGCACAACAGGGTTTGATAAGATTGTTATAAGTCAGGCCCTGCATGGCTCTTCCAAGGAAGGGCTTGTGCGGATAATGGACTAGGCTAATTTGCCGGCATGAGGAATATGCTGTCCATCTTGGCATGGGTTTTGGTCTGCGGAGGACTTCAGGCGCAACCGGAGTCCCCGCTTGAGCTTATCAGGCCCGAGGACGCAGTGAGGGTGGAAAAATATTATGAAGCTCAGTTTGGCGCCGAGAGGCGCGATGAAATGATCCGGCATGTGGCGACGAATAGTAACCTAAGAGCATTACTTGAAGCACTCGATGTAGAACTTCGCCTGCTGAGGAGCCAGAAGGTTATCCGCGAAAAGATGTCATCCGAAGCGAATGCGCTAATCGGCAAGAGTTCTGAGCGACATCCCCTTGAGCGGGAATATCTCCTTAAACACTCCGATACCATCAAGGCTGCGACCCGGTTGTTCTACGCCTATGCGGGGGAGGATTACCACGTAGCATTGCCCGCGATTATCGCCAAGCGGAACTCCGAAGATTACTATCATATGCTGCGCGAAAAGTTATCGGTCACTGCTTCCGAGAAACAGATGATTCTGGAAGGAGCCAGGCGAGGAGGGCTATCTACGGGTTATGTTCATGCCATGTGGATGCTTGACGGAACAGAAGTCGTCAAAGACGAGACAAGAGGGTGGGATTTATTGGCAAAATGTGCTGATCACTCGACAATTGCAGCTCATCAATACGCGAATGCTTTGCTTAAGAAGAAAAGCAATAAAGAGAAATATGAACTCGCCTTGCCGATTTACCGAAAAATAGCCGTAGATAGCCCTCAATGCAGCTATGCGGGTAGCTGTCTCTATGCCGCCATGAATTGCGCCAAGGAGCTCGAGCTCCATCTCGATTATCTCACTCTCGGCTATGTTAACATGGCAAGATTTGGAGAAAATACTTACGTTAGTGACTATGAGCGCGAGCATGGAGATGCCCGATCGTCTTGGTGGCCATGGTCTAAGCCAAATCGAATTGTTGCCCAACAAGGCGCGGCTCAAATTATCGAAAAGGCTAGATCTCTTGAGAATGGAAGAATCAAGAGGGGCCTCTGGGCCTATGATGACGTAGATAAGGCCACGAAGGAAGTCATGCTGATGATCGATAAAGCCCACGGTGGAGATTCGATAAGTATGTACGACTTAGGTGTCGCCTACTTGCGCGGATTAGACGGCTTCCCCACGAACCCAGAGGCTGCCAGAGAATGGTTCAGGCTCTCTTCCGCGCGCGGATTTGTTCCAGGCGCTTACAACTATGCGATCTGTCTTAATGAGGCCGTCGGCGGGCCTGGCGATGCCAATGGAGCAGTCCGCCTGTTCCGCTTAGGTGCAATGCGCGACGATCCCCTGTCGCAGCATAATCTTGGTAGTTCTTACGGGAATGGCCGTGGGGTGGCTCGGGATTATGTCGAGGCTGCCGCCTGGTGGATTCTCTGCGAAAGCAAGGTGCCGCAGGCGAAGACGAACCTCGCTAACTTAATCGCAAGCTCGGGGCCGGGCTTCATGGCCAAGGCTAAGGCTAGGTCCGAGGTTCTGCGTAACGAGATAACGTTGAACTTCTTCAGGCTTAAGAAAGACCTTATCTGGTAAGTAGACTATCAGGCTGAGACGTACCCCGTCTTGGTGCGGCGGTATTTCACGCCGTTGACCTCGACGACATCGTCCACGGATACGATTCTGCGGATGATCTCGAAGGTCTGCTTATCCGGCCATTTGCTGTCCACGATGTGCGTGGCCGACTCGGTGTCGACTTCGTCGCCACATTCGAGGAGGTAGCGGATCGTGTCCAGTGCAGCGTCGAGGGTCAGGTGCGGGCCAGATAGCGCGTCCCATTCGCTCCCCGAGAAGTAATAACCACGCCACTCGATGACTTCGCAGTGCCCATTCTCCGTGGCATAACTGAAGGCCTCGAACTCGTCTTTGAGATAACCGATCAAGTCAGAGACGGCATCAGCCCGTAACGTATCCTGAAGATCAGCTTCGTTGATCCCGACGTCTTTGATGAAGTGGGTCCGGAGCTCGGCGTTTTCCATCAGTTGCTTAAAGGTAGGGGTAGTCACTTGATTTACGTTATGTGTGGTTAGTTTAGATGGACGCCTCTACATCACGGATAAAAGCACATGTTCGTTGCCGGCACGAGCGCACTGGCTTCCTCGGCAGTAAACTTTACCGTCCCGAACCATTGATGGACGGTCCACGCGCGGCTATGGGTGCAGACGGTCCTTGCATGTCGGTTTCTGAATCTGGGGGCTAGTCTATGTGCTCTTGGGTCGGATTTAATTGGGGTGAAAACGGCCAGTCTTGACGTTGTATCTAAATAATAATCAGAGTTTTACGGTAGTTTGGGTTGTAAATGATAAAAATCCTAAATTCATTATATTCAGACACTTAAGTCATGAATGCTCGCAGTTTCAATTGCTAGAAAATTTAAGCAGGGTAATTGTTAGGTCTTCATAACAAACTCATGAGCATACAAGCACACTGCAAGCCCCGCACGTCGGTATTTGCCTTAGATCGAAGGGCCACCGTCCTTAATCTCGACTCATTGCTTCAGGGGCAAATTAACGGCCAGGAATTCTTTGATGAGAATTACTTCACTGCCGGCATGGAGACGCTTGTTGATAGGGCATTCCGACATTTGGGCGGCGTGAATGCTGGTTCTTCAATTTTCTCACTTTCTCAGGCCATGGGGGGAGGGAAGACGCATAGCATGATTGCGTTAGGTTTGCTCGGAAAAGACCCTGAGCTGCGACGGAAGGTTTTAGGGCAAAAAAATCCGGCGCCCAATTTAGAGCGCTGTCGGATTGTCGGTTTCAACGGACGTAATACAGATTCTTCTGGGGGAATCTGGGGTGCTATTGCTGACCAATTAGGGAAGAAGGAATCATTTTCCCAATATTATAGCCCAATTCTCAACGCGCCAGGCCCCGAGGCGTGGAAGCAGCTTTTAAAAGGTGCGCCCACGTTGCTATTCTTAGATGAGCTGCCGCCATACCTCGAATACGCCGTGGCAGTGCCAGTCGGTAACGCAAATTTAGGCACCGTGACCACGGCGGCGCTAGCAAACCTCTTTGTTGCTGTTTCACAGTTAGACAATGTATGCCTCGTATTGTCAGATCTTGCGGGTTCAAATTACTCTTTGGGCCAGTCTAGTTTGAGTGAGGCATTCAATAGGGCCGTACAAGGTGTTGCTTCAGAGTCCAGGCGCATAGCTGTACCGATTACACCTGTTAATCCGAACGGCGATGAGTTGTATCATATCCTTAAGAAAAGACTTTTTGAATATGTAGCGCCGGATGCAGAGATTACTTCGATTGCCGGGGCTTATCGCGATGCCCTCCGCGAAGCTCATGGAATGAATTTAACCGCCACGTCCCCGGAGTCCTTGTATGCCAGAATCGTAGATTCGTACCCCTTCCATCCTGATCTCCGGGAGTTGGTTGGAAAGTTTAAGGAAAATGAAGGATTCCAGCAGACTCGCGGCGTCATTCGTTTGATGCAAATGGTCGTCGCAAGTTTATGGAAGTCAAAGCGATGCGAGCATATCGACCTTATACATCCATATGATTTCGATCTTAACGTTGATGAAATAGCGTCGGAAATAAGAGTCATCAACCCATCCCTGAGTGAAGCGATTGCGCATGATATTGCGCACGGTGGCGACGCAGAAGTTGAGCAAATTGACATCGCGAATGGGAATAGCGATGCTTCCGATGCTGCTCGATTAATTCTAATCGCATCGTTGGCCACTACTCCGGGCGCAATTGCCGGTTTGAGGGAGTACCAGCTGGTAGATTGCTTGCAGCGCCCTGGGCGCGATTTATCAAAGTTCAAGACAACTGTTTTGGATAAGTTGGCCACGCGTGCCTGGTATCTGCACAACTCTAGCGATGGGCGTTTGTACTTTAAAAATCAGCAGAATCTAGCCGCGAAGCTTCGGGATGTCGCGCAGTCCTTGCACGTTGAGACTGTTGAGCGCATGTTAAGGGATCATCTGCAAGAGAGGTTTTCGGTTACTCTTAAGGACTGCTATCAGGTAGTGAAAGTTTTGCCGCTTCTTGATGCTGTGGCTCTCGAGCAGGAAAAGACCACGCTTGTTGTGGTTCGTCCGGGCGGGCAGGCTAACGGTTTGCCGGTTTCATCTGATTGGCAGGCTTGGTGGCAACAGCAGCAATTCAAGAACAGGGTCATATTCCTTTCGGGTTCAAGGGATACTTATCAAAAGGTTTTGGATACTGCACGGCAGTCTCGTGCCCTTAAGGATATCGAGGAAGAACTTAAGGTTAATCAAACTGCAGCAGATGACCCACAGTGGCGCGCCCTCGACGCCTTGGCTGATCGTATCAACCTGCAATTTAGCTCCGCGCTTAAGGAGGCTTTCGACCAAATTGTATATCCCTCAATACAGTCGTCGCTTAGGAGTACCGGCGTAGATCTTGCTTTTGCGGGCAATCAGGGCGGTGAGGCTATTATTCGTAAGACCCTTGAGAATGTTCAAAAATTCACAACCAAGACTGATGACGACTCTTTTAGGGCAAGGGCCGAGGGGCGGCTTTTTGGCGCAGAGGATTCAAAGGTTGTCTTGTGGACTGACTTGAAGCGCGCGGCTGCAGTAAATACGAGTTGGCCTTTCCATCGCGTTCAGGCCTTAGAGGAGTTGAAAGCTGACGCGGTTAGAAAAGGGATCTGGAGAGAGGAAGGCGGGCATGTGCGAAGGGGGCCGTTCCCGCCTCCTGAGCCCCAGGTTGAAATTCGTGAGTTGTCTGTAGAGGAGTCTGGTCATGGAAGTACATATCTGAGGATCGAGGCATTGCATGCTCAGTTGCTCTCGTATGAGACTGGTAATTCTGACCCCTCGCGTGCTTCAAGCCCGGTACCTATGCCTGCTAGGTTTGAAGCTAAAGCCATCAGGTACCGTTTCTTGGCTTTTGATCCAGTCGACCCCTCTAGGCAAAGTTCTGTTAAGGAGTGGACGGCTAGAATTCGTATCCGCCACCAAATTCACAATCGAGGCAATTTCCTTGAGGCTGAATTTGTCGCTTTGCCGAAAGTTGCTGGCATCGTCATTAAGTATACCACTGACGGTACGTCTGCAGCGGGGGCTTCAGCGGCGACATATGACGCCCCCTTTAAGGTGCCGGCAAACTGTCGAATCATTAGCGCTGTCGCCATCTTCCCTGAGTTCAGCATAATCTCAGAGCAAGTTAATGTCCAGGTATCGGCTGGGGCCAGGGATGTTCGGCAAATTGATGTCAGCATTCCAGCCAAGTGGACTTCGCAAATAAAAATCGATGACTCAGGGCTTGTTTGGGAGTTCATCTCGCGTCTTGAAAAGATTAATGGTGTTAGAGCCTACGATATTAAGGTAACGGCGATTAGTGCCGATGAACTCCAGTGCCTAGAGTATCAAGGATCAGTATCCACGGGCTATGATGCAGCCTTGCTCCGAAACTTGTCGGAGAGCATGCAAACCATGGTTGCAGGTGGCAGTCTTAGGTTAACGGTTAATTCCCTCGGATTCCCCACAGGGCAGGCGCTCTTGGACTGGCTGAGGGAATCTGGCCTGGCTTACAGCGTGGACAAGGTTTCCCAAAGTCGATGAAAAAGTCACATTCATCAGACATGAGAAAGTCAGTCGGCATCGGCTTTATGCCGGACGAGCTACGCCACGGGTTTCTTCTATATTTGCCTTCAGCTTCTAGTCATCCGCATGCCCTGGTGTGGGAGCTTCGATCTTCTAATCAAGATGACTTTGCCGGGAGGTTTTCCTCGCGGCCTGAAGCTTCCGATCCGATGTCTAGGGTTCAGCTAGAAGTGGCGCGGTGGAATGCAATTGCACCTGCGTTTTTAGAGGAGGCCAATAGACGATTGAAATCTAATGGCCTTCCGACGGCTAAAATGAAATCTACTTCCCGTTTGCCTGTGCCGATTCATCCCTCGCTGGGGAAGGAACTTTGTGTTCTTTGTTGGGCGGTAGAGGATTCGCCAATTGATAACATTCCGAACGCACTAATGAATTGGTTAGCTTTGGCTCCGGAGGAGCGATGGTGGCTCTACACTATGACAGTCGCTACAACTGGATGTGCCCTCCAGAGAGGCATAGGGTGGAGGCGCGCATTAAGATCTGCCATCACTGATAACCCGTTTATGAAGGGTGAAGGCATGTCTCCTAGGTCGCGCCGGGAGCTCCTCGGCCATTCGCAACTTTCACTCTGAACATAAAGTGGACTCTTTTATTGAAGTTCAATTCCCGATCGCGCGGCTATCGGCTGAGGCATATAAGGAACGTAAGGCTGGTGCTAGTCAGACTCTGACCGGGCTGGGTAAGTGGTGGGGCAGAAAGCCTCTCATACTTGTTCGCGCATCTATTCTTGGGATGCTAATGCCTGCCTCCGAAAACGCCAAAAAAGATCGCGAGATATTCCTAAAGGCATTGATGATGGATGACGACGGTGTGTGGCTAAGATGTAAACCTCAGGTTAAAAAAAAGTCGGATCCGGTGTCGTTTGCCGAGCTGCCATACGCTGACAGGATCGCAGAATGTATTCGCCCTGAAGAGGTGGACTCTCTGTCTGACGACGTTTGGAGTGCGATCAATTCTCACCTTGGGACGGATGCGCACTCGTTTGAGCAGCTAACATGCCAGCTTGGAGTGCGACGATTTAATCACAGGCCTAGGGTGGGCGATGCCTTCTGTGGCGGTGGGTCAATACCTTTTGAGGCTGCCCATTGTGGTTGTGATGCCTATGCCTCTGATCTAAATCCTGTGGCCGGACTTCTTACCTGGGCTAGCCTAAATCTAACAGGCGCATCATCGCTACTGTCTGTCGAGATAGTTCGTGAACTTAAGCGAGCATACGAAAAGACGGATGCTCAGATCCAAGAATGGGGAATTGAGCAAAACCAGTATGGCGAGAGGGCAGAGGCTTATTTATATTGTACTGAGGTCCGGCCAGAAGGTTGTGATTACTACATTCCAATGGCGCCCAGCTGGGTTGTCTCAGATAACTTTCGTGCTGCAGTTGTATGGACGAGAGTTGGTAATGCCGACCGGCTCACGCCCGAGGTTCTCACCTTTTCAGAAGCAGAGTTTAAGGAGTATAAAAATAAGAAGGGTGCCACGATTGTAAACGGGAGGTTGATTGATCCATTTAATCAGGAACGAAGTTGGTCAATTGAGTCATTGCGCGGCCCTGAAGGTTTACGACTTTGGGACGCATCTGATATCGTCTCTAGATCAACGGACGTATTTCAAGAGCGCCTGTATTGTATCCGCTGGATTGATGAAGAGGGGCGTAGGCGTTTTAGCGCACCTGATGAGTCGGACCTACAGAGGGAATCCAATGTTCTTCGCTTACTTCAAGAGCGCTTTGCCGCTTGGCAGGCGGCTGGGTTTGTTCCTTCCAAGAAAATAGATAAAGGGCAAAAGCTCGATGAGCCCGTGCGGGAGCGTGGGTGGACTTACTGGCACCAGCTTTTTACCCCCAGGCAGTTGCTGATGTATGGAGCGTACCTGGAGAACGTAGACAGGGGGTCATCCGTTGAGGTTCAGGTAGCCCAGCTCCTGAAATTGGGAGTTCAGGCTAATTGGAATTCGAAACTGTGTATCTGGAATGCAGACAAATCAAAAGGACCAGGCTCTACTGAGCAGACTTTTGCAAACCAAGCGCTCAATACGCTCGCGAACTATGGCACGCGTTCATTTGGCTTGCTGAGAGAGTCGCTCACCAAGGATTTTACGCATATCAATATTCCATCAGTGGCTAAGGAGGTCGCTCTTAACGATGCCAGGGATATTTCCTATAGCTGTGACATGTGGATCACTGATCCGCCCTATGCGGATGCAGTGAACTACCATGAACTTGGTGACTTCTTTTTGGCATGGTATGAAAAGCATATAGTCAGAATGTTCCCGGGATGGTTCGGTGAGTCTCGCGCTGAGCTTGCCGTCAAAGGTAAGGGGAAGGACTTCAAGAAGGCTATGGTCGAAGTCTATTCTAACCTCACGAAAAACATGCCAGATAATGGCATGCAGATGGTTATGTTTACCCATCAAGACCCCTCTGTCTGGGCTGACCTTGGCATGATTTTATGGGCGGCAGGTCTTAAGGTTACAGCTGCTTGGACTATTAGCACAGAGACGGCAGCAGGTCTAAAGAAGGGTAATTATGTGCAAGGAACTGTATGTCTCGTTCTGCGTAAGAGGCTGTCCGGTGGTCCAGGATTCCTTGATGAGGTATATCCACTCGTTGAAGATGAAGTTAAGCGACAAATAGCATCCATGCAGGCCTTGGATGAGGATGGTGAACCCAATTTTAATGATGCGGATTATCAATTAGCAGCCTACGCCGCTGCGTTAAAAGTCCTTACGACTTATAGCAGATTGGATGGCCGCGAGGTTGCTAGTGAGGTTTTTTCTGAGCGGGCTGAGGGGCAGAAAAGCGACTTTGAAACCGTGATCGAAAGAGCTTTGGTCATAGCATGCGACGCGCTTATTCCGAAGGGACTAGATGCGTCTTGGAAGGATCTCTCGCTTGTCGAGCGATACTATCTTCGGGCGCTCGATATTGAGTCTCGCGGTGAGCGTCGACAGGGGATGTACGAGGAGCTTGCCAGAGGCTTCGGTGTTTATGAAATAAAAGCTCTGCTCGTGAGTGATAAGGCGAATGGGGCTCGGATGAATACTCCTACCGGCTTTGCTTCGACCGTATTAAGCGGAATTGATGAGATTGGAAATTCGTCGCGAGCCCGAACTGGGCGTGCCCAGGTTCAGCATCCTTTCGCATCTACACAGTTACGGCACCTTCTTTTTTCTATCAGGGAGACGGCGTCCTCTGAATTAAACCCCGAACCTGGCAGGCAGTATCTTCGGGATACATTTGGCCAAAGATATTGGACCATCAGAGAAAAACTCGTAACGCTGCTTGATTGGCTTGCTTCAATTGGCAGCTCCGAGGGCATGGAATCTTGGTCTAGAGATTCAGATGCTGCACGGATTCTTGCCGGGCGTCTTCGTAATGATCATGCATAAATATGATTAAACGCTATTCAAGCCGACGGCAGAAGCTGGGAGCATCTGTTCTTGCTGCAAAGCTTGAGGGTGCCCTGTCCTATGATCGAATTGCGGGGTATTTCCGTTCAAGCCTGTTTGAGGTTGCTGGAGAAGCCTTGTTTTCGGTTAAGGGACCTGTCCGGATTATTTGTAATTCCGATATAGACCCGCAGGACATGAAGACCGCCGCAGCGGCCCAACAGGCGCTACGTCAGAGTTGGTGCCAGGGAAGGCCAGAATTGGCTCCGGCAGAAGCGAAAGGACGTTACCAGCAACTGTACGATGCGCTCGTTCAGAAGAAAATAGAAGTGCGTGTATTGCCTGATAAAGCTTTCGGTTTAATCCACGGAAAGGCCGGTGTTATCAAGATGGAGGGGGGCAGGTCTACCTCCTTCTTGGGAAGCGTAAATGAGAGTAAGACGGCTTGGGAAATTAATTATGAACTGCTCTGGGAGGATGATAATCCTGAGTCAGTAGCCTGGGTTCAGGATGAGTTTGACGCTCTTTGGAATGATCCTCGCGCCATGGATTTGTCGGTCTGCCCTTTTATTCAGCAAGACATTGGTCGAATTATTGGTCGAACCGAAGTCGAACCGCACAACCTCAAAGATATGGAACCGGCTCAAGCAGCCGGCTCTGTCGCTGTTGAGCTTCCTGTTTATAGAAAAGAGCAGGGCTTGTGGCCGCATCAGAAGTACTTTGCTCGTCTTGCCCTGGAACGTCATAGGCTTGGAGGTGCGCGTCTGATTCTGGCGGATCAGGTTGGTCTTGGTAAGACCGTGCAGCTTGCTATGGCTGCGCTGTTAATTGCTGCAGACGATCCCGAGGGGGGGGCAATTCTAGTTTTGGCACCTAAGGCGATTATGAAGCAATGGCAGGATGAAATTTGGGAATTATTGCACCTTCCTTCGGCTATTTGGAATGGGAAGCAATGGGTTGATGAGAATGGTGTTGAACATGCTTCAGAAGGTTTGAAGTCGCTTGGGAAGTGCCCGAGGAGAATAGGCATAGTTTCCCAAGGGCTGGTCGTCCGTGGTCTTGTCGAAACAGTCACCCCACTTTTGAGTCAAAAGTACGCATGCGTAATTGTGGATGAGTCGCACCGGGCTCGTCGTAGGAATCTCCCTAAAGTAGATGCTTCTGACGGTGAAATAGATGAGCGCGCCGATCCCAATAAGCTGATGGCGTTTTTATCTGATATCTCACTTAGGTCGAAGTCCATGCTGCTTGCCTCAGCGACTCCAGTTCAGTTGCACCCTGTCGAGGCCTGGGATTTGTTAAGCATCTTGTCTCGCGGAAATGATGGTGTCTTAGGTGGGCAAACATTAACTAGTCCTTGGTACCGAGCTAGTCATTGCCTTGATGTGTCTACTGGTAAAGCCCTCGTCCCCACGGGTGATCCGAGGGCTGCCTGGTCATATATGTCTGATCCGTTGCCATCTAGGTTTGAGGCAGATGGATTTAGGAAAATTCGCGATGAGTTGGCTGTTCCTGATGTCCAATGGCAGCTTCCTCCGGAGTCGCTGGACAAGTTGCCCAGGGTCATAAAAAACGTCACCATTCATGGCGATCTTGTCCCGGACTATGGGGTTAAGTTTAATCCTTTGCTTAGGTGTATTGTTAGGAGAACCCGCAGCTTCCTTGAGACTACTATAAATCCCTTTACCAAAGAGTACTATCTCCCGAAGGTTTCTGTTAAGTTGTTTGGTGAAGCCCAGGATGATGCCGTAGTCCTTGATGGTTATTTGCTCGAAGCATATCAAGAAGCGGAAGTATTCTCTAAATTGCTTCAGCAGCGCGTTCGAGGCGCGGGCTTTTTCAAAACCATTCTCCTTAGACGCCTAGGCAGCTCAATTGAAGCGGGCAGGGTAACCATCTCAAAGCTCCTTGGCGAGGATCCTGCATCATGCCAAGCTGTCGAAGATGAGGACGACGATGAGCACGAAGACGACCTACCGCTTGAGGCGTTGAGCGCGAGCGATCAATTTACAAACTTTACACCCGCAGAAGTAGCCTCTCTCTCTCGATGCTTGCAACTCTTGAGGCAGGGTGGTGATCGTGACCCTAAGCTGGAGACTATTGTCGGTTACTTGCTAGGTCGCAGCAACGGAGGGGAGCGATGGATGGATCTCGGCTGCATCCTTTTTTCTCAATATTACGATACTGTTAGATGGATAGGTGATCAGTTGGCTATGTTGCCAGAGTTTTCCGGAATTGATATTGGTTTGTATGCTGGAAGTGGCCGGTCCGGGCTTTGGCGTGATGGCCAATTTAGGCGACAGGATCGCGAGTCTTTGAAGGCTTCCGTTAAACGTGGAGAACTTAAAGTTTTACTCGGGACTGATGCCGCGTCTGAGGGTCTAAATTTACAGCGGTTGGGAACATTAATTAACGTAGATTTGCCTTGGAATCCTACAAAATTGGAGCAACGAAAAGGCCGCATCCAGCGCATTGGACAGATTCGCTCAGAGGTTTGGGTAGCAAATCTTCGATATCGTGGCTCTGTTGAAGATAAGGTGCACCAAGCTTTGGCTGACCGTCTGGAGGCCATCCATGGGCTCTTTGGGCAAATCCCAGATACGCTCGAGGATGTTTGGGTGCAAGTCGCGCTCAATGATGAGGCTGCCGCACGTCGTTTAATAAACCGCGCAAGCCAGGCGCGAAATCCGTTTGATATTAAGTACAACAAAGTTGAAGATGATGACTGGGAGTCCGTGACTACTGTCATTCGCCCTGAGGCTATTCGAAATGTTCTCAGAAGTCCCTGGAAGTAGCAATTAAGTGCCGGTTTTGATAAGTATGGACCGAACACGGTGTCAGGCCGTTGCTCTTGATTAGCTTATACTAAACCTGGGTGAAAGGGCTGGGTTTGATGTCGACGTATTTCAGGAACAGGAAGTCCCAGTTGGCTGCCCGCTTGCACGCAACTGTCCGCCTGATAGTTTTCCGCATGGCCAAAAGTGAAGAAATTGACCTCCAAGCAGCATTCGCGAAGCCAGGAGCTAAGCGAAGATTCCGGAAGCTCGTGGGTTTGAAGCAGATTTCCGAAAAGGAAGTCGAAGAGATCGTTTCGCTAAATGACGACTTAGTATTCCTGGAGTATTTGCAA
>JACCDM010283246.1_pt1 | contig 12572 bp, 10 predicted proteins | sample 7445851 | NCBI WGS metagenome assembly JACCDM01 (sample SAMN15323438, study PRJNA562643) | freshwater metagenome | isolation source: river surface water | place: USA:Blue River Watershed | collected 2017-08-16
CCGCATTGACTGCTTATGCCAAATTGCAATATCAGGATATGAGTGATAAAGAAAGAGAAGAAATTACTAAAGGTCTGTTGAAATATTGTGAGTTGGATACTCTAGCCATGGTGATGGTTTATGAGCATTTGCAAGAGTTGGTGAATTAAAAACAAAAAATATTAAAAACTATGGATCAGCTTAACAAACTTGGCTTTATTGAATCCGCTTATTTAACTTTTCAAACCGAGTTGAAAATAAATATTATTAGAAATGAAGATGCAACTAATATCCTATATGCCTTTATTTTAGCAGATCAAGAGGATATAGCAGATTGGAAAGTATTATATATAGGGCATACTCGTAAATCTTTCAAAAATCGAATGTATGGATATCAAAGAGGAAACGGAAAGGGGGTTAATAATCGCTTACATGAGTTAGTAAAGTCCTATGTAAAGGATCAAAATAAAGTTGTTAAAGTCTACTGTTTTATTGATAATTTGAATTTGGTTGTACAAGATATACAGCTTGATTTAGCTGCAGGCTTAGAGTACTCTTTAATAAACTATTATGCAGATTACAATGCCCAATATGGCCATCCGGCATTAATTAACATCGCTGGTAATAAAAATCATAGTAGTAGTAATATCGAAGCATTAGAAGACTTAATTAGGACAGAGAAAGTGGAAGAAGATATTAACTACGGTCCTCAAGATGAACCTGATCTATATACACCGCCAAAAACTTTTTCCTATAGCCTAAACAAAACTTATTGGGAAAATCCTTATCTAAATATACCTGCCAAATTTTCAGATTGTTTTGGGGAAAATGGAGAAACTGCAGTTCTTAATTTCTATTCGAACAATAATTTGATAAAATCAATTACTGTACTAATAAATCGGAATGCAGTCAAAAATGGTTCTCCACGCTTTTACCTAAGTGGGATAGATGGCAAATGGTTTCAAGACTGGAAACACCAAAATTTCAAAAACGGCGATTCTATTAATTTGAGCATTATTGCAAAAAATCACCTGTTATTTGATTATTAGGATTTACCTATTATGGAGATTACAACCTAAATCCTAAACTTACTACGCAATTTATGACCAAAGCCCAACTCATTAAAAACCTCACTACCAATTTTAGAAAAGGTGATATTTATAGCTCCCAGGAAATCAAACAGTTTCTAAATAAAATAGGAAGTCATTTTAATTCCCAAAATCCAGTTGCATTCAGCTATAACCAATGGAATGCCGGTATGCAGGATATTTTACCATTGTTTGAGTACAAGGGGCGTGGAGAGCACTTATTTCTTGGACCTAATGCAAGTTATGAAGGCTACGCTTTTCATCGACCCAAGGGAAATCGAAAAGGCTTTATCAAAATAGGTGTTTGGAAAGGTAATAACACCTTTACATTTATTGATCAAAATATTAAGTCTTTTGCTGATTGGAAACAGAGTATAAAAAAATAGCTACTAGTGCACCTATTTTAGGTCATGTACAGCGTTAAGTTCGATTAATCTACTTCTGCTACTAATATTTATTTGAATTGATTGCATGGATTGCCTTTTCGCTCAAGCAAAACATTTTGATTCGTTTATCAGTAGGGTCGTCCAAACGAATGATTGCATTAGAGATTTTTAATTTTTGTTCGAACTTGTCACTCATGCTATTAATCATATTCATCCGAATCTTACGTTGATTCTCCACACTTTTTATCTGTAAATCGAGCATATCCGTAATATCGTTTGCAGATAAGTACTCCCCTTCCTTTAATCTACAAAAGGCCTCGATTAGTCTTAGTTCTTGCTCATTAAACAACGAGTTGGATGAGTTTCGTTTTCTATTCCATCTATAGTATGAATACCAGCAAGCACCTAAAATTATTATACCTAAAATGATCCAAATGAATATAGTTTGATAGGGGTTTGTTATATAGAATGGTCCAATTTCTTTTGATTTGCTAACGATTTCTCGAATCGAGAATTTAGAGATGGATGACGGAGAATCAAAAAATGAAATTAGAGTATCCTCTTTAGTGTAGTATTTCCCAGTCTTAGAAAATCGCTCATAATTACTAGTATAAACATATATTTTATTTAATACCGGATCGACAATAAATAATTGATTCACTGCCCATGTTAAAAAAAAGCGGCCTGTCCAGTAAATTTCACGTTGATTGGAAATATCAAGAACTGGGTTTATTTTTCCTACCTTTTGCCAAGAAGAGTTTTTGAAATCGAAAACAAAGAGGTCTTCTACAAAACTCTTCTTGATTTCGGGTGTGTTAGACTCGGTTTCACTTCCTCCAGAGTAAAAAAGATCGTGTTTGACATCATATCCCTGATAGCCACCTAAAATTGATAGCGGCGCTTCGCCTTGCGTACGGATAAGATCCCATTCTCTTTTAACTTCATTATAATAGGTCAATAAGTTATTATATTTCCAGAAACCATACCCTCCTGCACTATATAGGGTATCCTTACGTAAAAATTGAGTAGCATTAAAATTATAACCGGCATAATGTGTATCATCAATTCTATGCAGTTTATTAGTGCTATAATCAAACTGATAAATTCTTTGGGAGCCATTAATAGTGAACCATACGGCGTTTTGTTTAAAATTGAAATAAGTATTTTTTTCTTGGAATGTTTGCCAGTCATTTGTTAGGTCCGAAGTTATTTCTACTTTTCCAATTTCCTTCCAGTCCCCTTTTTCATTCTCCATTATTCTTACAGCAGATGAAATGTCGATCCGCTCTCTCAAAGTAGTTTTAGGGTTTACCCATTCCAGGTATCTGGTTTGCGCCGTAACACTTAAGCAAGTAAATAAGAATAAAAACGAGTTCTTAAACAGGCGCATAAACTACGGGCTTTGTTGTTTCTAAGTTAAATGATAAAATACCTTTTAATTATAAAAAAATATGGGAAATATGTTATTCACTTAATTCACATAATTGTGGAGTAATTAATAATATTTTCCGGTTAACTTAACACTTTGTAGTTTTGCTATTAGAAGAACAATTATTTAACATACCGATTAGTTATAGAGTCTCATTCAGCCTAAAACATGAGTTTAGTAGATAAATACCGTTGGGGAAATGTAAGCAATATCCCTGTTTCTAAAATTGAAATTGATCAGCTTGCCACTTTAGAATCAATTAAAGCCAGGCAGGGATGGATGATTGCTGCTCAGGTTGCAACAGTTGCCGCTATAGCACATCAGACCAAGAAAACTACCGATGCGCTTCGATTAGTGAATGATACTTTAGTTTCGATTGAGGGGACTATCCAAAATGGATTTGATTCTTTAGAGTCCAGTATCGAAAGACTTGAATCCAATCTGATAGAAAATTTAAATGAGATAAAGTGGTATCTCTTCAATGTTGATCAAAAACTTGATCGGCTCATCAATTTGGTGAAGTTCAGTGGAGCTACAAAATCTGCTGAGTTTAATAAACAAGGCTTTATTTTATATAAAATAGGCTCTAATGAAGAAGCTGTTGAGCAATTCGCCAGGAGTTTGAATGAAAACCCCTTAAACATTGAGGCGTATATTAATCTTGGCTTTGTTTATTTAAGAACTGAGAAACTTGAAGAATCTATTCAAAATTTCGAAAAAGCCTTAAGGCTGATCAAGGAAGATTTCTCCTATTTTGAAGAAATATCTAATGACCGATTAGAGTCAACAGAAGTATTCATATTAGATAATCTTTCTTCACTTTATGCATTAAAAAATAGTTACAATCAATCCATAGAAGTACTTAACCGAATATTGACCAAAACTATTGATAAGAAAACTGAAGTATTGTCAAAATATAAATTAGCTAAATATCTATGTTTAAATGGTAAGGGTGAAGAAGGATTATCCATTATCGAGGAACTAATCAATAGCCAACATTTTGAGCCTGTATCACTGGCAGTTGCAAGTTCAGAGTTCTCATCAATTCATACTAAAATCCTTGAGATTTTGCAAATCAAACTAGAAAGTGTAAAAGATGCATTTGGCCTGGAGGGACAAGATTTGATCGAGAAGCTTAACCTCATAGAATTAGAGGAAAACACTAAAGAGCAGTTAAAAAATCTCCTCACCGAGCTCAATCAGCAGATCGCTAAAAGTTCAGAGTTCAGAGTACTCTTAACATCCGAATTTAAGGAATCTCATCATGGATACTTAAACTCCATTAGTATGATGAGCGAACTGCTTAGCAAAATTCAAAATGACAGCTTAAATGCTAAACAAGATACCCTTAAACTGGAAAAAATTGCAAAGCAGGTTGAGGAAATTGATTCTGTATATTCTTACGATCAAGGGGTTGAAGAGATAGCTCATAAAATATTACTTTCCAAAATCAAGGTAAATGTAAAAGGCGGCATTGATATTAAGACATCTGAGTATACAGAAGTCCGTTTATTACATGAAGCCATTGTCGCAAAGATTAACCACCAGTTGACCAATTATGCCGAATCCACGTCTTCTAATATGATCTTGTATTTAAATGACAGGTTCAAGCTAAGTGATATCGTCGGCCAAATTTCACTGGGTGCAGATGAAGAAGATAAAGTGTCTTCAAACTTATTTGAAAAGATCAAGAAAGATTTTGACAGCCATATTGAAAAATACCGTAATAACGAAGAGGTAGAAATTAATGAAAAGGAACTAGTCAATTCGAAATACGGTTCGATCATCGAAAAAATTTCCGAATATTTTGATGTAGAAAATGACCGTGCAATAGAAATTTTAAAGGACCAAGACACCCTTACCGCACTCATAGATACGCTTCCGCTGGCGGATAAATTACAGTTTTGGGAAGCTGTTAATGAAGTTTTAGCAAATGAACAAAATGACTAATAATATTAAAGATATTCTTGAGTTTAAGGCTTCCAAAACCGAAGCCGATAAAAGCATTATTGCCAAGGCGCTCGATAAAGAACTTCAGAAATTTAACTTCGAAGAGGATTATCTCAAAGAAGGGAAGTTAACCATTGAGTCAAGCAATGAAGTGAAATTTCACTCTACTCTTCTTGAGAATTACACTGATAACCGAAACATTACTGAAGCAAACCGGCCAAACAGCACATCGGTTCCGATGGGGAAACGAAAAATGTCGGAGTTTAACGCCTGGGATTATAAACTGGTTTGCGAATCCGAATTCACCAACGAGAGCAAAAGCTACACTATTGAAGAAAGTCATCATGCAATTGGATGTCCTACATGTAAACAGCATGGTAAAATCCGCTGTTCAACCTGTAGCGGTTCGGGCGAGAACACCTGCCATAGCTGTTCGGGGCGTGGAGAGAACCAATGTAGCAATTGTAGCGGCAGAGGCGAAACAAAATGCTGGTCATGTTCAGGAAAAGGAACAAAAGAAAGCGGATACGGAGATAGTAAACGTATTGAAAGATGTTCGTCGTGTAGCGGCAGAGGATATAAACCCTGCTCCAGTTGTAGAAACGGGTATATCACTTGTTCATCTTGTAGTGGCAGGGGCAAGGTTACTTGTTACACTTGCCAGGGATCGGGCGATGTAACTTGCTACGAGTGCCTGGGCTACAGAACCATGGACCACTATTTTATCGTTACAGCCGATTTTATAAATCAATACATATCTCATCTGGTTACCAATCCGTTTCATGGATTTGACATGAAGAAAGCCGAGCTGAACAATTTTGAGATCAAGACCAAGCTATTTGATCTCAAAGAGGCCCGTTTTAAGGAAGGCTATTTTCAAGATCTAAAAACCCATCCATTATTCAGACAACTGGTAACATTTTTTGATTTTCAGGATGATAAAAGAACAAAACTGATCAGCTCCAGGATCACATTTTTTGAAAACACCTATTTCGAAGTCGTATTCACGTTTTATGGAGAACGATACACCATCTACTTAGACAAGCAGCTTAAAAATAGTTACTACGCCGGCAAAAAACCATCCGATCAATACGAACTTGATCTACTAAATAGCTCCATAAATGCCGTAGTCAATAATGATCTCGAAAGTGCAAAGAAGTCTATTTTTAAACTCTCAAAATACGATTTCATTAAAATAAACGAAGATTCAGTCTTAACTGCAATTTCCGATACAGAGTCTATTTACGAAGCTAACAAGGACTTTGAAAATAAAAGTTATTCAAGTGCTGAGAGTCACTTAAGATTAGTAAGCGATGAAAAGAGGCAAGAAACCGATTTTGAAATTCTCATAAAAAAGCTTAACAAAGTTTATCTCTTAAACGCCACTGTATTTGGCCTTGTAGGTTTTGCCTTTATCTTATATAATCTTATAGATAAGAACGCTCAATTCACAACCTATAACATTATTGCATCAGTTTTAATTATTGTTAGCACTTTTGTAGCTAGTAGGCAATTAAGAAGCATTCATTGGTCAAGAATTTTGGTAATAGCCTTATTAATACTGCAGTATTTGTTCATTCAGTATTTTGAAAACAAGTTTGGGCCAAAAATATTCTCTCAAGCTGCATTAAAAGAAAACTTTAAACAATTTAAAAATTCAAATAAGATCATTCTTTTGGGTCAGGATTCTGTTATTTTGACCGGCACCACCGGCAATCAAATGCCTATTTATTACCTGCCCAAAGGCAAGCCCTATACATCATCTTTCGGGCAAAATAAAATAAGTAATGAGAATTATTACCTCGATATCTCACCCCAAGACTATAATAACAACAGAAGCACAGATCTGGTTCAGGTTGCTTTGCGAAACAATAAGCAAACCAAAGATTTTATCGTTGTAAACCCTAATGATGTTCAGATTGAAGGCGGAGATTATTTCATTGAAGTGAATTATATAAAAAATTCAATGGATGATTATAAAAACGGAAATACCTCAACAACTTGGATGAGGAACTCTGCATGGGAGGCTATTAGGAAAGGTGCAAAAACCTATCAAATTTCTATTTCTTCATTAAATGAAAATGATGGGATGGCAAAGCCAACGCTGCAGCTTGGGCAAAATTATCAGGGTGGTATTATCATTTATATCGATGATACTGGAGAGCATGGCTTAATAATGAGTGTCGATGATATAGGTAGTGGCGATTGGTTAAGCGCCAAACAACTGTGTGAAAACTATTTGAATGAAGAGTTTGACGATTGGCGCTTACCAACAATTGAAGAACTTAGAACACTTTATTCTAATAAGGTTTATTCTGATAATTTTCAGGGAAACTGGTACTGGAGCAGCACAGAAAATATGGATGATAGTGAGCAAGCCTACACCCTGGCGCTTCCAAACGGAGAAGAAATGTCAGGCACTAAATCGTATGAGCTGGCAGTAAGAGCAGTCAGATCTTTTTAAGCACATCAGTATTATTAACTGCTACGTTTAGCCATTACGTTTGTAAAACTCATTTTCAGAAAGATTTATGGCATTTTTATTTTCAAACCTCTGGTGGATCATTCCAGTAATTATTATAGTTACTGCTTTTTATATGGCTTATAAAATGTTGGTTGACTTAGGGCATGCTAATAAATTTACTTTTTTACTTATTTCAATGCCATTAAGACTTGTGGCTAGTCTCTTTAAAGGTTTATTGGCTTCCATAATCATTACCTTCTATGGGTTCATTACTTTAATGTTCATTGCAATACCATTTTATCTCATTTTTCACTGGGAATGGATAAAAAACGCTTGTGTATGGCTAACAATAATCATGATTTTTGCACCCTTCTTTTATTATTTTATCAAGATATTTAAGGAAGAGTTAGAATTGTATAAATCTAAATATGTCCATAAAATCTAATTGAAGGTATTTTTCCTTCGTTCTTACCAGATTCTTTTTTTAGCATTCGATTAGATTACTAAGCCTCGGTTCTACTGCATCTCATGTCCTATATTGCCCCGCATCCCGATGGCCACACTTGACTTGAGTTCAAAGGCAAGCAACTTTAATGGCAAAGTTCATTCAATTCAATTAGGGCATCCTGATACCCTAAGTCGTTGGCTTTTTGAAATTCCTGACAGGCTTTTTCTCTACGCTGAAGGCTATAATATACTTTTCCTAACCAGAAATGGGCTTCGCCAGATTCTTCCTTTAGAGAAGATGCAAAGCAAGTATCATAATATACATTCTTCAATTTTAAAGGTTGATAGCAGAAATTTAGAAGCAATAAAGATGCAAGTCAACTCTTTAAAACAGAACCAGAAAGAGGAGAGGCGTGAACTAATTGATAAAATTAATAAGTGGACGGATAGTGAAAAGAAAATAGCCCGGCGTATAGTTAATTCTATTGTGACATTAACAATTTATATACTGCTATATGCTAGATATGATGTTGAAACTGCATTATTTAGTTCAATACTTTAAAATACATGTTTCGTGTTATATTCTAATTTCAGAGTATATAGCCAAACAAAAAGAGTTTTGGAGTTAGATATTGATTTGAATAATAAACCAAGATACAAATCACCATTTAGTGAATTAAATTTTATTAGTCTGATATTTTGAGGGTGGGTTGATGTTTACATAGTAAAAATACTCTTAGGAAATCCTGAGCCGGTTTTTTGTTTGTGGGGTGTGCTGGGTAAAATTAATTACTTTTTTGTGTATATCTCAATAATCTGTGATTGTGATGAATTAAAATACAAAAATTTAGTCTTACCGGTCTTGGTATTCTGAGATAAGGGGATAAAAAAATCAGTAAGTGCTGTATTTATATCCCAGTTAGGATTTTCAAAAATATTCCCCCCTTTGTTTATCCAAACTCTTTTCTTTAAAGATTCTCCAGGATTTGTGATGAAGAAAATATCGTCTATTCCATCAAAGTTTAGGTCGGTAATTAGGTAGTCCCTAAAATTATTACTAGAAGCAGTAGACTGTACAACTGCAATATCATCTAATTGCGTATGGTCGCTATCTTTAGATCTAAAGATTTTTTGAGACTGAATACCGCTTTCTACAAAATAGAAGAAGGTGTATTTGTTTCCATTGTTCGCATTGGGTAAACCAATCACTTTATAACAACCAAAATCATTCCCAAATGGACGAACATTTGAACTGTTCGTTTTGGTGAATGTAGTATTAGTAATATTAATTTTTTGAATATAAGTTGAGGGAGTTGTGCCCCTGTCAATGTATGGAGCAGAGAGAATATCATTTATCCCATCTTTATCCATATCTGCAATAAATACACTACCCGTTTGATTTTGGGCTGTGATATTCATTTTCTTTGTTAGGGTGCCGTTTGCGTTGATGAACAGTTCCATCTCACTTGATGAGAATGATTGTACAAGGAGGTCTTTGTCTCCATCATTGTCTACATCGCCCAATGCGGAGTTGTGATTAAATTTCTGAATATTTGTTAAATCTGCGATGGTCGCTTTTGTGAAGCTGCCGTTGGAATTTCCCCAAAACAGATGGTTAACGAATCCGGGGAACTGTCCATTTATCATTAATGAGGGGGTCTCTTTACCGTGATCGGCCACAAATAAATCTTTAATACCATCCCCATTGAGGTCTTCATAATAGAAAGGACTTTTTGGGAAGCCAACTTCTTTATATTCGCCTAAAAGCGCTAGCGTGTTTTCTGTCAGTTGTCCGGAATTGATATCAATTCTAAATGATCTAAAATAATCGTAGGTAGTACCAAATAAATCTGCTAAAGAAATAATGAGATAATAGTTTCCTTGACTCTGAATAACTTTAACAGTTTCAGGATGAATACTAGTAAGTTTAAGGGGACTTGCGTAACTGATATTTTGCAGGCTAGTATAAGTGGTTGTTTTATCAGCAATTTGACTAGTTGAATTCGAATTCTCGGTCTTTTTACACCCAATTAATACCCCAATTATCAGGATTAGAACTATTTTTTTCATTTTCATTAAATATTTAGATAGTGCTATGATAAGATAATTATCTAGTGTTTTACATCTTTATTAAGTGAAATACTAATTCACTTAATTTAATGTGTTTATATTACCAGGCATTATTAGGTTTGATAGTAATAGATTATGTGAATGAAACGTACGCTAGTTTTTTTTACCTTACTGTTTGCATTGAGTTTGTCAAGCTCAGCCAGCGGGAAATACCTTACCTGGTTTGATGGTTCTCAAGAGCTTAGAAAAAGGATAGATCTCGAGAAAAACACCTTAGAGGTAGAAGATTTGCCTGGTAAATGGCGTAGCCTTCAGTCCATACTCTCTGATAGTAGCGTTAACGTACATCTACCTCCCAGAATTAGTGTGCACAGTTTTTATTTGGGTAAGGGGATATGGCGGTTTACTCTTGCTGGTACGGGAATCGTTTTTGATTTTGACGAATCTAAGGGCATGCTCAGCAAAACCGACAGAACGTATTATGCCGGTTATAATTTTGGCGCTAGTGTGTTTCTCCGTAATGGCACACTCTATAGTTTCGGAGGTTCGGGTTTTTGGGATTTTAGCAGGGCATTAACCTTTTTCGATGAGCAATCTAAAGAATGGGAAAATATCAAAGCAGATAATATAGGGCCTGAAGCAATCTTTAATGGATTTCATGGATATGCTAGTAAATCTGATGTATTCTATTCTGGTGGATCGGAGTATCATTCGTTTTTGAACAAGCAGCCCACCAAGATTGATGAAGAATTGTATGCTTTTAATTTTAAAACAAACCGTTGGAACTTATTGGGGATCATTCTTCCCGAATTGCTGGAAGCCAAGTCACGCGAAATTGTTTGGTCGGGCCAATATTTTATCCAATTTTCTGGTGAAGTAATTTACATTATCGACCCCAAAAATAATAAAGTATTCAAATACCAGAGTGAAACCCATGCCTATCAACCGGCCCCTTTGATGTATCTACACAATGGCACTCTCTATGGTTATTGGGATGAGGAGGGTGGTAAACGATTTTCTTTCGCTATTGCAGATTTGCTTAAGCAATCGACTATGATAGGCTCGTTTTACAAAGCAAAATCTTACCTCGGCTATTATGTAGTGGCAGGATTAGTACTACTTCTAATCGTAATTGGCTTCAATCAGCGGCATAAACTCCAAAGGAAACGAAATTTGAATTTGGATGAACAAGAGCTCAGTTTACTGAGCGCACTCTTAGCTGCCCCAAATGGATTAACAACTATTGAGGTTAACGATATACTGGGTCTTTCTAACAAAAATTTGGATAATCAGCGGCGATTGAGGTTGAATATTATTTCTAATATCAATCACAAAATATATTTAAAATTCCGTTTGGAAAGTACTATTGTTCGAACCGCATCTACATTTGACAAGAGACAAAACTTATACATTATACGAGAAGATTTAATTCCGATGCTAAAGAAGAATTTAGAGTAGTTATTCCCAGCTAATTTGATTTCTCTTAATATCATCGCTCCAGAATAAAAAACCCTCTCAGAATTTCCTGAGAGGGTTTTTGTTATCAAGGGCTGAAAGGGGTGACTCTACTGGAGTTAAGGTTTACTTCCAGACCAGGTTCCGGAATAACTTCCATTAGACCAGTTCCCTGTTGCGGAGCTCCCTCTTAAACTGCCATCAAATCTGCCATCTAAAGAGGTGGTACCAAATGCTGCTAATAAGTTACCAGCATCATTCACTCTTCCTTCAATCTTAAAATTAGATCTCAGCACATTGGAATATCCGGTTCCGCTTACCGTACCATTATTGGATATGTTAATGTTCCAGGTGCCGTTATCGGTACCCGAGAATTGTCCAGACCAGTTTCCGGCGAAAGCATTCGTTTCTGATTTCTTGCAAGCTAAACCGGCAAGTAGAAATACGAGCAAGATGATTTTTTTTGCCATAATGTGTTTTTTGGTTCAACACAAAAATTAAGTTAATATCTTGTAAAATCATTTTAAGATATGTGAATTACGTTTTGTCACGTATTGTAACTAAAACTGAAATCTGATTAAATAATCATCAATTATATTTGATAAGAAACATTATCGATCATGAAATCGAAATTCATAGCCCTCATATTGGTCTTTCTGTCACTAAATGGCATTTGCCAAGTGCATAAAGGTTTTCGTTGGATAGGTCCAGATCATTATATGTATTCTATTGATCATGATTCGGGGTTATTTCAGAAAGAATCTCCTCAAAAGCAGAAGCGTGAATTAGGAATAATTAAGGATTGGGATTTTATTAAAAAAGAGCTTCCGGGAGATTTTGATATCAATACATTTTACCAGAAAGATAAACATATTTTAATGACGATACCCGGTACGGGTCAACTCTATGATTTTGATCCTGATAAACTCCGACTAGCCCGCATAGATAAAACTTTTTTCAGAGGCTATAATTTTAATGCTACACAGTTTATTAGAACCGATACCTTATTTTCGATCGGTGGTGAGGGTTTTTGGCAACAGCACAGTATCATCACGTTCTACAACTCTAAAACACAAGAGTGGGACAGCTATCCTTCAGTCAACAAGAATCTCTATCCAACAACAGCTTCTTATAGCGGTTACTCCCCTGAATACGATCTGTTTTTTTCGGTGCCTTTGCAAACCGAGCGTATACTTACCAAAGAGGATAGTTATTTTTCTATATATTCTTTTAAAGAAAAGAAATGGGTCATTAAGGACAAAGTAAGTACTGATTTACTCGACTATGACAAAAACAAACTTAGA
>JACCDM010987068.1_pt1 | contig 12562 bp, 9 predicted proteins | sample 7445851 | NCBI WGS metagenome assembly JACCDM01 (sample SAMN15323438, study PRJNA562643) | freshwater metagenome | isolation source: river surface water | place: USA:Blue River Watershed | collected 2017-08-16
GAACCAGGAAACCCTGGCCCTGGCCGCCACCCGCGGCTACAGCACGGGCGGCACGGTCCACATCATCATCAACAACCAGATCGGCTTCACCACCTCCGACCCGCGCGACCTGCGCTCCACGCTGTATTGCACCGACATCGTCAAGGGCGTGGAGTCGCCCGTGCTGCACGTGAACGGCGACGACCCCGAGGCCGTGGTGCTGGCGACGCAGCTGGCCCTCGAGTACCGCATGGAGTTCGCCAAGGACGTGGTGGTCGACATCGTGTGCTTCCGCAAGCTGGGCCACAACGAGCAGGACACCCCCTCGCTCACCCAGCCCCTGATGTACAAGAAGATCGCGGCCCACCCCGGCACCCGCAAGCTCTATGGCGACAAGCTCGCCACCCAGGGCGTGCTGGCCGCCGATGGCCCCGACGCGATGGTCAAGTCCTACCGCGCCGCGATGGACGCCGGCAAGCACACGGTCGATCCGGTGCTGACCAACTTCAAGAGCAAGTTCGCGGTCGACTGGTCGCCCTTCCTGGGCAAGAAGTGGACCGATGCGGCCGACACCGCGCTGCCGCTGGCCGAATGGAAGCGCCTGGCCGAACGCATCACCACGGTGCCGGCCAACATCACGCCGCACCAGCTGGTGAAGAAGGTGCTGGACGACCGCGCCGCCATGGGCCGTGGCGAGATCAACGTCGACTGGGGCATGGGCGAGCACATGGCCTTTGCCTCGCTGGTGGCCTCGGGCTTCCCGGTGCGCCTCTCGGGCGAGGACTGCGGCCGCGGCACCTTCACCCACCGCCACGCCGTCATCCATGACCAGAACCGCGAGAAGTGGGACGTCGGCACCTACGTGCCCCTGGAGAACGTGGCCGAGAACCAGGCCCCCTTCGTCGTGATCGACTCCATCCTGTCCGAAGAGGCGGTGATGGCCTTCGAGTACGGCTACGCCTCGAACGACCCCAACACGCTCGTGATCTGGGAAGCCCAGTTCGGCGACTTCGCCAACGGCGCCCAGGTGGTGATCGACCAGTTCATCGCCTCCGGCGAGGTCAAGTGGGGCCGCGTCAACGGCATCACCCTGATGCTGCCGCACGGCTACGAGGGCCAGGGCCCCGAACACAGCTCGGCGCGCGTCGAGCGCTTCATGCAGCTGGCCGCAGACACCAACATGCAGATCGTGCAGCCCACCACCGCCAGCCAGATCTTCCACGTGCTGCGCCGCCAGATGGTGCGCCCGCTGCGCAAGCCCCTGGTGATCTTCACGCCCAAGTCGCTGCTGCGGAACAAGGACGCCACCTCGCCGCTGTCCGAGTTCACCAAGGGCACCTTCCAGACCGTGATCCCCGAGTCCAAGGACCTCAAGGCGGACAAGGTCAAGCGCGTGATCGCCTGCTCGGGCAAGGTCTACTACGACCTGGCCAAGAAGCGCGAGGAGAAGGGCGCCGACGACGTGGCCATCATCCGCGTCGAGCAGCTCTATCCCTTCCCGCACAAGGCCTTCGGTGCCGAGCTGAAGAAGTATCCGAACGCCACTGACATCGTGTGGTGCCAGGACGAGCCCCAGAACCAGGGCGCCTGGTTCTTCATCCAGCACAACATCCACGAGAACATGCTCGAAGGCCAGAAGCTGGGTTACGCCGGCCGTGCCGCCTCCGCCTCGCCGGCGGTGGGTTACTCGCACCTGCACCAGGAGCAGCAGAAGGCCCTGGTGGATGCCGCCTTCGCCAAGCTCAAGGGCTTCGTCCTGACCAAGTGAAACCCGTGCGGCGCGATCCGAGAGGGGATCGTGCCGCCCCCGCACGCCCGGTGAGCATGCCGGGCGGCGGGCCAGAACAACGCATCGAGGAATACTGAAAATGGCTATCGTTGAAGTGAAAGTCCCGCAACTGTCCGAGTCCGTGGCGGAGGCCACGCTGCTGCAGTGGAAGAAGAAGCCCGGCGAGGCCGTGGCCCAGGACGAGATCCTGATCGAGATCGAGACCGACAAGGTGGTGATGGAAGTGCCCGCGCCCAGCGCCGGCGTGCTCGCCGAAGTCGTGGTGGGCGATGGCGGCACCGTGGTGGCCGACCAGCTGATCGCGAAGATCGACACCGACGGCAAGACGGGGGCCGTCGCGGCCGCCCCTGCCGCCGCCCCGGCGGCTGCGCCTGCCGCGGCACCGGCTGCAGCCAGCGCCTCCAAGGCCGGCGTGGCCATGCCCGCCGCCGCCAAGCTGATGGCGGACAACCACCTGGCCGCCGGCTCCGTGGCCGGCACCGGCAAGGACGGCCGTGTCACCAAGGGCGATGTGCTGTCCGCCGTCGCCGGTGGCGGCAAGGTCGCGCCCTCGGTGCCCGTCTCCGTCGCGCCCAAGGCCTCGCTGCCCCAGGTGGCCGCGCCGGCCGCCCTGGACCTGGGCAACCGCCCCGAGCAGCGCGTGCCCATGAGCCGCCTGCGTGCCCGTGTCGCCGAGCGCCTGCTGCAGTCGCAGGCCACCAACGCCATCCTCACCACCTTCAACGAAGTGAACATGGCCCCGGTCATGGAAATGCGCAAGCGCTTCCAGGAGAAGTTCGAGAAGGAGCATGGCGTCAAGATCGGCTTCATGTCCTTCTTCGTGAAGGCCGCCGTGCATGCGCTGAAGAAGTACCCGGTGCTCAATGCCTCGGTCGATGGCAACGACATCGTCTACCACGGCTACTTCGACATCGGCATTGCGGTGGGCTCGCCGCGCGGCCTGGTGGTGCCGATCCTGCGCAACGCCGACCAGATGTCCTTCGCCGACATCGAGAAGAAGATCGCCGAGTTCGGCGCCAAGGCGCGTGACGGCAAGCTGGGCATCGAGGAGATGACCGGCGGCACCTTCTCCATCTCCAACGGCGGCGTGTTCGGCTCCATGCTGTCCACCCCCATCATCAACCCGCCGCAGTCGGCCATCCTGGGCGTGCACGCCACCAAGGACCGCGCCGTCGTCGAGAACGGGCAGGTGGTGGTACGCCCGATCAACTACCTGGCCATGTCCTACGACCACCGCATCATCGACGGCCGCGAAGCCGTCCTGGGACTGGTGGCGATGAAGGAAGCCCTGGAAGATCCGGCCCGCCTGCTCTTTGACATCTAAAGCACAACGTCCGCCCCCGAAGCGGCCTGGCCGCTTCCCCCTCGAGGGGGCGCCGCCGGCGGCCCGGCCCAGCCGGTTCCCCGGCGGCCACCAGGAAAGACAAGGAAACCTATGAGCGCAAAGCAATTTGATGTCGTGGTCATCGGCGGTGGCCCCGGCGGCTACATCGCCGCCATCCGCGCGGCCCAACTGGGCATGAACGTGGCCTGCATCGACGAGTGGAAGAACGAGAAGGGCGGCCCGGCCCCCGGCGGCACCTGCACCAACGTGGGCTGCATCCCCTCCAAGGCACTGCTGCAGTCGTCCGAGCACTTCGACCACGCCAACCACCATTTCGCGGACCACGGCATCTCGGCCAAGGACGTGAAGATGGACGTCGCCAAGATGCTGGCCCGCAAGGACACCGTCGTGAAGCAGAACAACGACGGCATCCTGTACCTGTTCAAGAAGAACAAGGTGTCCTTCTTCCATGGCCGCGGCTCCTTTGCCAAGGCCGTCGAGGGCGGCTACGAGATCCAGGTCACCGGCACCGCTACCGAGACCCTCGTGGGCAAGCAGGTGATCGTGGCCACCGGCTCCAATGCCCGCGCCTTGCCCGGCGTGCCCTTCGACGAGAAGAACGTGCTGTCCAACGACGGCGCGCTGCGGATCGGCGCGGTGCCCAAGAAGCTGGTCCTGATCGGCTCCGGCGTCATCGGCCTGGAGATGGGCTCGGTGTGGCGCCGCCTGGGCGCTGATGTCACCATCCTCGAGGGTCTGCCTACTTTCCTCGGCGCGGTCGACGAGCAGATTGCGAAAGAAGCCAAGAAGGCCTTCGACAAGCAGGGCCTGAAGATCGAGCTGGGCGTGAAGGTCGGCGAGATCAAGAACGGCGCCAAGGGCGTGAGCGTGGCCTACACCAACGCCAAGGGCGAGGCGCAGACGATCGACGCCGACAAGCTGATCGTCTCCATCGGCCGCGTCCCCAACACCATCGGCCTGAACGCCGAAGCCGTGGGCCTGAAGCTCGACGAGCGCGGCGCCATCGTGGTCGACGCCGACTGCCGCACCAGCCTGCCCGGGGTATGGGCGGTGGGTGACGTGGTGCGCGGCCCGATGCTGGCGCACAAGGCGGAAGAAGAGGGCGTGGCGGTGGCCGAGCGCATCGCGGGCCAGCATGGCCATGTGAACTTCAACACCATCCCCTGGGTGATCTACACCAGCCCCGAGATCGCGTGGGTGGGCCGTACCGAGCAGCAGCTCAAGGCCGACGGCGTGAAGTACAAGGCCGGCACCTTCCCCTTCCTGGCCAACGGGCGTGCCCGGGCGCTGGGTGATACCACCGGCATGGTCAAGTTCCTGGCCGATGCCGCGACCGACGAGATCCTGGGGGTGCACATCGTGGGACCCATGGCCTCCGAGCTGATTGCCGAGGCGGTGGTGGCCATGGAGTTCCGCGCGTCCAGCGAGGACATCGCCCGCATCTGCCACGCGCACCCGTCGCTCTCCGAGGCGACCAAGGAGGCGGCGCTGGCGGTGGACAAGCGCACGCTGAACTTCTGATCACCTGATGTCCGGGCCCAGCCAAGCCGGCCGGTCGGTCCGGCAGGCCTACGAAGCCGAACTCGCTGCGCGGGGTTACGCCTCGGACCCCGCGCAGCTGCGTGCTGTCCAGGCGCTGGAGCGCTGTGCCACCGAGTGGGCCCAGTACAAGGATAAGCGCTCCAACGGCCTGAAGAAGCTGATCAACCATCCGGCCATTCCGCGCGGCGTGTACATGTACGGCGGGGTGGGGCGCGGCAAGAGCTTTCTGATGGACTGCTTCTTCAACGCCGTGCCGCTGCGGCGCAAGACGCGCCTGCATTTCCACGAGTTCATGCGCGAGGTGCACCGCGAGCTCGCGCAGCTGCAAGGCACCGTCAATCCGCTGGACGTCCTCGGTGCGCAAATTGCCGAACGCTACAAGCTGATTTGCTTCGATGAATTCCACGTGGCCGACATCACCGACGCGATGATCCTGCACCGGCTCTTGCAGTCGATGTTCGACCACGGCGTGGGCTTTGTCACCACCTCCAACTTCAAGCCCGACGATCTCTACCCCGACGGCTTGCACCGGGACCGGATCTTGCCGGCGATCGACCTCCTGAACGCCAAGCTGGAGGTGATCAACGTGGACAACGGCACCGACTACCGCCGTCGTACCCTGGAACGGGTGAAGCTGTATCACACCCCCTTGGGCCCGCAGGCAGATGCCGAGATGGATGCCGCCTTCAGCGCCCTGGCCGAGTGCCAGGACGAACCCCCGGTGCTGTCCATCGAGCACCGCGAGATCCGCGCGCGCCGCAAGGCGGGCGGCGTGGTGTGGTTCGACTTTCGCGCCCTGTGCGGCGGGCCGCGCTCGCAGAACGACTACCTGGAGATCGCCTCGCAGTTCCACACCGTGCTTTTGAGTGACGTGCCGCAGATGTCGGTGAACATGGCCTCGGAGGCCCGGCGCTTCACCTGGCTGGTCGACGTGCTCTATGACCGGCGGGTCAAGCTGATTCTGTCGGCGGCGGTGCCGCCCGAGGCCTTGTACACGCAGGGGCCACTGTCCCACGAGTTTCCGCGTACCGCCTCGCGCCTGAACGAGATGCAGTCGGCGGAATTCATGGCCGAGGAGCGGCGGGTGGTCGACACCCGCCTGACGACACGATGAACGCCCACCGCGCCGTCTGCCTGTCGGGCCTGATGCTGGTGGCCCTGGCCTGCGCAGCGCAGGACAGCGCGCCGACCGCATCGGTCCCGGCGGCGGCCGCTTCGGCGCCAGCGGCCGTTGCCTCGACGCCGTCGCGATGGGTCGCCGGCCTGGACCTGCGCGCCGAGCAGGAACGCGTGCGCAAGGAGCGGGCAGCGGCCCAGGCCAGCCAGGCGCAGGAGGAGGCGGCCTGCCGCCAGCGCTTTGCCGTCACGGACTGCCTGGACCGCTCGCGCCGGCGCTGGCAGCCCGTGCTGGACGACCTGCGCCGCCAGGAAGTGGCCCTCAACGATGCCGACCGCATGCAGCGCAGCGCCGAGCAGCTTCGCAGGCTCGAGGAAAAGAACTCGCCCCAGGCCCGTGAGGAAGAGGCCCGGCGCCGGGCCGAGGCGCTGGCCGACCACGAGGCACGCCAGGCCCGCGCGGCCGCCAAGGCCAGCGGTCCGTCACCCGCAGGCAAGCCGCGCGCCCCCCAGGATCCGGGTGACCGCAGCGGCCCGGAGCTCACGCGCGAGCAGGAAGCGGCCAATGCCCAGGCCCACGCCCGCCGCCTGCAGGAGGCCAGGGAGCGGCGTGAGCGCCTGGCCCAGAAGCAGGCCTCACGCGCCAAGCCACCCGCCTCGGCGCTGCCCGTGCCGCCTTGAGGAACGCTGCGCTCGCGCAGGGCGGCGGGTATCATCCCTTCGCCCTCCCAGACCCACCCGCGACTGACGCCACGCCTTGGACTCCAACCTGCACTCGCCCGCGCGTCGTCTGATCGAACTGCGCATGGAACACGCCGATCTGGACGCCCTGATCGACAGCGCCGGCCTGCAGGTCCCGCAAGACGAACTGATGCTGCGCCGCCTGAAGAAGCGGCGGCTGGCGCTGCGTGACCAGATCGCGCGCCTGGAAATGCTGCTGGCGCCCCAGGAGCCGGCATGAGCCCGCTGGCTGCTGGCTGGCATGGGCGCAGCGCGCCCCTGAGATGAGCCTCGAGTCCAGCGTGCGCGAGGCCTTCGCGCCCGGCGGCGTCCTGTCGCACGCCGCCGACCACTTCCAGCCGCGGCCGGGCCAGACCGAGATGGCGATGGCGGTGGCCCGCACCATCGAATCAGGTGGCGCCCTGGTGGCGGAAGCCGGTACCGGGGTGGGCAAGACCTTCTCCTACCTCGTGCCGGCCCTGCTCAGTGGCGAGCGTGTGCTGCTGTCCACCGCCACCAAGACCCTGCAGGACCAGTTGTACGGGCGCGACCTGCCGCGCCTGGTTCAGGCGCTGGGCCTGCCCTTGCGCACGGCCTTGCTCAAGGGACGTGGCAGCTACCTGTGCACGCACCGCATGGCGCTGGCCCGCCAGGACGCGATGCTGGCGGACCGCCACGCCGTCCTCACCCTGGCGAAGGTGGAACAGTGGTCACAGGCCACCACCACGGGCGACCTGGCCGAACTGCCCGGGCTGGACGACCGTTCGCCCGTCATCCCCCTGGTCACCTCCAGCCGCGACAACTGCCTCGGGTCGCAATGCCCGCGCTTTCGCGGCTGCCACGTGAACAATGCGCGGCGCGAGGCGCTCGCGGCCGACCTGGCGGTGATCAACCATCACCTGTTCTTTGCCGACCTTTCGGTGCGCGAGTCCGGCATGGCCGAGCTCCTGCCTTCGGCGCGCGTGGTGATCTTCGACGAAGCCCACCAGCTCAACGAGATCGGTGTGCAGTTCCTGGGCACCCAGCTGGCGACAGGCCAACTGATTGATTTCTGCCGCGATACCCTGGGCGCCGGGCTGCAGTTCGCACGTGGGCTGGTCGATTGGCGACAGGTCGCCGCGGGCGTCGAGCGCGCGGCGCGCGACCTGCGCCTGGCGGTGGGTGGCGGGGCCGCAGGCTCGCGCCTGTCCTGGACCGCGCAGGCGCCTGGCGAGGCCGATCCGCAGGTGTGGCAGGCGGCACTCGAGGCCGTCGCCCAGGCCTGCGAGGAGGCGATGCAGGCCCTGGACACCGTCTCCGAGATCGCGCCGGATTTCATGCGTCTGCATGACCGCGCCGCCTCGCTGGCCCAGCGGGCCCAGCGGTTCATCCAGCCCTGCGAACCCGGGTCGGTGCGTTGGGCGGATGCCGGCCAGCAACTGCGCCTGACGCAGTCGCCGCTGGACATCGCGCAGGCGGTGCGTACCCGGCTGCTCAAGCTTGAATCGCCGCAGGCGGCAGAGCCCGGGGACGAGGCCCGAGACCCTGAGGATGCCGCCACGCGCAGCTGGATCTTCACGTCCGCGACGCTGGGTGACGACGCGCACCTGTCCTGGTTTACCGAGCCCTGCGGCTTGACCGACGCCCAGGTGCTGCGCGTGGACAGTCCCTTCGACTACGCGCGCCAGGCAGCGCTGTACGTGCCGCCCGCGTTTCCCAAGCCCAGCGACCCCTCTCACAGCGCCCGTGTGGCCGATCTGGCGGCGCAGGGGGCGTCCCGCCTGGGCGGACGCACGATGGTCCTGACCACCACGCTGCGCGCCTTGCGCGCCATCGGCGAGGCGCTGCAGTCGCGGTTCCAGGCCAGTGCGCAGGTCGAAGTGCTGGTGCAGGGCCAGTGGCCCAAGCGCCGGCTGATCGAGCGTTTTCGCGAGGGCGCTTCAGGCGGGGGGGCAGGCTGCGTACTGGTGGCCTCGGCCTCGTTCTGGGAAGGCGTGGACGTTCCCGGCGAAGCCTTGCAGCTGGTCGTCATCGACAAGCTGCCGTTTCCGCCGCCTGGCGACCCCCTGGTGCAGGCGCGTTCGCAGCGGCTGGAATCCCAGGGCCGCAATGCGTTCAACGACTACTACGTGCCCGAGGCGGCCGTGGCCCTCAAGCAGGGGGCCGGGCGACTGATCCGGCGTGAATCGGACCGTGGGCTGCTGGTGCTGTGCGACAGCCGGCTGGCCACCATGGGGTACGGCCGGCGCCTGCTGGCGGCCCTGCCGCCCATGCGGCGGCTGGCCTCGGCCCAGGACTACGCCCAGGCCCTGCAGGACCTGGCCGACCCGGCGGTCACCACAGCTTCCACCACGGATCCGGGTTGGGCTTGAAGCCGCGCGTGAGAAATTCGCTGCGCGGGAAGGTGCGCTCCAGCACGCGCCGGGCGTCGGCGGCCATCTGCTGCATGCCCAGCGCCTCGTAGGAGCGGTGGATGATGAACAGCGCTTCCTCGATCGCCGGCACGTTCTGGTAATCGGTCACCGCCAGCTGCGCGCGGTTGATCGCCGCCACATAGGCGCCCCGGCTGAAGTAGTAACGGGCGACGTGCACTTCGTACTGGGCCAGGGAATTGACGATGTAGACCATGCGCGCCCGCGCGTCGGCCGCATAGCGCGACTCGGGAAAGCGGGTGACCAGCTCCTTGAAGGACTCGAAGGACTCCTTGGCGGCCTTCTGGTCACGCTCGGACAGGTCCTGGCGGGTGATGGCAGAAAACAGGCCCAGGTCGTCGTTGAAGCTCACCAGGCCCTTGAGGTACAGGGCGTAATCGAGCGCGGGGCTGGCCGGGTGCAGGCGCAGGAAGCGGTCGAGGGTGGCGATGGCCTGGGCCTGCTCGCCGCTCTTGTACTGTGCGTAGGCCTTCTCGAGCTGGGCCTGCTGGGCCAGCGGGGTGCCGGCGGCGCGGCCTTCCAGTTTCTCGTACAGGCCGATGGCCTTCTCGTAGGCCCCGGAATTCAATTCGTCCTTGGCCTCGGCGTAGATCTTGTTCGGGCTCCACTTCTCGGTCTTGTCCTCGGTGACCGAGGCGCAGCCGGAGAGCAGGGCCATGCCGCCTGCCAGCGCGAGCGCGCCGAACGTCGATAATTTCACACGCAGCATCACGCAGGCTTTCTTGATTAAACGCTCATCGATTATATCGGCCGACCCTCTGGCGAGCGGCCGGGACGCACTGCCGGAAGAACCCGCCGACATGGGCGCGGACAGCGAGTGGCGATCCTTCCAGGTCGGGGCCGAGGGGCATGGCGAACGACTGGACCGCGTGCTGGCGGCCCAGGTGCCCGAATTCTCGCGGAGCTACCTGCAACAGCTGATTGCGGATGGTGCGGTGCAGCTCAATGGCCATCCGGCGGTACGCAGCGCCCATCGGGTGAAGGCGGGCGACCGCGGCGACATCGAGCTGCGGCCCACTCCCCAGAGCCAGGCCTTCGTGCCCGAACCCATGGCGCTGGAGGTGGTCCATGAGGACGCGCACCTGCTCGTCGTCAACAAGCCCGCCGGACTTGTGGTCCACCCGGCGCCCGGGCACTGGCGCGGCACCCTCCTCAATGGCCTGCTGGCCCGCGATGCCCGTGCCGCCACCCTGCCGCGCGCAGGCATCGTGCACCGCCTGGACAAGGACACCAGCGGGCTGATGGTGGTCGCGCGCGACCGCCAGACCATGGAGGCCCTGGTGCGTCTCATTGCGGCCCGCGAGGTCTCGCGCCAGTACCTGGCCCTGGCCCACCGGCCCTGGCAAGGCCCTGCGCAGCGCGAGGTCGAGGCGCCCATCGGGCGTGACCCCGCAAACCGGCTGCGCATGGCGGTGGTCGACCTGTCCCGCGAGAGCGGCAAGCCGGCGGCTACCCATGTCGAGCTGATTGCCAATGCGCCCGAGGGCTGCTGGGTCCGCGCCAGCCTGCGCACCGGCCGCACGCACCAGATCCGGGTGCACATGGCCCACCTGGGGCACCCCCTGCTGGCCGACGCCCTGTATGGCGGGACCCCGGCCGCCGGACTCTCCCGCCAGGCCCTGCATGCCTACCGGCTGGCCTTCATCCACCCGATCACCGGGCACCCGCTGGCCTTCGAATCGCCCCTGCCGGCCGACCTGCAAGGGGCCCTGTCGGCGTGGGGTCTCAGTTACAATGAGGCGCCGCGGTCCTGAGGGCCGCGACCCCGGTCCAGGCCCCTCTGGAGTCCTCCCAAGCCGGCACCTGTGCGGTGCCGCCGTTGCCTCCGCGGCAACACCTTCCTTCGACGCGAGAACATGAACACCTCGGATGCCAAGCGCGTCCTGGAAACGGCCCTGATCTGTTCGCCCCAGCCGCTGACGCTGCGCGACCTGCGCACGCTGTTCAACGACGAGCTCGGCGCGGACACGGTCAAGACCCTGCTCCAGGACCTGCAGGACGACTGGGCCCCGCGTGGCGTGGAACTGGTCAGCGTGGCCAGCGGCTGGCGCTTCCAGAGCCGGCCCCAGATGCGCGAATTCCTGGACCGCCTGCACCCGGAAAAGCCGCCCAAGTACACCCGGGCGGCCCTCGAGACCCTGGCCATCATCGCCTACCGTCAACCGGTCACGCGCGGCGACATGGAGGACATCCGGGGCGTCACCATCAACAGCCTGATCCTCAAGCAGCTGGAAGACCGCGGCTGGATCGAGGTCATCGGCCACCGCGAGGCGGTGGGCCGTCCCGCCCTGTTCGCCACGACCCGGCAGTTCCTCGACGACCTGGGCCTGTCCTCCCTGGACCAGCTGCCCGCGATCGAGACCCCGGCGCAGCAGGCTGAGCTGCTGGCCTCGTTGGCCGGCGAGGGGCAGGTGCCCGCGTCCGCCGAGGACGCCGACCCCCTGGCGGCCCTCGAAGCCGCCGCCGGTGGCGCCGAACCCCTGGTTCTGGCCGATGAGGTCGCCGCGATGCAGGACGGCGCGCAGGACGGCGCGGACCTGCCCCCCGAATCCACCCCATGACCGAATCCACGTCTGGCGAACCCTCCCGGGACGTCGAGCCTGCACAAGGCCAGGACCCGATGGCGCCCCCGGCAGGGGCGCCCGAAGGCATCCAGGCGCTCGACACCCCGGGTCAAACCTCTGTCGGGCGAGCGGCCACGCAGACCGGGGGACCGGCGGCCGGCCCCGGTGCCGGCCCGAGCAGCCCCGGGGCGGTTGCGGCCGACAATGCCACCCGCTTCGAAGACGTCGTGTCCGGCCGCTACGACGCCGACGATGCGGCCCCCGACCTCGCTCCCCCGAAGCGCGTGCTGGCCCCCCAGGCGGAAACCCCCAAGCTGCACAAGGTGCTGGCCCAGGCCGGCCTGGGCTCCCGCCTCGAGATGGAGCAGCTGATCACCGAGGGCCGGATCTCTGTCAACAACGAGCCGGCCCACATCGGCCAGCGCATCCAGTTTGGCGACCAGATCAAGGTCAATGGCAAGCCGATCCGCGTGCGCATCGCGCCGCCCCCCGCGCGGGTGATCGCCTATCACAAGCCGGTGGGCGAAGTCGTGACCCACGACGACCCGCAGAACCGCCCCACGGTCTTTCGCAAGCTGCCCCGCCTGTACCAGGGCAAGTGGCAGTCGGTCGGCCGGCTGGACCTGAACACCGAGGGCCTGCTGCTGTTCACCAGTTCCGGCGAGCTGGCCAATAAGCTGATGCACCCGCGCTTCGGCCTCGAGCGCGAATATGCGGTGCGCGTGCTCGGCGCCCTGAGTCACGAAGAGAAGCAGCGCCTGCTCGAAGGCGTCTCGCTCGACGACGGCCGGGCCCAGTTCGGGTCCATCGAGGACGGGGGCGGCGAGGGCGCCAACACCTGGTACCGCGTCACCATCTCCGAAGGCCGCAACCGCGAAGTGCGCCGCCTGTTCGAGGCGGTGGGCCATGCCGTGAGCCGACTGATCCGCATCCGCTATGGCGCCATGGTCCTGCCCCGCGGTCTGCGGCGCGGCGACTGGATGGAGCTCGACGAACGCGACATCCGCAGCCTGATGCAGGCCGTGGGTGCCGAGCGGCCGGCGCAGGGCGAAGGCGGCCCCGGCCGTGACAGGAACAAACCTCGGCGCGGGCGTCC
>JACCDM011143320.1_pt1 | contig 12560 bp, 14 predicted proteins | sample 7445851 | NCBI WGS metagenome assembly JACCDM01 (sample SAMN15323438, study PRJNA562643) | freshwater metagenome | isolation source: river surface water | place: USA:Blue River Watershed | collected 2017-08-16
ATTGTAAATCTGGAAATGGCAAAGGAGAAGACTGGCTCAATAAGACCAGGGAAGTGGAAAGGGCCCCGATCTCTCGAGGCCCTTCCATGCATATCTGAAGTAGCTCTTTTGATCATTACCAATAGATCGAGCTGAAACAGTTAAGACTGTGGTGGAGGCGACGGGATTTGAACCCGTTCCGCTTGTTTGGTAAACGAACAGGCTACCAATTACAACACGCCCCCAACACGGAAGCGAAGTTATGCAATTACTTACTCACGAAGTTTCTAAATGGGTCTGCATGTGGATAAAAACTAACTTGAAAAGCAAAAGGGACTTGGAAAATAACCAAGTCCCGATTACTACCAAACCCGTAGTGCAAGGAAATTATGGCATAAGTATTTGGTTACTCGCAGTCACCATTATTTGAAGAAGAGTCGCCCTATAAGCCGGAGACGACATTGTTATGCATGAGGTCACGTTCAAAAAATGTAATTGCCCTCAAATTGCCCTCCCCCAAAAAAAGGGGGGGATGCAAAGTTGGATCAAGAATATTTTGAAAGCCACAAATTAGTTAAGCGCTTGATAACCCCTGGGCCCAAGATCACTCCGATACGGCTAACGGGTCTGAGTCTGAATAGAACAGTTTGTATCACACAGCCCTCACATGCCAGCGAGATTGATAAAAAATTCCATTTCTCTGCTTTCTCACATTCAGAAATGGAGAGACGTTTGTTGAAGTATCTTCATCAAGCTAAGAGTTGGTACTTCTATTCTGCCCAGTAATTGCCCTATGGCTGCCATCACACCACGGTTTGTCTTTGCTCAATGAGCAGCCACAAAATTTGATATTTTCTTTAGTTTCTAGGATATTACCTTCAGCATCTACAAAATCTACAGCTCCGAGAATTTTAATAGAGCCGCTTACTGGGTTAATATAAATAGTCGGATTTGCCATGTGTATCCGCCTCCTTATTTCAAATAATCGTAAACTGGATGCCGATCTGACTGGTGAGGAAATTTAGAGATGAAAAGGTTCCTAATGGGAATCATGACTAACACTAAGCTTCACATTGCTAAATTCTATCTTATGCAGAGATAATTCCTGTATGGAAACCGTAGAAGTTCGCTTCTTCGCCGCTGCACGAGCGGCTGCAAAAACTGACCAGATTTACTTGGACGCGGCCACACTCCAGGAGATTCTTACTACGTGCATTGCGAATTTTCCAGAACTCGGGCGTGTTATCCCTCAATGTTCTTTCTTGGTTGATGGAGTGGCAAATCATGATCGTGGCATGATGATTAATTACGGAAGTCAAATTGATGTACTGCCTAAATTCGCTGGTGGTTGATTTTATCCGCCGATAGCCGACATCGGCCGTCGTGGTTGAATGAAACTCGGATTGTTAATTCCATGACCTGGAAGTTTTCCTGCAATTGTTTTGTGAAAACGCTCAGATATTTCTTGAGCAATCTCTTGGCTAGAAAGATTGGGGTTGCGCAAAACTTTACGTAAGTCCATCTCCTCTAAAGAAAAAAGACATGAACGTAATTGACCATCAGAGGTTAAGCGTAGGCGATCACAAGCACCGCAAAAAGGTTGAGTAACGCTCGCAATAATTCCAACTGTTTCTAACGTGCCATCAATATAGAATTCCTCAGCTGGTGAAGAACCACGATCTGCCACGGGATTCAATTCAAAATGCTCTGACAATGATGTCAGTATTTCTTGTGCCGTAACCATCGTTGTTCGATCCCAAATGCCACCTGCATCCAATGGCATCTGTTCTATGAAGCGGAGAGAAAATCCTTCGTTCATCGCCCATTTCAATAACGCAGGCGCTTCTTGATTGTTTATCCCGCGAAGTAGCACAGCATTAATTTTGATTGGCGCTAGACCAGCATCGCGCGCAGATATGAGTCCAGCAAAGACATCATCAATACGGTCTCTGTGGGTGATTTTAATAAAGGTATCGCGATCTAAGGTATCGAGGCTGACATTGATGCGTACTAATCCCGCGTCTTTCAGTGCTTTAGCAAGTTCTACAAGGCGCAATCCATTTGTAGTCAATGAAAGTTTCGGTGCATTAGGTAACGCAGAAATTCTCGAAACAATGTCTACAATATCGGCGCGTAACAGCGGCTCTCCTCCTGTCAGGCGAATCTCCTCAAAACCAACGGATACCGCGGCCTCAATAACGCTCATCAGTTCATGAGTATTAAGAAGATGATCTGACTTTTGCCAATCGGAAAAATCTTGCGGCATACAGTAGGTGCAACGCAGAGAACATCTATCTGTCAGCGAAACTCGTAAGTCCTTGTGCCTACGCCCATATGAATCGGTCAGAGTGCTCATGCGCAATTAATCCATTGGTCGCTTCCATCGGCGAAGACTTGATATTTCCAAATAGGCAATCGTGCTTTGACTTCATCAACAAGCTCAGAACATGCAAGAAAAGCTGAACCGCGGTGAACGGCCGAGACTGCAACCACAAAAGCGCTCTGCCCTATTTCGATAGCGCCATAGCGATGAGCAACTGCAACATTTCCTAACTCATATTTACCTGCGATTTCGGTAACGATTGTAAGTAGAACTTCTTGTGCAGAAGGATGAATTTCATATGTCAGCGAAACAACTTCTTTACCTTGATCAACATTTCGAACAACTCCCGAAAACGTAACGACAGCGCCAAAGGCATCAGAGGCGACAAGTGCTCCGTAGGAAGATGCGCTGATGGGTTCGTCACTGACGAGTGCTGTAATCATTCTTGTGCGTGATCAATTCCGTGTGTCTGATCTAAGACGTGGGCAGCTAGGCGTTCGATAACGAGCAAACCGTCGCGAACTCCTCCTGGTGAACCCGGCAAATTGATGATGAGAGAAGTTCCATGCGTACCAACTAATCCGCGTGTGAGATCTGCCGTGGGAACCGAAACTCGCGAGTGCGCCCGTAGGGCTTCGCTAAAACCTGGAATAAGTTTCTCAATAAAAGGAGCCGTTGCCTCTGGAGTCACATCCAAAGCAGACACACCCGTACCACCCGTTGTGACAATTAAATCAATCTCAGATTCCAGCGCGCGCGATATTTCAAGGGCAATGAGTGCAGCATCATCGACCACAATCACTACTCCAACTACCGAATAACCCAACGCCCTCAGGCCTTCAGCGAGATTTCTTCCGCTCAAATCTTCATAGACTCCAGCTGATGCACGGTTGCTTACGGTAATAACTTTTGCGCTATAGGTGTTCAATCTCGCACCCAATCCCCGCTGCGACCACCAGATTTTGTTTCAACTCGTACATCGCAAATTGATGCGGAGGGATCTAAAGCTTTAACCATGTCAATAACAGTCAAGCTTGCAACAGAGACTGCGGTGAGAGCTTCCATTTCAACACCTGTGCGATCTGCTGTCTTCACTGAAACGCGTATGGAGACACCGGCATCAGTAATTTCTAATTCCACATCCACTGCATGCAAAGCGATGGGATGGCACAGAGGGATGAGATCTGGAGTACGTTTCGCCCCCAAAATTCCAGCAACACGTGCAGCTGCTAGGACATCACCTTTGGGAACTCCACCTTCACGCAAAAGCGCAACAACAGTGCTGGAGAGTTTCACACAACCAGAAGCTGTCGCGGTGCGAACGCTGATATCGCGATTGGTTACATCAACCATGCGGGCTTGGCCTTTATCATCCAAATGAGTGAAAGTGGGATCTGTAGTCATGATTGCAATTGTACGTCAGGCAAGTGGGAGCCATTGCACTTGTGAACCAGAGACACAATCCCCGCTAGGAGCTACTGCAAATCCCGTTGCGTGCGCTAATCCGCGCAACATCGCAGAACCCAGATGTTCACCTTCATTGAAACGCCCTTCACTAATCGTCCCAAGGACCAATCGTGTGAAATCCTCTCGCGCCTTAATCTCCTTGGTGGTGATTACATTCTCCAATTCCCTCAAAGGTCGACCCAAGAGAGCATCAATCACAGGTTGCCCAAGGCTCATTAAGCCGACAATTGCCGATTGCGGATTTCCTGGAAGTCCAAGAAGTGCTACAGAATCAATATTTGCTAACAACATTGGATGCCCTGGTCTGACTTTAACGCGATCAACAATAAGTTCGCCGCCAAGTTGTTCTAGCGCACTATGCAAATGATCGCGTGGACCATCTGCTGTGCCGCCCGTCGTCACAATGATGTCGGCGCGAGTGCGCGCGAGTGCAATTGCGTCCACTACTAACGAAAGCTCATCGGCAGCATAACTCATCGCTACAACTTCTGCGCCCATTCGTGCAAGCCACATCGGCAATTGTGGGCCAAGGGCATCGCGTACTAAGCCATCGGCAGGAATTCCCGCTAGTTGAATTTCATCGCCCAACAGAATTATTTCAACTTTAGGCTTACAAGTAATTTCTAATTGATCCCAACCAGTTGATGCAAGTAATCCAATCCATGCTGGAGTCAGAACCGTTCCTGCATGTGCAATAACTTGACCTTTGCGGCACTCCAACCCAGCTGGGCGAATTTCACCACCTTCATGAACGATAGCGTTAAGAGTTGTATCGACAACATCGGCTAACTCCCAACGAACAACACCAAAAGTTCCTTCTGGAATTACCGCACCGGTTGCAATTCGAACTGCGGTACCACTTTCCAGTACTTGGCTCATAGGGGCGCCCGCTTTCACATCGCCAACAATTTTCCATGGTCCAATACCGGAAACTGCATACCCATCCATTGCTGATGTCTCATAAGTTGGTAGATCCACCAGTGCCAGAATATCCGCAGCAAGAGTGCGATCGGCACATTCGGATAGCCTCACAACCTCTGACGGCAATCGAGTAACGCTCTTACTGGCTGCAATACGAGCAAGACCCCACTGTGCTTCGCGCAAGGTACTCATGAATTCTCACTTTCATTACAGGGAGGTTTGTGCGGATCCGTATCGGCTACGGCTTTAATCAAATCCTCGCGCGTATCAATATCTAAGAGTAAACGAGAGTCATCTGCATGTAGTGAAACTTCCTTCACCTTTAGTTCAACAAGCACGCTGCGCATGGATCGACCCACCAATAGCTCTTTGGTTCCTAGAACTCTCAACAGTGAGGACACTCGATAAACGCCAGAAAACGGCTGTTGAAAACCTTCGCCATCGACGGCGAGGACTGCCTCTACCTCATTGGATAGACCTGACAAAAGAAGTGGAACTAAGCCTGTCGAGTAGGGCATATCTGTTGCCAAAACTGCCACATACTCTGTTTCAATAAGAGGTAAGCCAGCAGCAATACCGGCAACAGGACCTCCTCCAGGCGGATCTTCTTTAATAATTTGAATCGTGGAAGGGAATTCATCGCGGTCGGGCCCAACAATAACTACGGCAACGTCGGCCGGAAGAGATGAAATCAGAAAATCAATCAGCGCCTTTCCGTTGAAGATGGCTTCTGATTTATCTGACCCAAATCTCTTACTCGTGCCACCTGTAAGTATGAGCGCACTCCACAATTTATCCATTGCGCACATATTCATCCAACAATTGTGCTTGTAAGTCGTGCGCGCCTATGGGAGTTAACTCAGGTCCAGCATAAACAAGTGGAGGGATAGAAATCGTAGTACTCCTTCGGACGTCATCGACTATTGGAACAGTATCAATACTTAATGCGTTCCCACCCTGGACGAGGTTTGCGATTTCCACTTGTTCCCTCGTTATTACGAGTGCGATATATCAATGATGGGCGAAATAGATATCCAACTGGTGCACTCAGGGCGTGAACTAGACGCGTGAAAGGCCAAATAATGAACAGTGCCATCGCGAGAGCAGCATGAATTCTGAATGCAAGAGGGGTGCTCTGCATAAGAGCGCCATCTGGACGTAGTAACAATATCGAGCGCACCCAAGGTGCCACTGTCTCACGGTAATTATGCTCTTCTCCAATTACACCCGCACTTGAAAGTGTTGCACTGCATCCGGCAAAAAGTGTTGCTACTAGGAACACATACATTGTCTTGTCGTTCTTCGTAGTTGAAGCAAAAACCGTAGCAGTTGTTCGCCGACGATAAATGAGTAGGAAGATTCCAGTCACAGTTGCAATACCTGCAAGTCCGCCCATCGATACTGCACCAAAATGATATGCCTCTTGGCTCAATCCAATCAACTCTGTGAAAGACTGTGGAACTAATAAACCAACAATATGCCCACCGATTACAGCAAAAAGGCCAAGGTGAAACATGGGGCCAGCGAAACTTAAAAGTTTTCCTTCGTATATTTGCGAAGACCGTGTGGTCCAGCTGAATTTGTCGTAGCGATATCTCCATACTAGACCGATAGCAAATGAAGAGATTGCCAGGTACGGCAAGACAGACCAAAGTAAAATGCTAGATGAAGTCATGAACGTGCTCCTTGTAAAATATCGGAACCATGCGATGAGAAAGGTTCTATAGCAATCGTCACGGCGCCACTTAAACCGACAAATTCTTGAGGCGGACCAGTGATTGCCAGATCACGTGCCCGTTTTTCAATTTCCGGAGTCATGCGTGGCAACGTTGCAACCACTGCGTCCAAGACGAATGCATAATACGAATTCGCACTATGCAATGAATCTCTGAGCAGTTCAATTGGCGCACGATGTTCTCCTAGGAGAAGACTTCCCTCATCCGGATTCTTCAAAGCGGCGAATTCAAGCACTACCGCCAGATGATCAGGGAGTTCTTCATCGGTAATTGTTACACCGCAACGTTTGTAAATTTCCTTGAAATAAACAAGAGCCATTCCACGATTTCGAGTATCGCCATGAGTCCACGATGTGAGGAATACTGAGCACCTGCGACGCATATCGAAAATCTCTACGTAATGCTTCTGGATGTCTTCGAGTGTTAAGTATGCCGTGGCGTTAAAGAACGCTTTGAACGGTTCTGCCAGCGCTGGCTCGATGTGATTAGCCAAAGCAATCATTTCATCCCGCGCTTCAACGTACTTTTGATCGGGATAAACCAGCAAGGATGAAGCGATAATTCGAGCGATAGCGATGCTCATTTGGTCTGCCGATTTCTCATAATGTGGAAGTTTTCAATGGTAACTGGCACCGGATTTCCAGAGGCCTGTCCAAAAGGCCCTCCAAATTTCTCTCCCGTATCAACTCCATCTAATGAGCAACCCATATTCTCAAGTTCTCTAGCTTGCTCTGAGTGGGCTGCAGGAATGACATATCTATCTTCATACTTGGCAATGGCCAGGAGTCTGTACATCTCGTAAATGGATTCCTGCGTCATGCCGACTGCTTCTGGAATTTCCGGCCGTGGTTCGCGACCAAGATTTATGTCTCGCATATACGAGCGCATCGCCGAAAGCTTGCGCAAGGTTCCTTCTACAACTTCAATATCACCCGCGGAGAAAAGCTCAGCCAAATATGCAAGTGGTACGCGTAATGCGTTGATCGCACCAAAAAGATTACCGACTTCTTCTCCGTCATGACCAGTTTCTGTTAAGACATCAACAATCGGAGAAAGTGGTGGTACATACCAAACCATAGGCATTGTGCGATATTCAGGATGAAGCGGAAGCGCAATTTTGTATACCTTAGCTAATTTATATACTGGAGAATTCTGTGCGGCGAGCAACCAATCCTCAGGGATTCCTTCGGCTCGGGCAGCAGCTAAAACTTCTGGGTCATTAGGGTCCAGAAGTAAGTCAAGTTGGGCTTGATACAAAGCCTTCTCATCTTCAATAGATGCAGCTTCTAGAACTTTATCTGCGTCATAAAGGAAGAGGCCAAGGTAACGAAGGCGACCAACGCAAGTCTCAGAACAAACTGTTGGCAATCCGATTTCGAGACGTGGGTAACACATGGTGCATTTTTCAGCTTTGCCAGTTTTATGATTGAAATAAATCTTTTTGTACGGGCAAGCAGAAACACACATGCGCCACCCGCGGCACTGTTGCTGGTCGACAAGGACGATGCCATCTTCAGCGCGCTTATACATTGCACCTGACGGGCAGGCCGCAACGCAAGCAGGATTCAAACAGTGTTCGCAAATTCGCGGCAGATAGAACATGAAGGTTTCTTCAAATGCCAATTTCACTTTCGTTGTGACATCTTCTGACAACTTTTGGAGAATCGGATCATTTTCAATATTTTCCGGTCCTCCTCCTAAATCATCATCCCAGTTTGCAGACCACTCAATTTTCATATGCTTGCCTGTTAAAAGAGATTTAGGTCGGGCAACTGGAGTTTGCTGACCAAGAGGTGCGGAAATTAAATTGTCATACTCATACGTCCAAGGTTCGTAATAATCCTTGATACTGAGCATGCGAGGATTGGAGAAAATGGAGAGCAAACGTCGTGCTTTGCTTCCTCCCTTCAGACGAATACGTCCACCTCGAGTGCGAACCCATCCGCCTTTAGCTTTTCCCTGATCTTCGTATCTACGTGGATAGCCCTGCCCTGGACGGGTCTCAACATTATTAAACCAGGCGTATTCCAAACCAGAACGATTAGTCCACGCTTGCTTGCACGTTACAGAACATGTGTGGCACCCGATGCATTTATCGAGATTCATCACCATGCCCATTTGGGCCATGACCTTCATTAGTACTCCACATCTTGTGATCGGCGGCGAATAACCGTAACTTCATCACGTTGATTGCCGGTTGGTCCGAGATAATTGAAAGCGAATGTGAGTTGCGCATATCCGCCGATTAGGTGAGTTGGTTTAATCACGAGGCGCGTGAGCGAATTATGAATTCCGCCTCGCTTGCCCGAAGTTTCTGCCAGCGGAACGTCAACGACACGATCCTTCGCGTGATACATAAAGACCGTTCCAGATGGCATACGGTGTGAAATGCATGCACGAGCTACGACTACTCCGTTGCGGTTGTAAGCCTCAATCCACTCGTTATCTTTCACGCCAAGAATTTCTGCATCCTCAACACTCATCCAAATCTCTTGTCCTCCTCGAGAAAGAGAGAGCATGAAGAGGTTGTCTTGATACTCAGAGTGAATAGACCACTTTGAATGAGGCGTGAGGTACCTGACTGTCACTTCTTTTGCGACTCCATCACCTTGACTTCCAAATATTCGATGCATATTCAGCGGTGGTCTAAAGACAGGTAACTGCTCTCCGAGTTCACTCATCCAGTCGTGGTCAATAAAGAAATGCTGGCGTCCTGTAAGGGTGTGCCAAGGTTTTAATCTTTCAACGTTGATTGCAAATGCCGTATATCGGCGACCACCATGTTCTGATCCAGACCACTCAGGACTAGTAATAACAGGAACGGGCCTGGCTTGTGTGTCAGCGAAGGTAATTCGTTTTCCTTCATTATCCAAGGCAAGATCGGTAAGTTTCTGACCTGTCCTTTTTTCCAGTGCTCTGAATCCTGCTACTGCAACTCGCCCATTTGTGGTGCCAGAAAGAGCGAGGATTGCTTCGCACGCATCTACATCTCGCGCAAGTGATGGCCTACCTGCCCCCACTCCTGTCGATGCGACTCCGTTGCTATGTCGTAGTAATTCAATTTCAGGAAGAACGCTTACGGGAACACCTTTTGTATTTGTCCCGAGTGTGTCGATCAGTGGCCCAAGTGCGGCCATCTTTTCGCCAATTTGCGAGTAGTCACGCTTAACAACCACAAGTTTAGGCATCGTGACTCCTGGAATAGGTTCAACTTCACCTTTCTTCCAATCAAGAACTACGCCACCAGGAGTTGCCATTGCATCTGGTGTGTCATGCAAAAGAGGAACAACAACGAGATCTTCTCGTTCACCTAAATGTCCTTTAGCTTGTTCGGAAACTTGGCGGCCGAGCATCTGGAAAATCTCATAATCAGTTTTAGTTTCCCATGGCGGATTGATAGCAGGAGTAAATGCATGAACAAAAGGGTGCATATCTGTGCTGGAAAGATCATGTTTTTCATACCATGTTGCAGCGGGCAACAAAATATCTCCGAAAAGCCCGGTACTTGTCATTCGGAAGTCAACCGATACCAGAAGATCTAACTTTCCTTCAGGTGCATCTTCCTGCCATTTAACATCCTTAGGTCTAGTATCTGGCTCATTCTCATTTGCTCTTACTGAGTTATCTGTTCCCAATAAGTGCTTGAGGAAATATTCATTTCCTTTGCTAGATGAACCCAAAATATTCGCACGCCAAACGGTTAGAACACGTGGCCAGTTTTCAGGAGCATCGGGATCTTCAATTGCAAATTGTAGATCCCCACTTTTAAGCTCGTTAATCACATGTTGTGCAGGATCAACGCCTTTTTCGCGAGCCTCATCTACAAGGTCTAAAGAGTTGCGATTGAGCGAAGGATATGAAGGCATCCATCCCATCCGTGCAGACTGAGCAATAACGTCAATCGCAGTCATGTCTTTGAATCGTCCTTCTCCCAATGGAGTTGCTAATAAATCTGAGCCCAAAGCGTCATAACGCCATTGATCAGTTGATACATACCAAAACGCGGTACCAATCATCTGTCGTGCAGGGCGAGACCAATCTGCACCAAAGGCGAGTTGTGCCCATCCGGTGACGGGGCGACATTTTTCTTGTCCAACATAATGTGCCCATCCTCCGCCGTTAACTCCTTGGCAACCTGTCAGAGTGACAAGTGCCAAAAATGTGCGATACATGGTGTCGGAGTGAAACCAATGATTGGTTCCGGCTCCCAACAAAATCATTGAACGACCTTCAGAGTCGATTGCATTTTGTGCGAATTCACGTGCTATTCGAATGGCCTGAACAGCAGGAACACTCGTTATTTCTTCTTGCCATGATGGCGTGTAAGGAGAACGATCGTCATAACCTTCTGGCCAATCACCATCAAGGCCATCACGAGCAACGCCGTACTGAGCCAACATCAAGTCATAAACTGTCGTGACAGTTTTCCCTGCTATTTCAATTACGGGCACTCCGCGAGCCAGGACGCCACCGCTTTCTGAAACTTCTTGACCTTGATCAAAACGTGGCATGAGAACAGGAGCTGATACCGCTCCTTTCTTACCGTAAACGCTCAAAAGAGGATCTACGCCCTCAAGATCAAGGTTCCATTTCCCCGTTGAAGAGTCGTTATATCTATGTCCGAGTGAACCATTGGGAACGAAAGTTTCACCAGTACTGGAATCTAAAACCACCGTCTTAAATCGTGAACCTTCTGAAACATCGCCTAAATCTGATGCTACAAGAAATTTATCTGGAACCCATGAACCGTCTTTGTTGCGCAATGAAACCAAATACGGCAAATCCGTAAATTTCTTTACATAATCCTGGAAACGTGGCACCTGCTTATCAACAAAGAATTCCTTGAGGATTACATGGCCCATCGCCATACCTAGCGCTCCATCTGTACCTGGATGTGGCGCGACCCATTCATCCGCAAATTTCGTGTTGTCGGCATAATCGGGACTAATCGCAATAACTTTTTGACCTTTATAACGCGCCTCTGTCATGAAGTGTGCATCAGGTGTCCGAGTCACGGGAACATTTGATCCCCACATAATTAAGTAGGAGGCATTAAACCAATCCGCCGATTCAGGAACATCAGTTTGGTCTCCGAAAACTTGAGGCGAGGCAACAGGAAGATCTGCGTACCAATCGTAAAAAGACAGCATCGATCCGCCCATTAAGGAGATGAAGCGAGCACCGGCGGCATGGGATGCCATTGACATTGCAGGAATTGGTGAGAAACCAAAGATGCGATCCGGTCCATATTTCTTAATAGTATGAACATGGGCCGCCGCAATAATTTCAGAAACTTCGCTCCAGCTCACGCGGACTAATCCACCTTTGCCTCGAGCACGATGGTAGCGCTGGCGATTTTCCGAATTATCTACAACATCAGCCCACGCAAGTACAGAGTCACCTAAACGACCCTTAGCTTCACGATACATTTCCAATAAAACACTGCGAATATAGGGAAAGCGGATACGAGTTGGCGAATAGGTGTACCAAGAAAATGCAGCGCCTCGTGGGCATCCACGTGGCTCGTATTCAGGAGAATCTGAACCAACTGATGGATAATCTGTTTGCTGAGTTTCCCACGTGATGATTCCATCTTTTACATACACTTTCCAAGAGCATGATCCTGTGCAGTTCACACCGTGCGTTGAACGAACAACTTTGTCATGACTCCAACGGTCTCGATAGAAAACATCACCTTCGCGCCCACCAGCTTTAGTCACTGACAACAAATCTTTAGAAACTTCCCCGCCTGCAAAGAAGCGTCCGAATTTTATAAGCGCTTCTTCGGTCCCATTAGGTACATCATCAGTTCTTCCCATGGTTGCAGTGTGGCCCAAGGATGCATTATGAAATATAGGTCTAAAGACCCTATTTTCAAGCCGATTGACTATGAGAGATTTCCATCCAGAAGCATGTAAGAAATATTAATGAATACTAATAATGAGGAGGGACCATGCCCGAGCGTACTGGATCCACTCGAGTGCTAACTCTATCCACTTTTGCCTTTACCCTTATGTTTGCCGTGTGGTTGATGTTCGGAGTTCTTGGAATTCCTATTCAAAAAGAATTTGGAATTTCAGATTCTCAACTGGCCTGGCTCTCCTCAGTAGCAATCCTTAACGGTTCCATATGGC
>JACCDM010600505.1_pt1 | contig 12551 bp, 12 predicted proteins | sample 7445851 | NCBI WGS metagenome assembly JACCDM01 (sample SAMN15323438, study PRJNA562643) | freshwater metagenome | isolation source: river surface water | place: USA:Blue River Watershed | collected 2017-08-16
GGATCGGGGCAGATTTCGGCACCCACCACTTTTGAAAAATTTTAGATTGAGTCCAAGCCTCAAACACCAGGCGTGACGGTCCATGGATCAATCGGGACGAAACAAGCTCGCGATCCGACTTTCGCTCTGCATTCACTTGGCTTCTCATCTGACTACCCTACCCAAGGTATTCAGTTTTGGACTGCAAATTCGAGCACAAAAAGCGACAATCACAGCCCTCAGCCAACACTTCTCACTCCGCGCCAAGGCCCTCGATCTGGCATAACAAAGGCCATGAATCCCATCACTCAAGTGGCACTCATTTCGGGCGGAAATCGCGGCATCGGGCTCGCTCTCACGGAAGACCTCGCGCGGCGCGGCTTTCAGGTCATCTTAGGTTCGCGCTCGCTTGCGGCAGGAAAAAAAGCTGCAAAGCCCCTGACGAAGCAGGGACTGAAGGTTCTCGCCGTGAAGCTCGACATCACGAAAGCCTCGGACAGAAAAGCGGTCCTCAAGCTGATCAAGACCCAATTTCACCGCCTCGACATCCTCGTGAACAACGCAGGCGTTTTCTTAGACACAAGCGACAACTCCCAAAAAGCAAAACTTTCAGACATTCGAAAAAGCTTCGAGATCAACACGCTCGGCGCTTTTGAAATGTGCCGCACTTTTTTGCCCTTCATGGCTCAGCATCAATTTGGTCGCGTCGTGAACGTCTCAAGCGGCATGGGCCAGCTCTCTGAAATGAACGGAGGCTACCCTGGCTACCGTCTCTCGAAAACTGCACTCAATGCGGTGACTCGGATTTTTTCAGAAGAATACAAAGACCAAGGAATCCTTGTGAACTCGGTCTGCCCAGGCTGGGTCAAAACTCGCATGGGCGGAAAAGGCGCCGAGCTTTCCCCCAAAGAAGGAGCAGAAACTTTGGCGTGGCTCGCCACACTTCCTAACGACGGCCCGACCGGCGGCTTTTTCCGAGAAAAATCTCAAATCCAGTGGTGAATCACCCCATGAACTCCCAGAGCAATCGCCCGAGACAATCGCGCTCGTTACTTTCTCTTTTGACTTGTCTCTCCTTACTTTCGCCGCTCAATAGCATTCCAGCATCAGCCGAAAACCTCAGCCGAGCCGCTCTGAAGAAGAAGCTGACTCCGCTTCAATTTGAAGTCACCCAGAACAACGGAACCGAGCCTCCATTCAAAAACCTTTATTGGAACCACCACGAAGACGGAATCTATGTGGACGTGGTGAGCGGCGAACCGCTTTTCAGTTCCCTCGACAAATTCGATTCCGGCACGGGTTGGCCTAGCTTCACTCGCCCCATTCAACCGGACGCTCTTCACAGCCAATCCGACTCCTCACATGGAATGGACCGAACCGAAGTCAGGTCTAAAAAGTCTCATTCTCACTTAGGTCATGTTTTTCCCGACGGCCCCAAAAATAGAGGCGGCCTTCGCTACTGCATCAACTCGGCCTCGTTACGCTTCGTGCCGCTCGATCAGATGAAGAAAGAAGGTTATGGGCCCCTCCTTTTTCTCTTTGCTGAAAAAATGCGTTGGCGAACCCTTCGTCTCGCCGGCGGCTGCTACTGGGGCTTAGAGGCGCTTCTAGCCAAACTTCCAGGCGTTATCGAGACCGAGGTGGGAAAAACCCAAGGCGCAGAAACCGTTCACCTTCTCTTTGATCCGAAGAAAACCAGCGCGCAAACTATTTACCTCGAATTTTTTCGTTTCCACGACCCCACCACTCTGAATCGCCAGGGCAACGACGTAGGGCCCCAGTACCGATCAGCAATTTTCGTAAAAACCGCGGCCGAAAAAGAAGAGGCACTGAAAACCAAAGCGCGCGTCGAAGCGTCCGGTCACTGGAAAAAACCGCTCTCCACTGAGATTACTTTGGCTCCCGACTTCCAGCGCGACGACGAGTTTCACCAAAAGTACCTAGAAAAAAACCCGCGTGGGTACACCTGCCACTACGCCCGCCCGTTCAAGTTCTAGAGCCGTTTTCCACTCTTCTGGAAGCACTTTAAAATCGCCCTTGACTTAAACATTAACAAAATCTAATTTGTTCATATGTCGTCACTGACACTCTCCACCCAAACTACGGAAGATCTTGCCGAGCGCTGCGAAACTACCGCTGCGCTTCTCAAGAACCTTGCCCACCCGCTCAGGCTTCAGCTGCTTTGCCATCTCGCAGCTGGCGAGAAATCAGTGGGCGACCTTGAAACCCTGAGTGGAGCTTCTCAGTCGCTGGTCTCGCAGTTTCTAGCCCGAATGCGCCGAGAAGGCCTGATCGAAGGCCGAAAGGACGGAAAATTCGTTCTTTACTCGGTCGCCGATCCTAAAATTTTGCAGCTGATTCGAGCTTTGCACCGGATCTTTTGTCCCTGACCCCAACCACAGAACACCCGAGGAATGACTTCAATGATTGAAACCACACGCATCATTTTGGACGTCCGAGAAAAAGATGAATTCGATGCAGAACACGTCGCTGACTCGATTCACCTTCCCCTTGCCGAGGTAGCTCAAAAGGGCCCCTCGCTTCTGAAAGCCCTCGGTCAACAGGAAGTGATCTTGATGTGCCGAAGTGGCCGCCGTGCGGGCCTTGCGAAGAACCAGCTTTCTTCACTCATCCCTTCAGAAAAGCTGAAGGTTTATGAGGGCGGAATCCTGGCCTGGAAAGGCGCTGGCAACCCTGTCGTCACCCAGAAAAAATCTCACCTTCCCTTGATGCGCCAAGTTCAACTCGGCGCAGGAACTCTCGCCTTCGTGGGCGCCGTGCTCTCGCAGATCGTTCATCCTAGCTGGATTTATCTTTCCGGGTTCGTAGGCGCGGGCCTTATGGTTGCAGGCGGAACAGGTTTTTGCGGAATGGCTGAGCTTTTGGCGCGTGCGCCTTGGAACAAGAACGAACCGAGCCTCAAAGAAGAAATGTGTAACGTTAGCCCTCGCTCGGGAGGATGCGCATGAGCACGATCACCAAGACCCTCCAAGAACTTCTCACTCCAGGTGAAGCCTGGAACGCAGACCAGCCCTGGGATCTTCGCAGCATCCAAAGCGAGCAATGCCTTTCTTACGTCGCTTGGAACCGCTCCACACGCGAAGCCCTCGTTGTTGACCCTAAGGATACAGACCTGGAAGCTTACCGCTCTCTCGCGAAGACTGAGCTGAAGGGCTACACTTGGCTTGCCGTGATCGACACCCATACACACGCCGATCACATCTCGTGTGCGGCTGATCTGGCTTCAGAACTGGGAGCACCACTTGTGATGCATGCAGGCGCTCCGAGTAAGCGAGTCGATTTGCGCGTTTCACGAACCACTCGCATCCCATCGATTGCAAGCCCCGTCGAACTTCTCATCACCCCGGGGCATACCCAAGATTCACTGACCCCAATCTGGGGCCCCTTTCTTTTCGGTGGAGATACGGTCCTTTTTGGCGACACAGGGCGGGACGACTTACCCGGTGGGAGCGCATCTGATCACTTCGAAAGCATTCAATTGATCAAAAAGTTCGCCACTCCGCAGAGCATTCTTCTTCCTGGGCACGACCACAAAGGCGGTCGTGCATCGACCTGGGCCACGCAGCTCAAGGTAAACTCCTCCCTCACTCAGCCACGGGAGCAGTTTATTCAGGAAGCAGAGGCATTTGACGCCCCGGCACCCGCACTCCTCAAGAAATCTCTGAAAGAGAACTTCAAGTGATCACCTGGATCGGAATCGGAGCTGTCACGGGTTTACTGCTCGGACTCACGGGGGCCGGGGGAGCCATTCTCTCAGTCCCCCTTTTCATTCACTTGAACGGAGCCTCACTCTCGGAAGCAACCCTTCAATCCCTTCTCCCCGTCTTTGCCGGCGCGGCTTTAGGCTGGCTTGCCCAGCGAAGCGCTTCCCAAACCCGCTTGGCGCTCTCTCTCGCAGCAGCTTCAGCGCTTGGCTCGTATCTTTTTGCCCCACTGAAGCCCATCACTCCCGACTGGCTCGTTCGGGGACTCTTTGTCGCGCTGTGTAGTCTGAGTCTTGCTTCCCTTTGGCGGCCCAAGAAAGGGTCTGCAAAAAACTCTCAATCAATGAATCTTACGCAGAGGCCGCCCGAAGCGAGTTCCACTCACGATCCTTCTTCGGTAGCCCCCACTCAGACGATGGATCCGCCCCTCCTCTCGACCACTCTTGCCGGAGTGACCCTGGGCGGCCTCGTGACTCTGACTGGCCTGGGCGGAGGCGTGCTTCTGATTCCCCTTCTCAGCGGCCCATTTCAACTCAGCCTTCCCGCGGCCACTGCAACGAGCTTACTCACGGTTTCACTGAGTGCTTTATCTTCACTCATCCTCCAAGGAATGCGACGCCCACTCCCCTTAGACGCAAGCCAAGCACTGGCTCTTTTCTTAGGGAGCGTCGCTTCTGCCCTAGTCACTCGCGAGCTCATTCGACGTGTTCCGGAAACTCAATTGAACTCCATCCGAAAAACGCTCGTATCGGTTGTAATCATTGGATCACTCGCTGCACTATTTCTTAAAGCCTGAAGCGTGTCAGATCAAAAGCAGCGCAAAAGGACTCAGCACCAGGAGCCAATTGGAGCGCAGGGTGTCCCAAAAAGACACGCCCTGAAAGCGCTGATCGTAGAACTGCCCTTGCGCAACCACGCGAACAAAATCACGAAGTAACGAGGCCTCGACCTGAAGACGTCCCGTCGCAAGATTCATCGTGATTCGGCGTAACTTGACAGTGTTCCACTGAGGGTTCAGGTGGAGTTTCAGTCGCGCCATGTGATCGACCTCGTCGAACCCGCCAATCACCAGCTTATCGCCCCTGACCGAGATCCAGAAACGCACTTCCTGCGCAAGCTCGAGGCGAGACGGCATTCCGCGCGAGAGCGTCCTCCCCTGAGGCACGAGCGGCAAAACGAGAGGCCGCGTGAAGTGAATCGAAACACGAAGTTCCTGCTTGCCACGCGCAAGCTTTGCCCCCGTCAACTCAGTCATCAGCGGCGCAAGATCTGCGTTCAACCAAAGCGAAAGAGGGTCGAGAAAGTAGCGAAGCGCTTCGCCCTCAATCCAGATCGGGTCACGCTGTTGCGGTGAATCAGCCGTAGGCACTGCGCGCCCCAGTTTCTCCGCATGATCCCAAACCGATTCGAGCCACTCGGCCCCGCGAGATGAATTCTCTTTCGGGTTTGCGCTTACCCAAGTTGGAACCATGAGCGAGACGGCAAGCAAAGCAATGCCCAACTTCCGCCAAAGCGTCCGTGCTGGAGCCATCATGGTCCCCCTTCACCTTTCCATGTGAAGTACCAGTGTTAATTCAACTTCGTTCATGTGGCAAGTCTTGCCACCAACTCCAGACGCTGCGCAGCATGCGTTCGCGCTCCGCCTGTTTTCCAAGTGAAACAGATACTTCGCTGAGGTGATCTAAATCAAACTCGCCCAAGTCTTCACCCCAACGCTGACTGTGCGCTTCGATAAGCCCATCCCCTTCACCGAGATCAAAAAACCAAGAGAGCCCGCGCAATACCCAAAAACAGCTGTTGCGGCATACAGCGCGCGCAGAAGCTCCTCGCACTCGTGACGGAACTCGGAAGAATTCTGCGCGAGAATCGATAAAGCCGGGAACCATTTCACCTAAGAAACGCAATGCCCCCAGATCGTAGTCAAAGCCAACCCGAAGAACTCGCGAAAAAAAACCATTCTGCTCGGCCTGATCATGTGCCCACTGAGCCACACGACTCCCTGCGTGAGGCGTGCCCACCGTGACCAGCGCATCTACGCCGGAAACCTGGAGAGCAGCAAGAGCGTACCGCGCATCGAGCCCACCCTGGCTGTGCGCAAAGAGCAAAGTACTGCCGGCGAAACGTCCTCGTCTTTGCATCTGATCGCGAATCATGAGGCCGCGTTCTTCGATGCTTCCATCCTCTGGAAACTGAAATTGAAAAACCTCACAGCCTTTCCCAGAAAAAAATTCACGCGCCGTACGAAAATAGTCTTCGTCCCGGATCCATCGCCCTGAACCCTCAGTCCCCGGCGCAAAGGCTCCAGGAACCAGACCCACCCGGCAGGCGCTTGTCGCGGCAACCGCGGCCCCGGGAAGCCCAAGGCTAGTCACCACGACGGCCGCTAAGGATATGCGAAGTAAGTTAACCCAAGCGAATACCATCGATCGCATTCAGGCGAGACGCGCGCCGACTCGGATAGAGGCAAGCCACCAAAACGATAACCAGGGCAACCAGCGGGACCCCTAAATAGTAAGACCACTCGAAAGTCACCGGCAGAGTTCGATCGTAGTAGATGTCAGGGAGCTGAATGAACTCATACCGTTTCAGCAGCATGCAAAGCACCCAAGCTAAAGCCACCCCACCGCCCACGCCTACACCGCCGATGTACATCCCTTCGGCTAAGAAGATCGCACCAATCTGCCCAGGTCTTGCACCCATGGCTTTCAGAATCGAGATCTCTCGCCGTTTCTGAAGCACCATCAAAGTCAAAGTCGTCACGATATTGAATGACGCCACAATGATGATGAACGTCAGACTCACGAACATGGCAAAACGCTCGAGCTTCAAAGAAGCAAAGAGCTGTCCATTGAGTTCGGTCCAGTCCTTCACCTGAAGCTGCGGCTGGGCTTTTTTCAGCTGATCCCCCACGCGCTGGGCATGGTCAAAATTAGAAACGCTGATTTCCCACTGGGAAACTCCACTCGATCGCCTAAGAAAACTTCGTACCGACCCCATGGAAGCGTAGACATTTTGGAGCTCCTGCTCAGGAGTTCCGGAATGATAAATGCCGTGAACCAAGAACCTCTTCATGCGGGGCACTGCCGAAAATGGTCCCTCGGTTTCAATCGGAGACACCAGAGAAACAGGATCTCCCGGTAATACCCCCAGCTCGTAGGCCAACTCTTGACCCAGCCAAAGCCCCGGCAAAGCGGCATTGGCTCGGTTAGCCTGAGACGCTAAAAACTCAGGATCCAACGACTCCTTTACCTGCCCTGCGAGCTTCTCCAGGCGCTCGGCGGTCACGCCCTTAATCTGAACTCCGGCGACTTTCTTTCCAGTTCTAAGAATGGCTTCGGTCGAAAGAACAGGCCAAAAATCCGTGATTTCCTCGTGCTCTTTTCGAAAACCAGAAATCCATTCAGACGAAAGAACGGACTCCGGCACAATGCCACGATCCCAACCCTGCACCGACTCTTTCGGCGTGATCAGGACATGAAGATCGGAACTCATCAGTCGTTTTTTCAGTTCTGATTCAAACCCGTCCATGACGGACAGGACGACAATCATGGCCGAAACGCCAAGCGCCACCCCGAGCATAGAAATGAGGGTGATGAAACTTAGGAACCGAGAATTCTTCTTGGAACGCAGGTAACGAAGCCCCACCCAGCGCGTCCAGGGACTGGACAACCACTGACGGAAGGCGCCGCCTTCACTGGAGAGAGGCTTTAGATCACGCCGAGTGGAAGGTTTTGCCACTTTCAGCCAACTTCAAAAGTAAAGCAGCGGGCTCATAGCGGGCTCCGAACTTCTGCTGATATTTCCTGAGTTTTTCGACCAAAACTTTTGCTCCGACAGAATCTGCGTAACGAAGCAGACCCCCATGAAACGGCGGGAAGCCCGTTCCCATGATCATGCCCAGGTCCACATCATCTGCCGTAGCTACCACTTGATCTTCGAGGCAGCGAGCCGCTTCGTTGATCATCGGAAGAATGCATCGGTCGACGATCTCCTCGTCGGTGATTCCTTGCCCTGAAGGCTGAATCCCAAGAATCGTATAAATCTCGGGATTCAAAGTCTTATGACGCCCCTGCGCGTCGTATTCATAGATCCCCTTACCATTCTTCTTCCCGAGCCGCCCAGCCGCGACGACCTTGCCATTGGCGGGAGCAGGCTCCATGCGGGCACCGAAAGCGGAATGCAGGATGTGCGCGACTTTATCGCCCACATCCACGCCGACTTCGTCGATCAGCTCCATCGGACCCATCGGCATTCCAAAATCCAAGATCACTTCATCCAAACGCTCAATCGGCACGCCGTCGGCCACCAGCCAGGTGGCTTCATTCAGATAAGGCATCAGGAGGCGATTCACTAAAAATCCCGGGGAATCTTTCACCACAATCGGCATTTTCCCCATCTGCTTGGAGAGATTGAAAATGGCCGCCACGGTTTCGTCTGAAGTCTTTTCACCTCGAATCACTTCCACGAGCGGCATTTTCGCTACCGGGTTGAAGAAGTGCATCCCGCCGAAATTCTGAGGACGAGAGAGAGCCGATTGCATCTCAGTGATCGAAAGTGAAGACGTGTTCGAAGCGATGACGCAACCCGCCGACACTTGCTGCTCAAGCTCAGCAAGCACCTTCTTTTTCACATCCATTTTCTCAACGATCGCTTCGACCACGAGTTCGACCGATCGAAAGCCCGAGTAATCCATCACCGGAGCAATCAAGTTCAACTTCTGCTGAGCCTGACGCATCGTAATTTTTCGTTTCTGAACGTCTTTCGAAAAGAGGCGCGTTGCTTGTTTAATGCCGGTCTCCAGAGCCGGTGCTCCAAGATCCTTCATCCGCGCCTGAATGCCCTTATCGGCCATCAAATGAGCGATACCACCGCCCATGACACCCGCCCCCAGCACGCCTCCCGAGCGAACCGACTTTGGCTTAATATCGTCACGATTGACGCCTTTGGACTTTTTTACGGCCTCGGTCAGAAAGAACACTCGAATGAGATTCTTAGAAACGGCCGTCGCCGCGCACTTACCGAAACCGTGAGCTTCGCGCTCCATGGCCTCAGTGCGGGCTTGCCCCAAAATACGGTCCCCGAAAGCCCCCCCCGTATCGCGAAGCACTTCGATTGCTTCTAAAGCGGCAGGATATTTTCCGCGGGTTTTCGACATCACGCCTTCGCGGGCTTTTTTGAACATCACGCCTCGGCCCATCGGAGTGCGCTCGAGAGCGGTTCCCATCGGTCCACCCATCCCGCCGAGCTTAGGCTCCTTAGCCAAGCGCTTTCCTGCCTTCAACGATGCGAGATTGGCTTCAGTCCAACGTAGAGCGGCTTCATGAAAAGCGGGGGCAGGCAGGCAGACTTCAGCTAAGCCCGCTTTGGCAGCGCGCTCACCGGTCAAAGTCTTTCCCGTCAGGATCATATCGAGCGCCGTCGCAAGGCCGACCTTCCGAGGCAAGCGCACACAACCGCCCATCCCGGGAACAAAGCCCAGCTGCACCTCGGGCAAGCCAATTCTCGCTGCGGGGTCTTGAGACATGACAATGGCAGTACTCGCCAGAGAAAGCTCACAGCCTCCGCCTAGAGCCGCGCCTTGGATTGCAACCACCGTCGGGAAAGGAAGATCTTCCCACGCGTCCACCATTTTTTGTCCGCTGCGGGACAACTCGCGCGCTTCTTCTTCGGTCTTCGCGGCACGAATCATCTCAATGTCAGCACCCGCAATGAAGATACCTGGCTTGCCCGAAAGGACGACCAACGCTTCGATTTGCCCGTCCGAATGGAGTTTCTCTAGTTTCGGAAGAAGTTCGCGAAACTCGTCGATCGCCTGGCGACTGAATTTATTTACCTTTTCACCGGGAAGATCGAACGTCACGCTCCAGATCTTTGCGCCGAAGCGATCGGAAAGGTTTTCGAGACGAAACGCGGACGAAGCTGCTGATTGGCTCATGTGAATCTCCCGGTGCTTTCCAGTCTAAAGAAAAAAAGGTGGCCACTCAACCTCAGTCAAGCGGCCACCTCGAAAACCCTAAAAGTGGGTTCAAAACCCGTCAGAAGACGAAATTCACCCCGGCAAGGATGGAATAGAAACTCGCGCGCTGTAACTGAAGACCCGCGAGCTGATTTCCAGGATCGGCAACGACAGCCCCTCCACCGTATCCGAATCCCCCAAAAGCCCCGGAAGCACCCCAAAGTGCGTTATAGGGAATCTGTTGCGTGGAATTAGAGCCGAGAACTCGGTGATATCGAAACTGAGCGCCGACGGAGACCGATTTACTGATTCTCACATCCATCCCAGTATTAACCTGGCCGACGAATGATGAGGCTTCGTAGTCTTGCACTCCGAGTGCCGGGCTATAAGCTTGAATCAGAGCCCGGTAACGACTGTCGTAATTCACGAAGCTCCTTTGCCAGCCACCGCCGCCTCCGACGAACGGACGAAGACGAGAGTGAGCCCCCAGCAGGTAAAACTTCAAGCCCGCGTCGATGAGATTCTGACGCAAAGCCCGGGTCTCATAGATCCCCGTCGGAGAGTTCCAAGCGAAACCATAAGTCGGCTGAAGTGAGATTCCATACTCACTAAATTGGTATCCCAGCTCAAAGGTCATCGCTTCGGATGCTTCAATCCCCAAAGACAGACCCGCCGAGTAACGCCCCCGGACCAAAACATTGGCGTCCGGACTTCGCATGCTGGAAACCCCGGCCCGCGGCGTGAGACGTATGACGAGCTTTTCGTCCCGAGGAGCAAAATCGTCGGCCGCATAGACCGAAGCCCCCTGAGAAGGCTGCGGAGCTGACGCAATCGGCGAAGCGACTACCGATGCCGAAACCTGAGGCGCGATCTGAACGGGCTGAGCCAAGGGCTGACCTGGGCGCTCAGTAATCGGAGCCTGCACCGTTTCTACCGACAACGGTGGCAGCGGAGCCTGAGCAGCAACGGAACCCGCGTCTGCGTCCAAACGAGCTGGGCCGCCATTGATCAACTGATCGGCACGCCGCTGCTCATCGCGAAGGCGAAGCTCTTCTAACCGCTGCTGAACAAAGTCGTCGTTCTTCATTTCAGCTCGGAAACGCATGCGACGCATGAGTTCAGCTTTGGTAAAGGCTTGAACCTCAGGAGTTTCAAGAGGATCGGCCGACGGAGTCTGCACCTGCAAAGGTGCCTGAGCCAGCATCACTCCTGCTGGAGCTCCCTGCGATCCATTCTCCTTTGCTTGAACTGCCCTTCCAACGGCTGCAGCAGGCTTGGCTGCAACGGGCGGAGCCGGAAGCTCCGTCACCTGAGGATCAAGAGCCGAAATCGTATCGCCTACCTCGGCAGCCGTAGCCATCTTCTCGGAGGTACCCATGACTTTGCGGGTATTCTCGCGATCATCTAATCTTTGCTGCGTCTGAGCAGTTTGCGCCTGATTCTGAAAAACCAACTCTGCTTGTGCGATGGTCCCGCTGGCAGATCCGACTAGGGCCATCCAACCCAAAGACCTCCACCCCTGACTCCAATTCTGCATCGAACGCATGGTTTCCCCCAAGCTTGGGCAGGGTGGAGCACTACCGTTCTTGGTAGAGACCTGAGCACATCTGGAATCCCTGCCTTATCCCTTCCGCGATACCCTTAACGAGTCGGCCTTGCCTAAAGAAAATCTGGCTCGCCAGGAGGGGCGCTTGCAACCCCCTGAAAACAGGCACCCAGCTCACCCCATTCACGCTGACAGCAAGCGTCAGACAGGATCCCAAGGCAAAAGCTCTTGAGCGAGAAAGCCAGTCAACGTCACGGGACGGGAATCCGCGAGACTCCCCGACTGAATGACCCGAGAGTAATAGTCCAAATAACGCTCAGCCATTTGGCGCGCAGTAAATCCCTGAAGGACCCTTTGCCGACAGGTCACAGGAGAAAACTCACCATTCATGGCCCGGCGCATACCCGCGAGCAGCTCATTTTCCTTTGCACTCAAAACGCCCACCTCGGGCGTGATGATCTCAGGCAAGGAACCATAGGGGGTGCCAAAAACGGGACAGCCGCTAGCCAAAGCTTCGGTCAAAGCCATCCCAAACGGTTCATGCCAACGAACCGGAAAGAGCAGCCCACGCGCGTTCCGAAGAACCTCGCGCTTCTCCAGATCCCCAACCATTCCGTGGTAGCGAACCCCCCGAATCCTCGGCAACAAGCGATGAAAATTACCCGGGAGATTTCGACTCCCCAAAACTTCCAGCTTTGCTCCGGCACGTCTGGCAAGGGCAATAGCGCCTTCTAGGTTTTTCACTTTCCAAGAGGCTTTCGCCAAAAAAACAAAGTGGTCAGATCGCTTCTCGTCGCAAGGAAATTCATCTGGCTCGATCCCGTTATAAACATAGGATGTAGAACCATGGTTCTCAGCGTGTTTTCTTGAAACAAATACCGTGTTTCGCGAAAAAGCTTCGCCGGGCTTTCCGTTTCCACCAATCGTCACCAGAAATGGCCGAGTGGGTTCTTGTGCACCCGGGGGCGCCCAGAGATGAAGAATATCGCACTCTGACGGGACCATTTGGTCGAGCGAAACTCCTTCTCGCCAAGGCGCCCATTTCGCACCCGGAAGAGCGCTCCCTTCCCGCGTCACCAAGGTCACCTGGTGCCCAAGTCCGAGCAGCGCTTGAGCTAACCAAACCATGACCCTTTCCGTTCCACCGTAAGTCGGAGGAGGAATCAAAGCATCATGGCAAAGTGCGATATGCATAGCTCGTTCCCTATCCTAATTTGCAGTCTCAGGACAGAGGCCCGGCAATACCGGACCGATGCGCAATCCAAGCCGTCGCTTCCAGTGCCGCAAAAGCAGCCCCCAAGGACCCAAGCTCCGGATAAGCTTCTGGCGACACCGAAAACAACCC
>JACCDM011750915.1_pt1 | contig 12550 bp, 17 predicted proteins | sample 7445851 | NCBI WGS metagenome assembly JACCDM01 (sample SAMN15323438, study PRJNA562643) | freshwater metagenome | isolation source: river surface water | place: USA:Blue River Watershed | collected 2017-08-16
AAAGTTAGGGATTGCCCCGTTCCAATCTTCTAAAACTTCAGAGTTCCAACCATCGCTAGAATCCCAAAATAAATTAACAGGGGTATCGGTAGCAAAAGCCTTAACCTCTGTTAATGCAGGAGCGAGTAACTTGGTTTGAAGTTGGAATGGAAAACCCCGATCTATCTTAGCATTTACCATAAAAGGTTTTAAGCTAAAGTAGGCATCCGTTACAGAAAGATTGCTAACTATTCCTCCGATAATCATAGTATCAGTGGCAGCTGTGAATAGAAGTTTTTGCCCTTCTATTCTTTGGTTTAGGTTCGTTGCGATCGCCATTTAGTCTCCTGTTGTGAGCTTACCTAAAGTTATTCCATCAATTGTCCAACCTTCTCTATCAACTATCGCCACAATCTTTGACATGATCTCCAATTTTTCAGTCAAGGAAATATCATCTAAGTCCATTGTTGTTAACAATTTCTGGATCTCCTTGTAAGCATAGCTCGGCATATCTGAATCTTTGTGAAGTTCTATCTTTACAGTCGTTGCAATTGCCATTGTCTTCTCCCCTAGCTTTTCTGATTGCCACACCCGTCAATCGGTAGATTTCTTTACTACACATTCTCACTATGTCATTAAGGATACCTTCCTTCTCGTCATCGTTTACACCCCACCCTTTAAGCTCAACAACTAATCTTTCTAGTTGTTCAATATTTAAAGGGGGATTTTTTTGATATTGTCCTCTATTTTCCACTCCCCACTACCTCCTTGAAGTTTTTCCCTGCCGAAAACACGGGGACAGTAACCGCAGGGATAATCATTGTTTCACCTGTTTTTGGGTTTCTTCCTTCTCTTTCCTTTCGTTCCCGTGACTGAAAAGAACCAAAACCAACCAATGTTACCTTATCTTGATTAGAAACCGCTTCCATAATCGTATCTAAAGCCGCTGTCAACACAGTGCCAGCTTGTTTTTTAGATACGCCAGCGCGTTCTGCCACGGCATCCACTAATTCACATTTATTCATTGATCCACCTTCAGCTTAGTAATTAAGTTAATAATATCACAAAACCTAAAGGACATGGGAGTTTTCTGTGATTCCAATTATTTTTATTCTTTCCCGCAAAACTTCTTTATATTTTTTCATCGCACTTAATTGGCAAAGTTGCCTCTGTCTTTCCCCATTTGAGACGCGATTCAGTGCCGGGTTGGAACCGATAAAACTTGCTAGTTTTTGAATCCTAGAATCAAGTTCCTCTTGCTCTAGGTATATATCACTCGACTTATTCATTGTAAACTAATAATTTGAACGAGACAATGGTGGGCTAGGTCAGGGATTACCCAGACACACAGCATGAAGCAGACGTTCACCCACCACTATTATTTTAACATTTTACTTGATTTTTGACCGATTGAGAGAGGCGGAGGATCTGGATCTCGGCGATCGCCCTGGGCAATACAAAACTTCAAACACACCCCACGCCCCTATCTTACTGATGAAAAATTAAAACAGGGATTGTTTGGAGTATTAGAGGAGAGTTGACGAGATAAACAGATAGAATCCAAATCAGGAGGGTATTACAGCCCTCCTAAAATTTTCTTGAAAAAGGGGTTGACAGATAGAGAATAAGGGGGTAATATGGGGGTATTGAACGAAAAACAAGAAAAACAAGGGAGTCAACAAAATGTTATTACAGGATCTAGTCGGGACAGAAGATGACTTTACCGCCGAAGATATCCGCTTGGTACTGGATTGGATTGACGACTACTCGGTAGCAGGTTTCAAAATTGACGTTATTGACTGTTTCGGAATTGACGTTATTGACTGGGAAGTCGTAGGTATAGGAGATAATCGTCAAGTTGGCATTCTATTCGACATGAAGGATAACCGCTATGGCTATTATACGGATTGGTGTCAAACCGTCCTAACTGAGTTAGATAAGACTTACCAAGAATTGTCGGACTGGGGTAGCAAATGGGATTGTTGCCCTGAAGTTTTACGGGAATCCTAAAGCCAAAGCCAAGCGGCTTGCTCTTTGAGATAAGCCGCTTGGTAAAATACTCACCAACGTCGGTTCAATTAATTTAATGGATAAGCAACAGTGTGCCTATTGCGGAAACCCCCTGCGGAGCCATAATAAGACGGGGTATTGCTACAAGCACAGGGAGCTTTCCCCTGAACGCAAGACTAGAGTAACTTACAAACAACGGAAACAAGGAAAAAAAATGACCACAACAACTAAAAGCCTGGAAGATTTTGCCTCTGATTGCTTACAATCCAATGGGTTTGAGAAAAACCCAACGGGAGGGTACACATTGGAAAACAGGGAAATAAACCTTAGTCAACATCACCTAGCCGGATACCTGGTTCTTTTTGTTTACAACTTAGACGACGAAGGGAATCCAATAACAGTTGGAGGCGGTGGGGTGATCCTCCAGTCAGAGCAAACTATCCGTAATTTTATCAGCATAATTGCAAACCTGGAATAATGAACAAAACAATTATTTACCTGTTATTTACCTGTCCGAAGACACGGCTCAATTAGAGCCAAATTCTTGACCATAATCGCATAAAAGAACCAGATAATTACCTGGTTCTTTTTGTTTATGGGATTTGTCTGTTCAACCATCAGCATTAAAAGCAATGCGGCTTCATTGCTCTTAATAAATTTGTCCGTATCATATCATTTTGGGTTACTTGCAGGATAAAATCTCGCATCTCATCAAACCCTTCCCGTATTCTCCCTGAATCTATTGCGAATTGGATTTTCATATCGACTTCGGCCTTGATTGAGGCTAACTGAAATTGCTGTTCTAAAGACAATGCTCCGGGTTCTTGCTTTGCTTGCATGGTTTATCCCTTTCAATAGATAGTGAATTTACCCCTATCTTATCCTGTGGATCGCTAAGAGAAAGATGTTATTGATACATTTAGGTGTTGCCCTAACGAATACCGTGTAACACGCTAACCTTTGTCGGGAGGGTAGGGGGGTCTTTTGGGGATTATGTGTTATAGTGAATATGGCTTAGGCTAGAACTGCTCTCGCACCACACGCAGTTTAGTTCAGTCCTTGGCTCCTTAACTCTTTGTTTTTCGATTTATTGTCCCAGGAGAAATCTTGGGACACTTTTTTGTTTATAGGGGTTGAGTTTTCCCTGGTGTTTGAGTTATAGTTAAAGCAGGAAACAAGGAGTAAAAAGCAAGGACACATGAATTGTTTAGACTGGATTAATTGGCGGAGCAATGGCTTCCGCGACTACACCGTTAATTTCCGGCTATGGCGAAACATCGTCAGCCGCACAAACCCCTACGATCACCAGATCATTACTTTCTGGTATTGGTTGAATTATCCCAGTTCAGAAGGTAGTGGTTGAAATGAAAAAAGCAGCGTCATGGCGAGATCATGCGATTTCAAGGATATCAAACGCCCTCCTTGAATATGAAGCACAATGCGCTTGCCTAGGGGAAGAAATCAACTCTAAGGATGCACGGAAGTGGGTAAACGACCGCTACCCTTTCGGAATTAGGGAACATTCCCCCTACAAGATATGGCTTGAGGAACTGCGATTAATTGAGAAATTCATGGGATTTGGTTTTCCTTTTAGAAATTACCCTCACTGGCGAAATTGTGTAAACTCTAGGGGGGAGTCGTGGAACAATCCCAAAAGTAAAACGGTTAGTGAAGGTCAATTAAGTTTGTTTTAGCTAAGTTTGTTTTAGCAATCACCAAGGGAGACAAGTCAAAAATGGAATTATTAACTTTCAAATCATTCAAAGAACAAATCAAGAAACTGTTTCCCCATTTCCACGAAGAAGTGGAGATTCACGCCGCAAACTTAACGGAATCAGCATGGGAATCCATAACGATCTTGTATATTGCGAAGTTTGGCTACGATGATCCGAATGAGCATATTGTTGAATACGAAACAAGCGGGTGTTTTTATTACCACTCCCAGAAAATTATTGGGGTTGGCAAAACACTCTCGGATGCCATAGAAGATCATCGGGTAAAAGCTAAATCTAATCTTTCTTTCCTTTCAATGTCCAAAAGTTAAGCCAGATTACCGTGTAACACAGCAATTATGGCTTGACGAATCCAAGAAAGTGAGTTATGTTTAAAGATAGGAAGTCGCAAAACCAGCAACAGCGAGTCCTATCTTTTTTATATCAAAAACAATGGCAAATCCAACACCAAGGCAACTAGAGTTTTATTTCAAAGGGAAGTGGAACAACCTCCCAACAAAGGTCATTAGGCTCCCTGAAGTTTTCCATAGGAAAACTTACGAATTGTGTAAACTTCTCGACAATGGAATTGATCCACTCGCAAGAGTTGAATCCGTGCCACAAACCTTTCCCTGGACAATGGAGGCGGTTCGGGACTGGATGGTTCACGAAGATCGGGAACTGCCTGAACTCCTGCCGTTAGAGCAAATATTAACAAAAGCGATCGCCGATGCCAGGGAACGGAAGATTGACCGCAGACTGGAACGAGCCGTTTGTTTTTTGGCTGACCGATGCGACGGAGCCAGGGAACATGATGGGTGCGGTTTTAATGCCTGCGATTCCCAGTTTGGGAAATGGATTGCGGAACGAGTGCGGAGTGGTAAGCATCTATCGGGAAATATGGCAAAAGCCACACTCAAGATGCTGCAAAAGTATGTCCGGCAGTTAGAGAATATCGGGTTAGTTCTACCGGAGTGGGAAGCGATCGCCCACCAATATCAAGCTACACCCGAACCCTCACAAGAGGAAAAGCCACCAAAACGGATTGAGGTTATCGGACATCGGCTCTGTGTTTTCCATCCCTTTGACGGGACGGGAGCATTCCAACAGAAAGCTAAAACCGTCCGAGGCTATAAATTTAACGAGTTGAATAACAAAGGATGGTGTTATCCCCACAGCGTATTAGAGGACTTAATTAAGGTGTTTCCCCAATCAGACTTTTACTATGACGACGAGATTCAGACCATGATCCATTTAATTGAAATCAAGAAAGCCGAAGCCGAGGCGGAACTCCATGCCGAAGCATTAGGAAAAGCAACCCGAATTATGGGGTTAGTCGAGAAGGCAAAAATAGACCAACCTCTCTCAAATGGTTGGATATTGCGAGACTATCAACAGAAAGGGGTTGAGTGGCTCCTGGCTCACAGCGAGGGCGGGATTTATAAAGGAGGCATCCTAGCCGACGATATGGGACTAGGGAAAACCTTAGAATCCCTAGTGGCAGCAAAAGCCCTGCAACGGACTCACAACTGCCCTGTGTTTGTGGTTTGCCCTGTATCTTTGATGGAGGGTTGGCGACGGGCAGCTACAATGGTAGAGGTTGAGGTAGAGTTGTTCTCTAATCACTTTAGTCAAATCCCTGCACCCTTAGAAAGCGGGGGTTTTGTGGTAATCTTTGACGAGGCACATAGCTTTCAAGATCCCACATCAAAGCGGACAAAAAAATTCTTGAATTTATGCCTTGCCGAGAATTGCATCGCCGCATGGCTTCTGACCGGAACGCCAATGAAAAACGGACGACCAATTAACCTGATGCCCCTTTTGATGGCGGTTGAACATCCCCTCGTGCAGAACAAACATAAATTTCAGGAGCGATACTGCAACGGGCATCGGAAGGTCATTAACTCCTACGGAAAGACTGTCTGGGACGTGACCGGAGCCGCATTCTTGGACGAACTTAGCCAGAAAACCCATGACGTTATCCTGCGGCGGACTAAAAAAGAATGCCTCCCTGAACTGCCACCAAAGACCCGAATCTTTAAGCAAGCGGAATTAGAGAAAACTCGTGCATCTGAATACCATGCCGAGATTAAAGCCTTAGTACAGAACTACAAAGACCGTGCCGATGCAGGGGAGGTTGACCCCTCTGCCGAGGCCCTTGTTACCCTGAACATACTGCGAGGAGTGGGGAGCCGATACAAGGCTGACAGCGCCATCACACTCGCCCAAGAACTGCTAGAACAAGGGCAGCAGGTGGTGATTTTCACCGAATTTATTGAGAGTGCCAAGGCTATCAATGCGGCGCTTGGGGGTGAGCTACTTATTGGGGGAGTAGATCCATTACTCCGACAGGATATGGTAGATCGGTTCCAAGCTGGGGAAAGTAAGGTGTTTGTCGGGACAATTAAATCCGGTGGGGTAGGTTTGACACTGACCGCGGCATCAAACGTAATCCTAGTGGATCGGGCATGGACTCCAGGTGACTGTGAACAAGCCGAGGATCGGTGTTATCGCCTCGGACAATTAAATGCAGTCTTCTGCCACTGGCTGAAATTTGGGACGGTTGACGATGCGATTGACTCGTTGGTTGGCGAGAAGCAAGAGCGAATTGAGATTGTCTTAAAGGGCAAAACCCACACTATCAAAGCATCCTCCCCGATGGAATTAGCTAAGCAATTACTACGGATTTTATAGGAAAAGATTAAACCCGCCATCCTAGTTAGGGAACGGCGGGTTAATTTTCAGTTCTTTTTGCTTTTAGCTGTTCTCTTTTCTTTAACTTTTGCAACCCTCTCTGGTATTTTTCGAGGGATAATCTCAACGTTTCCCCATAACCACTGGGAATCGTTAATCTCCTTGAAAACCAAGTAATAGCGCGGAGGTTTTCCTTCTTGTAAAACGTGCAGTGTCGTTTCCTCACGATCTGCTTCTGGGTTGTACCGAGTAGGAGAAATCTTACAATAGTATGAAGGACATCCAATCCCCTCCTCTACTCCCTCTCCAAACTCTACAGGAGGGGTGGCAAGAACATAAGAAACTTGTTTATACATAACTTGCAACTTATACTTGTAACACGCGAAACCTAGGCATTTAACTCCCTGTCCAGAAAGCAAAATTAGGGAGCAAGCCGAGCTTTCCCTAATCTATTTTTTTCATACCAAGCTGAAATCTCAGGAACCCATTCTTGAGTATGGGCCCACATCATTTCAGAGAGTTTTTGAATCTCTAATTGAGCATCTTTTTTGAATCTTAAATCGAGAAAATGTAACAGTGAACGCAGGTTACAAGACATAACAAAATGCTGTCTGAAATCGAACGGGATTAAACCCCTGGCGTGTTCTTCACTCATCCCAGACTCAATGTTTTGTTTATACAAACCACAAGCATCTACACAGTGTTGTAAATGGATTTCTCTTAATTCAGGTGAATAATAATATTTTTTCCCTTGGCGATCGCTGTAATTCCCCACCGGACGGAGGTAAAAAACATCTTCTAAACTTCTCTTGAAGTTGATTACATCAACAATCCTCTGCCCTGAGTAGCGCCCAGACTGAACATCGAAACTAGCTATTCTATGCCGGGTTGCCTGTTGCATCACACTATGGGGGAAATATCCTACACTAAAAACGATGTGGCAGTGCTCTAACACTCCAAAGTGTCCTCTATTTCCCTCTAGTAATCGTTTAACGGCTATCTCCCCACACTTAATTTCAGAAGGGGTTTTATCAAGGCTTTCATATATATAATCCTCACTATAATCCTGATGGAGAGCCAGATACATTATTGTCTGGGGATTAGCTGTTTTCGATAAAACATCAACCTTGAATCTGTCCATTAATCTCCTGCTCTTTTGTGCATCGTAATCATACCATTATATCATTTAATCACCCATCCCAAAATAGCCCACTTCCTAAAATGGCCATAATTTGTCCCCAAAAAAAAAGTTTTAAAAACCCCTTGACATTTCCTAGGGTATCAGTTATAGTTAGGAAAGTAGAGAACAAAGAGCTAAAACGACCATGAACTATAGAGAACTTCAACAATCCTTAAAAGCCTACCGTGCATCGGGTTTGACCATAATCAAGCTCAATCAAAAAACGGCCGTTCTTCAGGCCGAATATAACCGGATTCAAGTCCAACAAGTCCAACAAGTCCAACAAGCCCAACAATTCCAACAATTCCAACAAGTCCAACAAGCCCAACAAGCCACCAACGACTTACCAGACAGCCTCACCTTCGGGGTTGAAATCGAAGTAACCCGGCTAATAAGCCAGGAGGCGATCGCAATAGCACTACAAGCCGCAGGGGTGGCGGCTAAGGTAGAGGACTATAATATCCTCACTAAAAAACACTGGAAAATTATCACCGACAATAGCTGCGGCTACGAGGTCGTAAGCCCCATACTATGGGGCGAGAAAGGCATCGCCGAGCTTCGGAAGGTTTGCGAGACTCTAACCCGTATAGGGTGTAAAGCAAACAAGCATTGCGGACTGCACGTCCACCTGGGGGCGGACTTCCTAGGGCTTGGGAGGGTTCGGAACTTCGTAAAGCGCTACATAGCGAATGAGGCAAACCTGGATGCCGTCCAGCCTAAAGCACGGCGAGGATCGGCGAACCGATTCTGTCTACCGACTTCGGAAACAATGAGAACCCATCTCATTGATAACTGCCTCACAATTGACGAAATGCGTCAATTACAGCACAGCCGATACAGCAAGTTGAACTTGCAGAGCTACCGGAAATACAACACCATCGAAATCCGGCATCACGCCGGGACGACCAACGCGACAAGGATAGAGAACTGGGTAAGATTTTTAATCGGGTTCGCTACAACCGCCACGCCCGAAAACGCCACGAACATCGAATTTAACGAGATGTTCAACAACAATAACATCGCCCAATTTTACCGCCGACGGCGCGCCGCACTCGCCGCATAATAGACTACGGGGTAGGATTCCCTACCCCTACCTACCCTCTACCCCAACCACTAAAACGATGACTACCTATCGACTTTTCGACGACTCCCTGACCGTTACGGGTTCACCTAAACAGATTACCCACGCACTATGGCGAAATTGTGTACGAGGCTGCCACTCCCTATTACCCGATGTCAAAGCCTATATGGAATGGCAGAAGCGGGTTGAGGTGAATTGGTCGGGCAAAACCCTTGACACAAGCTCTTACGATGCGTTTGTAGCCTCCCTCGTCACGGTGGGGTTCCTAGTGCCTATTAAATAGCCAACGGCTCCCTACTCCTGCCGTGATGCACAACGGTACTCCATAGGGGGAAGTCATGGGGCAAATGACCGATGTTGAAAACCAGATGAATGACGCTATAGGGATCGCGTTGACGAAAATCTAGTAAGCACACCCTATAGCACACCTAAAATAGTATGAGGACGATAAAATGATGTCATCAACAAAGTTTCAAATTGATTATTTCTTAACAACATCAAACTATATTCCTATTACCGAAGCAGGGTATCCCAACGGCTGTCAATTAGGACTAGGGGAGACCATTGCCTTCTTTTCAGGGATAGACTCTCGTGGATACACCATCCAAGCTGTCTACCGAGTCTCTGGGGTCGCAGATGACCCCGAACGGGGAGTGGTTGCCCAATTGCACTATATCGGGCAAAGTTGACCCCATACCCTACAAACCCTCTACAGCCTCCTTAAACCTAGGGAGGTTTTGTTTTGCCAAAAACCTAGGGAGGTTTTGTTTTGCCAAAGTAAAGGATAACCCCATTCGTCAGTTTAGAGGCCAATAATAGGGAATTTGAGGAGGGTTGACACTGGTTTTAGTAGATTCCCATTGTGACCATCCCCTCAAGCCCTCAAACCCCGTCATCCCCGTGTGGTTTTCAGCCCTCCCATTAGATCTAATGGAGGGGGGATCTTCATCCTTCTATGTCACACCAAAAATTTGTCACAGTGAATTCTGTCACAGTGAATTCTGTCACAGTGAATTCTGTCACACTGAATTTTGATCACAGTGTTTTTTATTAATCTTCTATTATGTTTTAGTGTGACAGCGATTATCTCGTTGTTTGTATCATAACCTGATACCATTTTAAGGATTTCTTAACTATCCCCCAAAGCCACACCCCATAAAGGTTAGAGCCATTTTACTGCTGTTGAAGAAAAAATCATATTGTTTAAGAGTCCAACACCTTCTCCTCTGTCACACTGAATGCCATTGGGTTAAGGTTACGGGAAATAATAGCTTTCCCCCCACTTTACCCCCATGACACACTGAATAACTTAAACCCTATGAAACATGACACACTGAATAACTTAAACCCTATGGCACTCGCTCAACTTCTTAGATTTTGATCTATGTCGACATCCTTAGAAAAAAATGTCCATCTTGTCTTCTTTGTTGTTGCGGGGTAACGCAAAAAGGGTGTTATCCCCGCACTGTATAGCCTGTAGCCCGCTTGATGTCACGGTCTGGTATTGTCCCCGTCGATTTAGGGCGATCGCCCCCTGTGCTGACGCGAAAATAGCGGGAGACATCCTATAAAACCCATTTAACAATTCCCGAAAAACGGAAGGTGATAAGGTTAAAATAAGGGCAATTAGTAGCACACCCAACTCCCGAAAAAAAAGTTTTAAAAACCCCTTGATAATTCCTAGGGAATCGGTTACAGTTAGGAAAGTAGAGAACAAAGAGCAAAAAAAGGAGCCAAACAACAATGAATCAAGAATCATACTTTGTGATCATGGGACTATTGCAAGATGGAGTCCCTGTCTATAAGACAGCCCGACCCCGCCCGAACGCATGGAGTTCGGAGTCTATAGATGCAAAAAAATACAATCACAGAAAAACCGCCGAGAATTCTCTAAACTCCAAGGGAGTAACGCTCTATTCTATTGGGATTAAGGATATTAAAGTTGAAGAAATCCCACCAAACGATCCTCGGCACATTCGAGCAGGTTATTCATAACAATCTATAGGGACAACCAAGCCAGATTCCGGTGCGATCGCCACAAGAAAAATCACCCTACCACTCCCGACTCGTTTGATGATTGACTAACGGCGATCGCAATCGCAAATCAATTTAAGGCATGACTTTGGTTGGTATTGTGGTAAAATCAATGGGTTAAATAAAATCTCGTTATGTCTTTCAATGAAAAACAATAACACCTACCTGATCGCGTTTATTATAGCCATTTCGGTCTTGACCCTCTGGATTAATGCCATAAATCTCGCCCATCACTTCTCTTTTCAAGGGAAGAAGGTTCAGGTTCTTGAATTGGTGGCAAATGGCGAAACTGGCGAAACCCCTAAAACAGAAACGAGTCCGAAGCGTGGCGATGGGAGACGTGAAGCATAAATGGAAAAGTTAAAAGCCTTTCTCAAAGCCCGAATCATGGGGAAAAGGCTGTTAACCATAAACCCTAGATCGGTGCAGTCCGAGTTACAGCTTACCCCGTTAGAATTTTGGGAGTCTATGGATCAATTAAAAGCCGATCAACAGATTAATTTCTACCAAACTAAAGGTAGTAGCGTAACCATCTATCCCGCAGCTATTCTCCTCGAATGAATAACTGCCTAAAATGCCAGATCCCTCTCAAAAAGAATGGGATGGCTTCTGGGAATAGACAAAAATGGAGATGCCGAGACTGTGGGTTTAGTTTTACCGAGAATCCACAGCTAGGGGGAAGACCTCGGATATTTGAAGATCACGTCTTGACCACTGCCGAACAAACAGCCCGACACCGGAAAAAGAAAAAGCTCAAGTTAACGGGATTATTGGTGGAGACATTAAAAGACAAGGGAACTATGTCAATAATGCAGATAAAGTAATTTGACATCCGCCCCGCCGTAAAACGGGCGGGGATTGATAAGTTTAAATAGTGAATTAATGCAAACTATCCCATTAACAAAGTTTAGAAATGAGCTACCCAAGTTTAAAAGGCAAGCTCAATAGGGGTTTAATCCTAGGCTTTTTAATATTCAGATTATTTTAAATGTTATAATTAATTAGTCCCCAAGATGTTCTCTCATCTGGGGACTATTCAAATTTAAGGAATTATATGAATTATAACATCATTCCGTTCGACTACAACGGGGTCAAGATTCAAGTTCGGGAATCTGACGGATGGATAAACCTGACCGAGATGTGCAAAGCCTATGATGTGAGGCTCGACAACTGGATGCGGTTGAAAAGCTCAAAAGCTGAACTAGAAAGCCTCGTAAACTCCCCCAATCTTAACTACCTCAGATGTGAGGGAGTTAGCTCAAACCCTTACGGTGCAATCCTTGAAACAAAAGAAGGGAAGAAAGGTGGAACATGGGGTCATCCGTTACTCGCAGTCAAAGTTGCCCGATGGATTAATTCTGATTTTGCCAACTGGCTCGATGCTCATAGTCTCGTTCTACTAAGAGACGGTAAAACTTCCTTAGACACCGACCCGTTTGCTCGGATGCTGGAAATCATGGGAGAAAACTATGGCGATCTTGATAATCAGATTTTAATTGATGACCGCTTCTATGATGTGGACACTTATTCTACTTGGACTCTTGACTCAGGGGAGTAGATAGCGATCGCACCCTCTGGATTGAATGCCAGAGGGTGCTATTAACCATTAAGACTCCCGTTGGCTTTAAGTAGGCGATCACGATCGCATAGCCAAAGCAACCCATCTATATATTCAGTTAATCAAATACTCAACACCCCTTTATCCGCAAGATGATAAAGGGGTTTATCTTGTCAATCAAGCCGACCGATAAGTTTTGGTTCTATACCAGAGAATGCTTTGAACCGATCTAAAATTACAGTGCAATACTTGGGAGATAATTCAAATCCAAAAACTGTGCGATCGCCTTCCATTTTTTGTGC
>JACCDM011076111.1_pt1 | contig 12548 bp, 13 predicted proteins | sample 7445851 | NCBI WGS metagenome assembly JACCDM01 (sample SAMN15323438, study PRJNA562643) | freshwater metagenome | isolation source: river surface water | place: USA:Blue River Watershed | collected 2017-08-16
TATTTTGGAGGGCGTGAGCATCAAGCGCGTTCATTACTTATCCGTGGATGTCCAAGGGGCCGAGTTTGAGGTGCTCCAGAGCGTGGACTTTGACGAGGTGCAAGTAGATGTGGTTAATTTTGCGGCGAACTACCCTGATGCGGTGGGCCATATTATTGAGTATATGGAGGCAAAAGGATTTGAGCGGGTCTTCTATGACCATCCTCATCAGCAATACGAGGTGTTCATGGTGCGTGCCGACAGCGAGTTCCGCGAGAATGCGCGTGGTCCTGCCCTCAATGGCCAGAGCGGGCCAATGGGCGTCTAGGCCGGTTGCCCAAAAATTGACAATTAGGGTTGTGTGATGAGTTGGGCACCCAAGTCCTCAATGCGCATCCAATTTGCCAGCCAGTTCTTCCATGTCAGTCAGTCCATGCCGTTTGGACGACTCATTAAACCCGTGGCACCCACGCTATTTCTTCTAGGGAATACCGTGAATGCCTGGACTCTCGGCGGTCGTGAATTCTTGCGACTCGCTGCGAACTCCTTTGACAACGTCCTACTTGTCCCAGGACCGGCCGAATATGCGGCCAGCCGCAACGAATGTTGGCGGATGAACCTACGCCGCCTGGTGGATGAAACCACAAAGTACAAGAACGTCAGCATCTTGTGCCAGAAGGCAGAAAAGTACGGTCCCGTAACAATTGCAGGGGCGACACTGTGGGGCCCACTCAATGGTTACAACTCCAAGTCCCACCCTGACACTGCGTGGGTGCGCGAACGCTCACTTGTAGAGGAGGTTGAAAAGATGATTGGGATTTCAGATGAGCCCGATACCAAACTCCTATTGCAGACAATCCACGATGACGCAGTGAGGAACCTATGTCGTTCAGACAGGAACTACTTCAATGAAATCTTGCTTTCTACGTACAAGCCCACAGGAAAGTATGTGTTTGGGTCGTACCATGTTCCCTATTACGAGTGCTTGACATCGGCGGACATGAAGTCGCGGGAGGTACTTGGAATGCTGAACGACTACCGATACATCTTCCGCAAGCCGCTGCGCCTCTGGTTGTGCGGAGCGGGGGTCGGTGGGAAGAACTATTATGATGCTGACACGGGTGTTCTGTTTGCGAAGAACGCGCGTGGCGATGAGACTGAGGCAGCGGCAGGCTACAGCCCTGAGATGTTTATGGATGTGGGGACTGAGGAGATTGCCGTGGTGCGGCGGGGCGAGCGGGCCCTGGAACTTGTAAAGGATGGTGCGGTGCCTACTCTGGAGCCCGAGAAAGTGGAACGTGACCTGGACGAGGAGTTTGACCCCCGCGTCCAGCCTGGGCATTAATTAATAGAACGTTATGTCTGAATAACTTGAGGTTCTTCATATGGATAATTATTTCCATAATTGCTTCCGTTGTTTTCATTATTATCATCAATAACTAAACTTCCCATGACACAGTAACCAATGCCATTAATTTCTAAAGGATGATTACAACTATCATCCCAATCTACATACATTTGTAAATGTATTTCTTCATCAAACCCATTTAATTCAGTATATGTACCTATAAAACATGATTCAATAGCATTGTACTCTAATACAACATCGTCCATATGTAAATATAAATTTGCATCCTCATTTGGTATATTTTCTATATACCAATTTATAATACGTTCTGGTGCTATATATACATTTGCTTCTGCACCATCCTGAATTAATTTTACAGTAAACTTAAATGTGCGTCTATTGATACTACCGCCACGTTTTTTCATAGTATTTTGCCTAAATGAGGTATTGCCGCTTTTACGAGAAGTACGATACTTATGTTTGTATTTACGTTTAATATTATGTGTAGCTCTACGTTGTTTTGCAAGCGTATTTCCGCGCCTTTGTACACGCTTTAGCGTTTTACGATGTTTCATATATATATATTATGTATTTTTATTCACATATACTATGTACCATTTGCCGGTGTTTCACCACGCAGCAATGGAATTAAATAATTGTAGTAATACCGTTCAAAATCTTGTATAGACCTGTAAAAGTTCGCACCAGGGTAAAATGCAATGCGCCGCTTTTCTTTTATTGCCGCAATAGCCTCATCTGTTTTCATATGCTTGAGTGCTATTAATGTCATTGCCATAATAGCCGCCGACCGTTGCATACCCGCAAAACAGTGAATTAAAATATTGTGACCAGCGTTATACTCTTTGAGGACATTGTAGATGATTTCAGGCGCCCATTGGGCCATATTGTAGATTTCGTCGGGCTCCAAGTTGTCATCCACGGGCACACGGTACTGGCGCTTTGCAATATTGGCAAACGGCAGGTCCTTGGTGGCGTTAAATACAACGTCTATGTTGTGCCGACGGAGCCAATCTTGCTCCAACGCCGCTGCCTTATTTCCGAGCCAAAGGCGCGGAATGATTTCATGTGCCGGCTGATTTGCCTCAGAGTCTAGGTCCATCCTAACAGTCTTCTGCAAAGGCACGGCGGAAAATTTGACGTGATTTATGCGAGGGCAAGGTACCGCAACACATATGCGCACAAGCCTAACACGCCACTTTTATCGTCTGGACGAAGTCCGCTCGGCTCTACGGGATTGTATTGTGAATCGCCGGGTGGATAAAGGCCTATTCTGGACACAGGAACTACTGGAATCAGGAGAGGACGACTACTTATTTGAAACACTACTGGAAATCTGGGCATTTGCCGTGGGACCAGCAAAGCTTCGTTGGGTCATTGATGCGGCCGACGTGGGTCGTTCAGACCTACTTATGCTCTCCTTGCAGCTCTTGCGGCTTCCACGCGAAGCGGCCGATAATTCACTATTAGGGGTGACGTTACAGGCCTACGAAGATTGTCGTCGCATGGGTCGCTTAGCCTTTCCTGCAGGGGCCTTTCGTGAAGCGGTCAGCAAAGGGCAAGTACGAGCCGCTGCGGCAGCATGGCTGCAACTGGAACCAGGAGCGGCATCGATAGTCCTCGGGGAGCAATGTGCGCTTGCACCAGCCAGCAAACAACTAGCTCTAGAAGCACTCAGTAGATGGGCATCATGGGCCCCGTCGTCAAGACCCATTTGGAACACACTGAGCGCAATGATGGCTATTATGACCCTATGTATGAATGATGTTCAATGGACTGCCTCTACTAGCTCTTACAGACCTATGTCAGATGATTTCCAAGCACACATACTAGGACTATTAGGGGATTGGCGGGATCTACTTGGGCGACGTGAGCGGCGCGTCTATGATATTCCACGGGATTGCTTGAAGTGGGACACGGAGCGGGGGCGCATGCGCTGGTCCGAGAATACAACGGAAGAGTTGTGGCGAATTTGGGAGGTAATGGAAGGGACACAGTGCTGGGACGATTTGGCGGCGACGACAGGGTACGCATGGAGTGGCTATGACACGGCAGGCTGGGAGGAATTCATTGAGGCCGCGTTTCCTGACGACTGGCCCGAAGAGTGGTCTGTGGAAGACCAGAGACTCAGTCACGGAGCTGGCAGTTTGGCGCCTACAGAGCGTCTTTACAGGCCCCAATGGCTCGGGCGGTGGCTCCCTGCTGCGGGCCTACTAGGTGAAACTGCAGATGCAATTCGTCGGCGTGTAGATGAGCTGGAGACGGAGCTGGGCGGTCGTCCTGATGCGGTGTATATGTGGGAGTTCTTAGAGTGCCTGCCGGCGCTACATGCAATGAGCTGGTCTGCAGCAGTTGTTGCACCGGTACTAGCGCAAGCACCAGAATGTCCTCTAGTGGGGGCACTTACAGAAGGGGTAAAGAGTATTAAATTCAGCGAGCTGCGCAAAAAGAAAGCGGGAAAGGTATAAATTTGAAAAATGGGTAATGTAGTGTATGTATATTACCCACCTTACAATGGCTGATTGTCTTGCACAATATGACGAAGACCATGTTCCTGAATACAAGCCCCCAAGTGACCCATCACGCTGTTTGTTTCAAAAAACATTGCTTCCTGTTGAACCCGAGCCTGAGCCTGAACCGAAAATAGAAGAAAAGAAAGAGAAGAAAGAGAAGAAAGAGAAGAAGGAGAAGAAGGAGAAGAAGGAGAAGAAGGAGAAGAAAGAGAAAAAGGAGAAGAAAGAGAAGAAAGACAAACAGGAGAAACACGAGAAGCAAGAAAAAAAGGAGACATCTGACCCAACAACACTGGGTATTAAGGAAGATATTGATATTAGTATGCGTAGCTACACAAATACTACTACAATAGCAGCCCATTGGCCTGAACCTGAACAACCAACGTATGACAATATGTTAAATGAACTATATGACGCCCTCAATTCTAAACACTAAACCCCTTCACACGGCGCGAAGAACGACCAGCCACTCAACCACTCCCCTAATAGTGACGGCTCTTTGATTCCAGGCATCATTGCCAACCAGTTTCGCAAAATCTGGTACGTCTCGGGTCGGCGCTCAGGATGGACCTGTGAGCTGTAATGAAGTCCGCGGCGCATAATTGCAATGTGATGCCCACGGCGGGCAAGCACAAGCCATCCAGGTGGTGCTTCTGTATAATGCACATATTGAGCATACCAGCACATATATTTTTCCATATCATCCATGTTGCGCCAAATACGGTCATCATAACGGCGAACAAGCAAGTAATCCCCATCCACACGTTTATGTGCATCACGTAATGGCGCTCCATGTTGCAAACAAAGTAGCTGGTGACTATAACATACGAAAAACATACACTTATTATGCAAGTTGTAAATACGCGGGTCTATTGACGGTGCATCAGGGTCTGTGACTAAATCTGGCGTATTTCCTGTGAAAAACCAATGTGATATATTTGAGTAGCGTATAATATTATATAAATCTGGATGATACCACGGATATACGTGAAGGTTGCATCCAAGTGCGTGAAAACACGTACGCACTGCATCACTAATGAGGCCATTGCGGCTCATACTTACAATTCCTACATGTGTTGCATATGTCATATGGGTTGTGTCGCTGTTACTTATAGACCGGTGTAAAAATAGCGCGTATCGCTAAAAATACAGTAGAAAATACTACAATGCAATTCATTGACGTTCTGCACGAGCTCGGGCTGTACGCTGGACCCGCTCTTCTTCCAAACTGGTACGTAGGTCGTCAAAAAACGCAGGGAAGCACCGCACAAGTTTGCCCGCCATATCAGCTAACTCCGTAATAGCCGCATCGCTTCCGTGCATCAATACAAGAGTATCCACACTAATTGCCGAGCATTCCACAATGGTCCGCACATAGAGTTTCCGCCAAGCTGACAAGTAGGGATGTGAGCGTAAGCGCGGGGAATGAAGTGCTTGCTCTATTGTGGTGCAAATATGGCCCACATTGACTCCACGCAGCCCTGAAACGGTATTATAAACAAACTCATTGACGGCTGTGGCCCCGTCCAAATTCGTTTCGTCCAGCGCCTCACGCACACAATCGTGACGGTAAATTGGTACAACATATTGGCGTGAATATATCGCCAAATTCCCACGTTCGCTCAAATACGCCCCTAAATGCCAGCACATTTTTCCGCGTGCCATAAGCTGAATATAAATACTGTAGAGTTGTGCATGCGTAAATTCCACATTTGTAATGGGATTACGCGGGGCCTGTGGGTCTGGGTATCCATACAAGCACGTACTCAATTGGGTCCGAATATGGGCTATTAGGGATGTGGGATCATACGCGTAGCGCCAACGCGTAGGGACTGAATAGACGACGACTGGATTATTCATCGGCTCCAATGTAATAGGGTCAGTTTGAGGCAGTGGCCGGCGACAGTTAATAGACCGAAGAATGGCTGCATTTACAAGTCGCTTGAAGGCCCAGCGCATACGCAGAATCATAATGGCAAGGTGGATATAGCGGGTCGCTTCGCCAGCATATTGAACGTCCTTGAATGATGCCATAAACTCAAAAAACTTCGGCGGGTGCTGGAGAAGACTAAGAATAGTGGTCTCGAGGCCTGGCTGGAGAAATCCGCGTGGAAGCCAGCGGAGAATTGGCGGGACCGAAGTAATATATACGCCATATTCCCGCTCAAGGGCTGTTAGGGATACAGCGGTAGCAGCGGCTCTTGCACGATAGCGGGCATCAGCAAGGCGGCGCTGGGCAAGGCGACGGCGAATGCGCTCACGGTCATGCCGTCTAGCGGCCGCTTCGGCGGGCGTTGGCATGCGGCCAAGTGTGAAAGCCGGCCCAGGGGCGCGATGTGGGTCATAAAACAAATTTGGTATTTGTTGCGGTTGTGGAGGCTGGTTAGCCATTATAGCAAGTACGTGGGCCGAGTTTAGGAGGTCAGTGGTGCTGTAGGGTCACCACGAATGACAGCGTATTTCAGCTCGCCGGTCGTCTGATTGTAAAGGCCGGCTGGCCTGAGCGCGGCGTCCCACACTTTTCCCTGTGGGTCAAACCATAGGGACGGACATTCAGGACCAGCGCGTAGGCGCGTAATCGTCTTCGGAATCGGCAAGCTCTGGTCAATGCGGCTCTGGACGGTAGGACGGAAGTGTGTGTGTTTCCCACAATAAGCGGTGTGGGGAGTTACAGGAGAACCACAACGAGCAGCAAAGAGTCCATCGGCGAGACTGACATAGGCCTTACAGCAGGTGTCAGTCGCGAGGTCGGCAGGGTCCTGAATGTGGAGTTTTACGGTGTCTTTTGTTGGCAAGACGGCCTTGACAAGTTCATTCGGGTCAATATCAAGAATGTCGGCAAGTTCGCGGACATATCGGCGTGATTCGCTACGTAGGAGCGTTTCAAACGACTCCCAGAAAACGCGAGGAACTGCGTAGTGTAAAGATGCCATGTGCTGGTTGTGGTAAGCCGAAACACGGGGTCAATTTTTCCCATCCAGATATACTTGTCAATCAACCACAGCCTAGTAAATGGGGCCCGGCACTTTGGCGGATGCTCCACACATTTGCTGAGCGAGTTGGACGGAATGTAGTCGTACCCTTACAGCTAGACGAAGTGCGTGAAATGGAGCTACTTGTGCGGTCCTTTCCTGCAGCTTTACCATGTCCTTTGTGTCAACAGCATAGTCGCGAGTACATTCAGGCACATCCGCTGACGTGGGCGAAGTTGCGTGGGGCCGATGTGGCGCCTGTATTGCGGCGTTGGCTCTATGACTTCCACGATCACGTAAATACGTCAAAGGCTGAGCCGACGGTCAGTCCAGCATTTGAGTCTATTGAGGAGTACTATAAGGGGGTATTGGGGCTCGGAATTGAAGAACGGGTTATTAGTGAGGAGTTACAGCGTGCGCTGCATTTTAATTGGGTCAAACGCGATGCGGCGTTGAAATTCAAGCGTCATCTGGAATGTCTGCGGCGTCTAACGGGGCTCTAGGGGGCTGCAAAGTATGAAAGTGGGGCAGTTTTCAAAAATGTATTCCATATACCCTTCTCTATGCCAGTAATGAAAGAAATATACTCTTCGGTCCAATCTGGATATGTTGAGTACATAATGTGTGTAATTTTATGTCTTTTTAGTAATGATTTCATAATAGTTTCCCGCTCACTATTTGATAACTTAGCAAGCTTTTCAGTATGTGGTATATTGGAATCGTCATTATTGTATAAAGATTGCTCCAACTCTTCGCGAGCAACATTTCGTTTTAGTTTTAGGCGACGGGGTTTGTCCAAAAATAGATGCATATAACCACGCGGATCAACATTTTCATTGGAATATACAGTGTGCTTCACGCTAACCCCGCTTGGTTCATGCGCTGTCCTACACAAGTTATTAATGATAAGCATTGGCTCATCATCACGTATATGCAGTGATGACTTAATAAATGGGTATAAGTAACTTATTTGGAAAGCACCTGTAATCAACTTATGAAATGTTACAGATTTACCATATAATGATTCCAGTGACACTGCAGAATCTAAAAATACAGTTTTTATTGCTTCACGTGCATATGCCAATAGGGGATCGGTTGTGGGCTTTGATGGAAATATTTCTAAATATGGGATTCCAGCTGGAATACATATAAACAAATTGGTATCACTTATTTCACTCACTGGTATTTTAAATATTTCTACTATGCGCGAAGATGCATCTGTTAGATGTTTATTGTTTCTTAATTCATTGTGATACTTTGAAATAGCTTTACCACTAGGTAATACACCACTAATTGTAATAGTGTAAATTTCATAATGCGAAAACTCAGATGTTTTATATGTGTGAGATGTATCATTATAACTAAATGTAAACTCGGGTGGTGTTGTTAATTTTTCTATACTCCAATAACTAAACAACTTAACAGATGTGTTGTAAATTGTATTTGTACCAACTTCCTCCACAAATGGTACATACATTTTATATTCGCTATAACCTTTTACGTATTTCCGAGTACCCTTTTCATAATCAAGATTTAAATTATAAGTTCCAAGGCCAAATCTAAAATTATTATTTATACTAGTTCTGGGCTCAAATCCCGTCCAAAAACTAGCGTTTGCTGGCGTAGGAATGTGGATTTTATATGCGCGAGTTACAAAATTTATAAATGCTCTCATTGTAGGTAAATACCGAACCGTACCACATACAGTGGGTGTAGTATAAAATTCGTTGGATTTTAACTTATAGCTGTCTTCTATCATAGCAGTACCATGGCCTGATAGCGTAAATATATGTGTATCTTTAAAAAAATCTGATTTTGGTACCGGTAGTGGGGCTGTATTTGGCACTACAGCTGTATTTGCAATAGCTTTGATATCATTACCGGGTGGTACTTCTATAGGGTTTTTGGTGTTATTTGCTGATTGTAGTTTTTTAGCCTGCTTTTCTAGAAGGCGTTGCGAGCGCCGTAGTACTGGTGGAGTATTTGGCGGCACTGTATTTGCTTTCTTTCGGCGGGTCGTATTTTTGGGACTATTAGGTGGTGATGGTGAAGGGGATACAGTTTCGCCGCGTTTTTTCGCAAGCCGGCGCGACCGACGAAGAGGCTTTGGCGATTCCATAATATATACACAACTAACTGATGTGTATATATTATGTTACTATATTTTGCATTTAAGGGGCTGCAAATTCTGATTTATCCAACGATGCCAAAAACGTGCGCCATAATTTCTTTGTGAGGCCTGAAGACAATGCTAATATGTTTATTGTCGCTTCAGGACTTCTAATATATTTTTCATGCGTAATACGCTTGCGTTGTATAAATAATTTCAGTATTTCATGTTGCGTGTGTGGTTCAATGCGCTTAAATGTTCTGTAACGCGGGCGTGTATTTATTTGACGAATTGTATTACGTAATAGTATTTTCCCATGTCTTTTCATACGAAATCCGCGATTTGTTGCAGCCAAAAATCGTGGATTCACACTGCGAGTATTCATACTGTTATTTGAATTTGGGTATGTCATATTTGCATCATGATAACGGCACAATTTATTTATAACTAGCATTGGTGCGCTTTGGTCAGGCAATGCATCATGAATTTTTGGATACAATACACTCATTGGGATTGATTTTGTCAATAAATCATCAATGCGTACATCTGGGCCATATAAATCTTCAAGTGACAACAACGAATCTTTATACACTGCAACTATGGCATCGCGAATATAATTAATTAATGGGTTAATTGTACGAGTTGCAGGTAATACCTTTTTATCTACCATGGTATTTGGTAGAAGTATATATAAATATGTATTATGATCAGCTAAACCACCATCTATAGAAAATATTTCTACAATACTTCTTGAAGTAGCACGTAAATCTGGGTCTTGAAGTAGTTCTCGTGTTTTAGAATGACTACGATGCGATTGTAACACGCCACTAATAGATATACTATATAAAGTAAATTTAGAACTATCATCATACTCATCATAGGTTTTTGTATGTGTTTTGTATGTTAATGTAAATGTATGTGGTGTAGGTATAGTAAAATTTTCTTTTTCAATTTTAAAAACTGAAAATGGTTGTATATGTGTATTATATATACTATGCGACCCACTTGCACTGGTAAATGGTACATACATTTTGTATGCACCATACTCCTTACGAAAATAACCATACATTTGTCTTTGTTGTGTATATGATTGTGTGAAATAGTTATTTTTTTTATTAAAAAAACTAGTATTATGTTGCGTTGGAATACGAATTTGTGGCTGTGATGTCACAAAATCATACTGTTCTTTTGGATCCACAATTGTTTCATATCCACATAATGTAGGTGTTGTATAAAATTCATTGTCTTTTAGTCTATATACATCTGGCCCAATAGCTTCAGCATGTCCTTCTATTATTAAGATATGTCCAGGTTTAAAATACTTTTCTCTACGCCGTGTGTTTTCTGCAATTCTAGCTTGAGCCTCAGCCTCTCGCCTACGTGTTTGTAATGCAAGTGCGCGAGCCGACGGAGGTCTGGGCTCAGGACGAGGACGAGGCCTAGGCTCACGAACTACAGGAGGCTCGGGAGACCCTTCATTGTTGCTATTAGAAGCGTTAGCGTTGCTAGATGTTGCTTCCGCTTCAATGTTATGTTCTGTTTCTTCGCGGATTTTAGGGAGCCAACCGACGTTTGTTTTTTTGCGCCGCGTTTTTTTGGGACTATTTGGTGGTGGCGGGACGTTTTCAGGCCGTAACTCACCGCGTTTTACTTTAAAACGAAGCGATTGACGAGGTGGATCCATATTATACACACTACTACATGTAGGGTGTATAATATTGTATTGTGTATTGCGGAGCACCGCTTCTTGTGCTCTTTCAAGGCACGGGTAAAGCAACTCGCAGAGTTGCGCTTCCTGTTCCCTCTTATGGAACAGGAACACACACCTGTGGAGCCGTGCTACGATCCGCCGACATAATGCGATTTGCAATGCCGAATAAATCCACCAGGCGGTCACCGCTGCACGTCTTGAGCCACTCAAACCACCCATAACCCAGCGCACCTCCACCAGCCACTCCTAATAGCAACCCTAGCGGAGACTCACAACGGACCTTCATGCGGTATCCAATAAGGAGGAGGAATAACACGCCGGCTACAACAATCGCCATTGCAGACTGGACCTTGCGTGCCTGGACCTTCTCATATGACGCGGTCTTGGCCGATGGGCGCTCAAAGAGGGTGATTGCATTAAAGATGAAATACGAGAAGAAGAAGGCAACCGATGTTGTCCAGTACGACATTGCACTAGGTATCATACTGCCTGGTGCCTGAGAAGCGAGGATTCCACATTCAGCCGACGAAGGATGGTGGTACCACGCTGTAATTGCAGGGATGAACTTGAACACCCACGTGAAGAATGCATCTCCAATAAGGCTCACAATCGGGACAAGTAATAGCAAGCCAGCGGCAATAAAAGCGAAGGCCACATTGCCAACGCCAACACCGAATACAAGCGATGTAAAGGCAAGAATCAAGGGCAATATGCGAATTCCGTGTGTTATAAATTCATGGAATTTGAGTACTTGTGCTTCAATACTAGACATATAACTACTTTACTGACCCAGATTAATTCATTGTGGGTGCGCATATGGCAAGCGGTACACCCTTGTCTAGTTTATTCACAATGACGGGAAGTCCAAGTAGATTGATGGCCTCATCGCCAAACAGCGAACGATGTAGGAAGAGGCCGGCCACACCAATGCCAACACCAAATACAATGGTTGTCATTCCGTGAAGGAATGTGTCACACCCATTGCGCCAATAGAGTGTGAAGACGGTTAGTACAAGGAGAACAGAGCCAATAGTTGCAATTGTAGAGCGGGTCGCATAGTCTTCACCAAGGTTCTCAATGGATGACTGGAAGCTCATTAAACTTGTCATCAAGTATGAAAGGACGGCTGTTAGGAGGAATAGGGGGCGACTTGGAAACGAGCCGCCGGTGTTTCCAAAGAGGGTCACAATAGATGTGCGGGCGTCACTTGGGTTCTTGTAGTAGCCTTCTTTGCACTGTTCGCCATCAAAAGGGACTGTTAGGGTAGGGAACAGGGTTCGGAATAAGGATGACGAGAGCCGCTGGACAAGAAGTGTTTCAAACTGGAAGAGAAGAAGAATGAGAAGAGGATAGCTCATTGTCATAAACGAGAAGATGAGTGTGCCAAATATCAGTGTATCGGGCATATAGGACATTATACGATTTGCAATTGGACCTGCAACATCATTTTTAAATGCAAGTGCTGCTGTACGTGGTGCGTCTGCCATAACTACTTGTAGGGATGATTCTGGAGGCGTGCGCGAGTTACAAATTTGAAGCTAAAGTGGGGCTGGTATGGATAGACAGATAACGGCGCACAAAATACAATGGGTATTCCTTCATATTTCCGTAAGTTAGTAGATAATTATAAAGGGCTTATTTGCCGGAACAAGCCAGGTGCTGTGGGGTGGTTGATGTTTGACTTCAATTGTCTTATGTACCATGTACTGCGCCGACCCGATTGCCCTACGTATGTGGCTGAGCGGAAGGCGGTATGGGAGGCGGCATTCTTGGATGAGATTGCGCGCTACACGCTGAAGGTCATCAGGCAGGCGGAGCCGACACGCGGGGTGTATATTGCCATTGATGGGGTGGCGCCGATGGCGAAGATTAAGCAGCAGCGGATGCGTCGCTTTAA
>JACCDM011560683.1_pt1 | contig 12547 bp, 7 predicted proteins | sample 7445851 | NCBI WGS metagenome assembly JACCDM01 (sample SAMN15323438, study PRJNA562643) | freshwater metagenome | isolation source: river surface water | place: USA:Blue River Watershed | collected 2017-08-16
GCCAACCTCACGCCGTTGTTTGCAGCCATTTTTTCAGCTGCGTTTTTGGGTGAGTTGCCGCACCTGTACCACGCACTGGCGTTTGGTTTGATCATTGGCGGGATTTGGGTCTCATCGCGGCAGTGAACCGGCATCGAGGTGAACGCATGCAAAAGGGTATTTTCCGTTTACGATAGCACTCATTTTAAAAAATCGAAACGACAGCCAGGATGAGCAATCTATTCTTTGAAAAACCCATCCTTAACTCGCCATACGACTACCCAAGTCAGCACTGGGAGCTGGATGAAACGGGGCAGCCGACCCATAAGATTGTTGAAGCACGTCGTCAGGCTGAGTTCATCACACCCATCCCCAAGCCCAAAAAGCGCAAAGCCAAAGACACCCAGTCCGAATTGGATATTGGCAGCGATGTCTCCACCGAAGAGCAGCAATACCACTCGGCCATCATCAATGGCGTTAGGGCAGAGGTGGACAAATGGCGGTCAATTCCCAACCACAACGACTGGGGCGTGACACCCGAAACCGCACGCCTGCTGCAGCACTGGCGGCATCACGACTTCAGTGGCGTGCGTCCTTTCTTTTGCCAAGTCGAGGCGATTGAAACCGCCATCTGGCTCACCGAAGTGGCGCCGAATAAGGGAAAAACAGGTGAGATGTTTCTACAACATCTGAGCGATGCCAACGAAGACGCCAACCCCGGCGTCATGCGACTGGCGCTCAAACTTGCCACAGGCGCAGGCAAAACCACCGTCATGGCCATGCTGATCGCGTGGCAGACCATCAACTGGGCTCGTCGCCCCTCCAGCAGCAGATACAGTCGCGGCTTTTTGCTCGTTGCCCCAGGCCTGACCATCAAAGACCGTCTGCGCGTACTTTTGCCCAACGACGCCGAAAGCTATTACAAAACCCGCGAGCTGATCCCCAGCGACATGATGGGCGAGCTTGAAAAATGCAAGATCGTCATTACCAACTACCACGCCTTCAAACAGCGTGAACGCATCGAGATATCCAAAGGCGGCAGGCAACTCCTGCAAGGCCGTGGCGGCAGCGCCCTAGACACCATGGAAACCGAAGGCCAGATGATCCAGCGCGTCATGCCCGAACTCATGGGCCTGAAAAACGTTATGGTCATCAACGACGAAGCCCATCACTGCTACCAGGAAAAGCCCATCAAACTCGAAGACACCGACGACCTCAAGGGCGATGACAAAAAAGAAGCCGAAGAAAACAACGAAGCCGCCCGGCTCTGGATCAACGGCATCAAAGCAGTACAACGTCAGTTGGGCGTCAATCGCGTAATCGACCTGTCGGCTACGCCCTTTTTCTTGCGCGGCTCTGGCTATGTGGAAGGCACCCTCTTCCCCTGGACCATGAGCGACTTTTCGCTGATGGACGCCATCGAGTGCGGCATCGTCAAACTGCCCCGCGTGCCGGTGGCAGACAACATCCCCGGCGCCGAAGTGCCCATCTTCCGCAACCTGTGGGAGAACATCAGCAAAGACATGCCCAAGAAAGGTCGCGGCAAAGCCGAAGGCCTAGACCCTCTGAAGCTGCCCACCAAACTGCAAACAGCCCTGCAAGCCCTTTACGGTCACTACGAGACAACTTACGACGTATGGAAACAAGAGGGCATCCGCGTGCCGCCTTGCTTCATCGTAGTGTGCAACAACACCTCCACCTCCAAACTGGTGTACGACTACATCTCTGGCTTTCAGCCCGCAGCCAACCCGGACGGCACCTTGCCGCCGCCCTTCATGGGCGCACTGCCCCTGTTCTCCAATTACGACACCCACGGAGAACCTCTGGCCCGCCCACGCACCCTGTTGATTGACAGCGAACAACTTGAAAGCGGCGAAGCCCTGGACGACAACTTCCGTGCCATGGCTAGAAGTGAAATCGACGCATTCAAGAGGGAAATCATCGAGCGCACCGGTGATCAGCAAGCGGCCAGCAAAATCACCGATGCCGAGCTGCTGCGCGAAGTCATGAACACCGTGGGCAAAGCCGGCAAACTCGGCGAATCCATCCGCTGCGTGGTGTCCGTGTCCATGCTCACCGAAGGCTGGGACACCAACACCGTCACCCACGTCTTGGGCGTGCGTGCCTTTGGCACACAGCTGCTGTGCGAACAGGTCATTGGCCGCGCCCTGCGCCGCCAGTCTTACGAGCTGAACGAAGAAGGCAAGTTCAACGTCGAATACGCCGATGTGCTGGGCATCCCGTTTGACTTCAACGCCGAGCCCACCATCTCCAAACCCGTCAAGCCACGGGAGACTGTGCACGTCAAGGCCATCAAGCCCGAGCGCGACGCGCACGAAATCCGCTTTCCTCGTGTACAAGGCTACCGTGTCGTGCTGCCCGAAGAAACGCTCGACGCCGTGTTCAACGACGACTCCACCCTGGTGCTCACACCCGAGCTAGTCGGCCCCTCCATCACCCGGCAAGAAGGCATCATTGGTGAAGGCGTCGAGCTGACGCTAGCCCACACCCGGGACATGCGCACCTCCACCCTGCTGTACCACCTCACGCACCGCCTGCTGTACACCAAGTTCCGTGACCCCGGCGAAGAAGCCAAGCTTCACTTGTTTGGTCAGCTCAAGCGCATCGTCAAACAATGGCTGGATCAGCACCTAGACTGCAAGGGTGACACCTACCCCGCCCAACTGCTCTACCTGGAGCTGGCTGACCGCGCCTGCGAACGCATCAAACAAGCCATAGACCGCGCCAACCTGGCACAAGGCAACAGCCAAATTCAGGCCGTGCTCGACCCCTACAACCCTGTGGGCACCACCGCCCATGTCAACTTCACCACCAGCAAAACCAGCCGCTGGGAGGCCAGCGCCCAACACTGCCACCTCAACTGGCTCATCATGGACAGCGACTGGGAAGCCGAGTTCTGCCGCGCCGCCGAAGCTCACCCGCAGGTGCGCAGCTACGTCAAAAACCACAACCTTGGCTTTGAAGTGCCCTACCTGGTCGGCGCCACCACCCACCAATACCGGCCCGACTTCATCCTGAAAGTGGACGACGGCCACGGCCCAGACGACCTGCTCAACCTGGTGGTCGAAATCAAAGGCTACCGAGGCGAAGACGCCAAAGACAAAAAAGCCGCCATGGAAACCCGCTGGCTGCCCGGCGTGAACAACTCCAAACAATATGGTCGCTGGGCATTTGCCGAATTCACCGACGTGTACGCCATGCAAAAAGACTTTGGCGACAAGGTCAAGGCGCAGTTTGATGCCATGGTCAAAAGCCAGCTGGGGGCAGCCAGCCACCAGCTGCATGCAGCGGCCTAAGGGTTTACAGGGAGACAACCATGGTTAAACACCGTGTGTATAATTCGAAGCACATCCGCCCCTTGGCAGTACGCCCTCTCACCTATCCCGAGAGTGTGCCGAACCCCTGGGGCATTTTCATTTCTGGCACGCCAAACAAGGTGCCAGCATGAGCAGCCAGCAAATCGCCATCCTCATCGACGGGGGCTTCTTCCTCAAACGCTTGAGCAAGCTGGTGCCCGCCAACCACTGCGACACCCCAGAAAACATCGCCCGCTGCGTGCGCAAGCTCTGTTTTAACCATGTCATGCGCCTCAAGGGTGGCAGCGGCAAACTTTGGCAGCAGCACCTCTATCGCGTCTTCTTTTATGACGCACAACCGTATGACGGCAAAGCCCACCACCCGATAGAGAACAAATCCATCGATTTCGCCAAATCGCAAGTGGCATTGCAACGCCAACAACTTTTTGAACAACTGCGCAAAGAACGCAAACTGGCACTACGCCTGGGCAAGGTCAACCGCGACCACGACTGGACGCTGTCCCCTCGATTGACCAAAACCGCACTCAAAACGCGCCAACAACTCGCCCCACTGCAAAGCCTGGCCACACAGCTTCAACAAGCCGCTGACCCTGCCCAGCCAGTGCAGCTGCAACTGAGCACCGAACAAGCTCAACAACTGCTGGCCGCCCACGACTTCTGGCAAAACCTTCAAGCCGGTGACGTGGCCCTGGGCCTGCGCCAAAAAGGTGTGGACATGCGCATTGCCATCGACATCGCCAGCCTGACCCTCAAAAAACAGGTCAGCACCATCGTGCTGGTGGCAGGCGACAGCGACTTTGTACCTGCCGCCAAACTCGCCCGCCGCGAAGGCATGGAATTCATCCTCGACCCTCTTTGGCAAAACGTGAACGACGACCTGTTTGAACACATCGACGCCTTGCAATCGGGCCTGAACCGTCCTGCCCGCGACAACCATTTGCCTGACGCCGGGCAAATGGTGACCACAGCGACACCCTAACAAAACCAAGTGACACCCATGGCCACCCGCAAAACAACTCCCAAAGCGCCCAAAGCAGACCTGCAAGTCGAAACGCTCAAGCACGCCGACGACACGCGCAAGAACATCCCTACCGCCGAATTCCAGTCGGTGGTGCAGCGCGAACACCAGCAACAGGTGCAAGTGAGCTACGAACGAGGCGCACCCGCAGGCCCCCTGCAAGGCGAGCGCAACGCCCGCAACCGCGACCTGGACCCGCAGCTGGTCTGGCGTGGCAAAGACCAACAAGACTGGAGCGACTTGGTGGTCAACGCCCCACCCCTCTACATCCAGGAAAAAGTGCACCCCAAGGTGCTGATTGACGACCTCAAACGCCAAACCGACAAAGCCAAAGCAGCCACTGAGCCCGAGCAACAAGGCTTTACCGCCGACCTGTTTGCCGACATGGCCAAAGACTTCAACGGCCTGCCCGACGACGACGCCAAAACCGAGTTTTATGCACATGACCAGCATTGGTCCAACCGCATGATCCTGGGCGACAGCCTGCAAGTCATGGCCAGTCTGGCCGAGCGCGAGGGCTTGCGCGGCAAAGTGCAATGCATTTACTTTGACCCGCCCTATGGCATCAAGTTCAACAGCAACTTTCAGTGGAGCACCACCAGCCGCGACGTGAAAGACGGCAACGCCGACCACATCACCCGCGAGCCCGAAATGGTCAAAGCCTTTCGCGACACCTGGAAGGACGGCATCCATTCCTACCTGAGCTACATCCGCGACCGCCTGACTGTGGCGCGTGATCTGCTGACCGAATCAGGCTCGATCTTTGTGCAAATTGGGGATGAGAACGTGCATCGAGTGCGGGCGGTGATGGATGAGGTGTTTGGGGATGAGAATTTCGTCAGTGAAATAACAGTCGCAAAGACATCTAGCGCAACAAGTGCATTACTCGCAGGGGTTGCTGACTACGTTCTATTTTTTGCAAAAAATAAAGGGGCTTTAAAGTACCGGCAGCCGCTTCGTGAGAAGTCTACAGATGGTGATGGCGGGTCTGCATATGTATTCGTTGAGAATGAGAGTGGCGAGAGATGGAGGAGTACTTCGATAAACACGGTCGATTTGAACAATAAGCATCTGCGTCCATATCGGCTGAGTGACCTTCGCAGCTCAAGGCCCCCAGGTAGCTTTCCAGTAACCGTCAATGGAAGAACTTATGTCCCGCAAAAAGGTTATTGGAAAACCGGTGAAATGAGATTTCTTCGTCTTGACAAAGCGGCCCGAATAGTTGGCACGGCCTCGACGTTGAACTACGTAAGATATCTTGGCGATTACCCAGCATTTCCAATAACAAATATTTGGACAGACCTCAGCAGCTCAGTTGGCTCAGACAAAGTTTATGTCGTTCAAACGAGTGCAAAAATTGTTGAACGCTGCATGCTAATGGCCACCGATCCCGGCGACCTCGTACTCGATCCCACCTGCGGCTCCGGCACCACCGCCTACGTCGCCGAGCAATGGGGCCGCCGCTGGATCACCATCGACACCTCCCGCGTCGCACTGGCACTGGCCCGTGCCCGCATCATGGGCGCACGCTACCCCTTTTACCTGTTGGCCGACAGCAAAGAGGGCCAAGCCAAAGAAGGCGAAGTCACGCGCACCGTGCCGAAAAGCCACGCCACCCACGGCAACATCCGCCAAGGTTTTGTGTATGAACGTGTGCCGCACATCACGCTCAAATCAATAGCCAACAACGCCGAGATCGACGTCATTTACGACAAGTACCAAGCCCTGCTGGAGCCGCTGCGCGAACAACTCAACGCCACCCTCAAACAACAATGGCAAGAATGGGAAATCCCCCGCGAGCCTGACGTCAAGTGGAGCGATGCCATCAAGAAGCTTCACGCCGACTGGTGGAAGCAGCGTATTGCCCGCCAGCAAGAAATCGACGCCTCCATCGCCGCCAAGGCCGACTTTGAATACCTGTACGACCGTCCTTACGAAGACAAAAAGAAAGTGCGCGTGGCTGGCCCCTTCACGGTGGAAAGCCTGCTGCCCCACCGCGTGCTGGGCGTGGACGAAGACGACAACCTGATCGACCCCGCCGCGCAAGAGCAAGGCGGCTCGTACGAGCGCAACTTTGCCCAAATCATCCTGGACAACCTGCGCACCGCAGGCGTGCAACAAGCGCACAAGACCGACAAGATCAACTTCACCACACTCACACCGTGGCCCGGCGAATACGTGTGTGCCGAAGGCCGCTACATGGAAGGTGCAGATGCTGACGGCAATGGCGGCGTAGAAAAACGCGCAGGCATCTTCATCGGCCCCGAGTTCGGCACCGTCAGCCGCCCCGACTTGGTCAGCGCCGCCCGCGAGGCAGGTGATGGCGGCTTTGACGTGCTGATCGCCTGCGCCTTCAACTACGACGCACACAGCAGCGAATTCAGCAAGCTCGGCCGCATCCCCGTGCTCAAGGCCCGAATGAACGCCGACCTGCACATGGCCGACGACCTGAAGAACACCGGCAAGGGCAACCTGTTTGTGATCTTTGGCGAGCCGGACATCGACATCATCCCGGTGGGTGAACAAATCCAAGTTAAGGTCAACGGCGTAGACGTGTTCCACCCCAACACCGGCGAGGTGCGCAGCGACGGCGCCGACGGCATCGCCTGCTGGTTCATCGACACCGACTACAACGAAGAAAGCTTCTTCGTGCGCCACGCCTACTTCCTCGGTGCGAACGATCCGTACAAGTCGTTGAAGACCACACTGAAGGCAGAGATCAACCAGGAAGCGTGGGAATCGCTCAACAGCGACACCTCACGGCCGTTTGACAAACCGAAGTCTGGGCGCATTGCGGTCAAGGTGATCAATCACCTTGGGGATGAGGTGATGAAGGTTTTTAGGGTGGGATGACATGTACATAAGTGAAGCCCAAGTTGATCTGGCCTATCGAAAGTTAAAGAGCTTGGTCTACTACGACAAGACTGATTTGCGATTGCGGGCACGCCTGGCCGAATTTGAATGCAGTGATGCCTTTGACGCCAAATTGGCCAAGGTGCGGCGGGTTGTGAATTCCGATGCACCTGCAAGACAACGTGCGTTTCACGGTTGGTTAAAAGAAATCGGATACCGTTTGGTTCCTAAGAGGCTGAAACCAGGACCAAGAAATGACGTGCCAAACGATAAGGACAATGGTCGGTACATCACGAATGTGACCACCAGTCCTACCATTGAGGTGGATCAGTTCAACTACTTTTTCGATGGACCAATTGAACTCCATCTGATCGCTGTGTTGTGGATCATGATTGACGGGGTAAAACTGGATGCAGCACTTGGGGCTGAGTGTTGTGGTTCGCGGTTGTCGGGGAATTTATTAGATAGCGATGACGACTCCATCGCGCTGTTCGCCAAGTATCACGAACAGTACGCCCGTTGGCGTGATTCGGGTATCAGCAAGGCGAAGCAGTTGCTTGTGGATGATGGGGTTAACGTTGCAATTTTGGGTTTGGATATCCAAGAATACTTCTACAGAGTTTCCATCGACTTTGAAGAGGTCAGGTCTGCACTGCACAAAAACGATGACGGATTTGACGATGAAGATTCCCCGCTGCTTGATTGCATCCGGGATATTGGCATCACCTATCAGCAGCGCATCGCACCACTACTTCAGCTGACTCATACTGATCTCGAGACAGGCGCGCCTGGTCTACCAATTGGCTTGTGTTCCTCGCTGATCCTTGCGAATTGGTACTTAATGGATTTTGATTCACAGGTCTTGAAAGAAGTCCGACCGGCTTACTATGGACGCTACGTAGATGACCTCTTGTTGGTGGTTCCATTGCCCATAGATCCAGCAGTAACAGGTGCCAATCCCGTACACGAAGTTATACATCTGTTACTCGTAAAACCACGCGTCTTGCAAGACACACAGGGTGGCTATTTCAAGATCAGATGCCGTGCAGGGCTGCGATTACAACGATCCAAGTGCATCCTTCAATATTTTGATGCTCGGCACTCCATCGCAGGTTTGGAAAAATTTCAGAAAAAGCTTGAGCAAAGCGGAAGTGATTTTCTGTTGCTGCCAGTCGAAGAAGCTGACAACTCCTTAGAGGATGTCGCATATGAGTTGCTCTATGAGGGTTCAGCAAACAAGTTCCGGAGTGTGAAAGGACTTGCAGAGAACCGTTATGAACTCGCGAAGCATCTTGCCAGACAGACTATCTTGCACCTTTTGACGGATGCCCCCCCGAATCGAAAAGTAACAAGAGGAATTCAAAAGTTTTTTAAAGGAAGCAGTGCCATTGAGTTCTACGACCTTTGGGAGCGGGTATTTACTTTGCTCGGAATTGCAGGAGATCGTGCCACTTTAAAGCTCTTCAGTAAGCAACTCAAGGTTGAAATTTCGCGTATTTCTACCGAAGCGGCACAAGTCAAAGCTCAGATTAAAGGCGATCTGAGCAAACATTTAGAGTTGTCAATGGCGATGGCCGATGCGGTGTGCTCAGATGACGTAGGGTTATCGGAGCTAATAGACGGCATTCATTCTGAAACGCTACGACGGGCTAACTTAGTGCGGCATCACTACATCCGTAGACCGTTGCTCAACTACACCACATATTCAGGTCCGTTGAGTGCAAGAGCACCTAAGGAGCAGGTTAAGCGAGACTCGCGAAAAATGCAGTATTCACCCAGATTCGTGAACTTCGACGAATGCATGCTTCTCGCCTATAGCGGCGACATTTCAATTGGGCAAGAAACAGTTTTCACAGTCGCCTCAAACATCTTTAAGCGTATCAATCGACGGTATGTTGCAGGTGTGGACTGGTTGCCTTCGGACGCTAAGGAAGAATGATGAAGGCGAATGACTACGAAGTCTTAATCGTGGGAGCTGCAACTCCCGATCTTCACGGCAATATCCAGATTGCGCTGGCAAATATGCCAGTCAATTTTGGGGACATTGAAAACAGCTTCCTTGGAACTCCCAATCTTGGAGGTCCACGTCTGAAGTCCTTTACCCATCTTCTGAACGAGATTTCTAAACATCGAGGCAAGGGCGACCGACGCATTGATCTCGTGATATTTCCAGAAGTCAGCGTGCCCCATGCTTGGGAGTCAATGCTTGTTGCATGGGCACGAAGGCATCACATTGGGGTAGTGTGTGGGCTCGAACACCATGTCAATAGAAAAAACATTGCATATAACCAGGTACTGGCAGCGTTACCTTACCTTACAAAATCAGGTCACTGGACATGTGTACCTGTTCGTCGTCTGAAACGATATTATTCACCGCATGAAAAATTCGTTCTGACTAACGAGGGTTTTAAAGTCCCGACGAACAAAGATCCGTATCACCTATTTCACTGGCGAGGTGCAAGCTTTGCGATATACAACTGCTTTGAACTTGCTTCCATTGAAGATCGCACGATTTTTAAAGGGAAGGTGGACTTCGTCGTTGCAACGGAATTCAATCGTGACACCACGTATTTTTCCAATATTGTCGAATCAGCAGCGAGAGACCTTCACTGCTATGTCGTTCAAGTCAACGACTCAAAATTTGGTGACTCTCGTGTTGTCAGCCCGTCAAAATCGGAAAGCATGAATCCATTGCGAATCAAAGGAGGCGATAACCTTACCTTTCTCACAATGAAGCTTGACTTAAAAGCATTGAGAACGCACCAACGAAAAGAATATGGTCTTCAAAAGGACTCCATGGAATTCAAACCAACCCCCCCCGGTTTTCCAAAGGACCAAGTAAAAATACGCATAGATCTTGGCTTATGAATAACATGAAATGACCTCGCACATTCCCTGTGTATGAAGCCCTTATCTATGCAATTTCGCATCTCCGACACCTTCACCGACAGCCTCTCCCGCCTGACTGCCGACGAACAGAAGGCAGTCAAGATCACGGCGTTCGACCTGCAACAAATCCCTGCCAATCCGGGGCTGAAGTTGCATCGCATTGATAAATCCAAAGACAAGAACTTTTGGTCGGCGCGGGCCGGGAGCGACATACGGCTCATCGTTCATAAAACCGAGGGCAGTTTCCTACTTTGTTATGCCGACCATCACGACAAGGCTTACCAGTGGGCAGAGCGGCGTCGACTAGAGACGCACCCATCAACAGGTGCAGCACAGTGGGTGGAAATTCGGGAACGGGTGGTCGAGGTGGTGGCAACGGCGGGCATGGATTCCCGCCTGCGCGGGAATGACGGAGAGGGTAGCAAGTCGCTGTTGTTTACCCGCATGACCGACGAACAGTTGTTGGCCTATGGCGTGCCTGTCGAATGGCTGGCCGATGTGAAGCTGGCCAACGAAGACAGCTTGCTGACTCTGGCCGAGCACCTGCCCGCCGAGGCGGCAGAGGCTTTGTTGGAACTTGCCACGGGCGGCAAGCCGCAGACATTCACCTTAAGCAAGGTGACGGACCCTTTCAGCCACCCCGATGCGCAGCGCCGTTTCAGGGTCATGCATGGCGCAGCCGAGTTAGAACAGGCGCTCAACTTCCCTTGGGAAAAGTGGACGATCTTTTTGCACCCGTCGCAGCAGCAGTGGGTCATGCGCGATTACGCGGGGCCTGCCCGCGTGTCGGGCTCGGCTGGAACTGGCAAGACGATTGTGGCGCTGCACCGTGGCGTGACGTTGGCGCGTGAACACCCCGACGCTCGCGTGTGGCTGACCACGTTTTCCAGCACGCTGGCCAATGCGCTGCAAAACAAAATCAACTGCCTGATCAGCAACCAGCCCCGCCTGGCCGAGCGGCTGGAGGTGGCCGACATGAACGCCATGGGCCAGCGCCTGCTGGACCGCCTGAAACCCAAGGGCCAAGCCAAGGCACGCCTGGCCACCCCGGCGCAAGTGCGCGAGGCGGCAAGCGCTGCACTGGCAGAAGTGAAAGCCGCCAGCGAAGGCGCATTGCTCACCCGCTTTAACCTGAACTTTGTGCTGGGCGAATGGACCGATGTGGTGGACGCTTGGCAGCTGCAAATCTGGGACGATTACCGCGATGTGAAGCGCCTGGGCCGCAAGACCCGGCTGAACGAGGCGCAACGCCAAGCCTTGTGGCATGTGTTCACGGGCATTCAGTCGCGGCTGGCTACGGCTGGCGTGCTGACGCACGCGGCTATGTTCACGCAATTGGCGCACCAGCTGGCAGCGCTCAAACACCCGCCGTTTGACTATGTGGTGGTGGACGAGGCGCAAGACGTGAGCATCAGCCAGCTGCGCATGTTGGCAGCCATGGCGGGCGTGGCCCCCGATGGCTTTGGCCAGGTGCGGGCCAACAGTTTGTTTTTTGCGGGTGATTTGGGGCAGCGGATTTTTCAGCAGCCGTTTTCGTGGAAGAGCTTGGGTGTGGACGTGCGCGGGCGTTCGCGCACGCTGCACATCAATTACCGCACCTCGCACCAGATTCGCCAACAGGCCGACCGTTTGCTGGGGCCAGAAGTCAGCGACAGTGACGGCAACACCGAAAATCGCAAAGGCACCGTGTCGGTCTTCAACGGCCCGGCCCCGCTGATTTGCAGCTACAAAGACCAAGCCACCGAAATCACGGCTGTGGCCGACTGGCTCAAAGGATTGACCGCAGCAGGTTATGCCCCACACGAGGTGGGCGTGTTCGTGCGCTCAGAGGCGCAACTGAACCGCGCCATCGAAGCACTACAAAGCGCCAACATGCCATTGCGCGTTCTGGATGAACACGTTGAGACATCGCACGGCCAAGCCTCGGTCTGCACCATGCACTTGGCCAAAGGATTGGAGTTCCGAGCCGTGGTGGTGATGGCTTGCGACGACGAGGTGATTCCGCTGCAGTCACGCCTCGAAAGCGTGATGGACGAGTCAGACCTGCTGGATGTCTACGACACCGAACGCCACCTGCTGTATGTGGCCTGCACCCGCGCCCGCGACAGGCTGCTGGTGAGCAGCGTGTCGCCCGCTTCTGAGTTTGTGGATGATCTGACCAGCAATTGATCAGAAGGTGCCCGGATAAGCCCCACCATCGGCCAACACGTTTTGCCCTGTCATGTAGGCCGCGTGCTGGCTGCACAAAAAGGCGCAGATTGCGCCAAACTCTTGCGCGTTGCCGTATCGCCCAGCCGGAATTTGCGCTTGCTGAATGGCGCGCATTTCTTCGACTGTTTTGCCCTGCTTTTGCGCCATCGCGGGCAGTGTGGCGCGGATGCGGTCGGTGTCAAATTTGCCGGGCAACAGGTTGTTGATGGTCACCCCTTGCGCCGCGATTTTGCTGCGCGAAGTGCCCGCCACAAAACCC
>JACCDM011217326.1_pt1 | contig 12533 bp, 6 predicted proteins | sample 7445851 | NCBI WGS metagenome assembly JACCDM01 (sample SAMN15323438, study PRJNA562643) | freshwater metagenome | isolation source: river surface water | place: USA:Blue River Watershed | collected 2017-08-16
CCATTTTCACCAGCTGATGTAGGTTTGATCCAAGCTTCAAGTGACCAGCTAGTAGTTTGGTTTCTTCCACTAGAAGAACCCATGTTTATTAAAGATGTGAGTCCATTGAAAACAAAAGTAGATGTTCCGCCACTTCCAGCAAATGTCACAGATGTCAAACTTCCAATATTATTTGCTACAGATAAATCATAACAAGTATTACCAGTTCCAGGGTAGGATCTTGGATTAGCAGCATCTATATTCAAAACGAGGCTGTCTGGGCTTGAAATGACTGGATTATAATATTGTCCCATTAGAATCCGTACCTTCTTTTTGATGCGTAATAAATTTGTTTTACATCAGTGTCATTTAAAGAACGATTGTAAACTATAAAATTTGAAAACATGCCTTTCCAGTACGCATTTGTTCCCATATTTGTGCTTTCTGTTGCACCAATAGTGTAATGTATTGCACTTCCGTTTCTACTTCTTGTAAAAGTTGTTGTTCCTATAGGCGTACCATTAACATAACCAGTAAAAGTAGTGCCGTTATATGTCCAACCTAAGTGGTACCAAGTGTTAAAATTCAAAGCACTACTCGAAACTCTATTTGTAAGGCTTCCGTGCCATACAGACATAGAAACTACACCTGAAGAATTTATTTCGATATTGCTATCATGCCAAGCACTATTTATTGCTGCTTGACCCAATTCGCTTACTATATTTCCTGAACCAACAGAATATGCCCAAATGAACATTGATGTAGAAGAAGTTGGAAATTGACTATATAAGTTTGTTGGAGTTAATGTATATGCATTAGTCCCACTCAAAGATATTGCAATACCGGCTCCAGAACCAGTTGTTGTATATCCATTTGTTATGGTCATATCTGAACCATTCGGGATACTATATAATGTATTTCCAGAGCCACTGAACGATCTTGTATTGGCAGTGTCATACCAGTAAACAAGACCATCTGTAGAAATTAAAGGGTTGTAATTAATTGCCATTATAATCCAAACCTTCTTTTTGTAGCATGATATATTTGCTTTACTTCTGTAGCTGATAATGCCCTGCTATACACTGAAATATGTGAGAATTGACTTCCTCTAGAATCAGTTAAAAGGGTTCCATCATTTGCATATCTAGTGTTGAAAACAAAAGGCTTAGTAATAGCAACATTATTTATAGAGCCATTTGCCACTTGAACTCCATTTAAATAAATAAATGAATCAGTTCCAGAAGTATTTTTTACGAAAGCATAATGATTAAAATTAGCAGATATTAATGCTGCATTGTTATAAACAATGCCTGTACCGTCACCACCTGCCGAAAATCTAATTGTTGTTGGCTGCTCTAATCTTGCAACATAGCCAGTGGCGTTATTCCAAACTTCATTGCCAAATAAAGACATCCAATAAGCGTTATCTACTCTTTTAAACCAAATACTTACCGTAAATGACGCTCCGCTTGCTAATGTATAGTCGCTTATCAAATAATTATCTGCTGTGGATGAAAAAGTAGCTGGAGCTGTAGAATTATATGTAACTCCACTCGATCTTGTAGCTCCAATGCTACTTCCACCAGCAAGATTATAAACAGTATTTCCAGAACCGCTATAACTTCTTAAATTAGCAGGATCAAGGCAAAAAGCTAATCCATCAGTAGGTATGAAAGAATTATGATCAAGGCTCATTACATTCCATACCTTCGCTTTGATGCGTTATAATTTTGTTTTATTTCATCTGCAGATAATTTTTTATTATAGAATAAAACTTGAGCTATTCTTCCCTGCCAATACTCTCTATTATCAAAACTAGCGCCAATATAAGCAGAGCTTTGAGTTACATTAATAGTTTGACCATTACTATAATCTAAAACTCCATTGATATATATTTCTAAGCCTGATGAAGAATGAGTAATAGTAACATGTGTCCAAGTATTTATAGAGACGTAGGTGTTGCTATAATATCCAGCTATATTATGCCTAAATGTAGCCCACCTTCCTGATGGATCTATTGCCAGTCCACTTGCTGTATCAGTTCCAGAACCCCAACCTATAACTTGTTTCCAACCACTTGTAGATGTAGGATATACCCAAGCCATTACTGTTCTTGGACCAGTGCCATATTGCCAAGCTGAAACTCCAGTGACTTGTGCTTTAACACCACCATTAAATGAAAAATGCGACGCAGCTCCAGAACCAGCTAATGTAAGTGAAGAAACATCAGCGGTAGAATTGTTTGTTAAATCAGTCCAAGTATTTCCAGAGCCACTATAACTTCTTGAATTAGCAGTGTCAAAACACATTACTAATGAGTCTGTAACTAAAGAAACTAAACTTGTTATAGCCACTTTAATACTCCGTAATAAGTTTAGGAATATCTTTTCTTTCTGCCCACACAGTAAAGTAGCAATGTATTGGATTCATACAATCATCAGATATGTAAATTTTATAATCTTCTACTTTATCTACATAAAGTTGCGCATATCTTCCAATAGGAGTTAACGTAACAGTAATAGAGTCAGGATGGACTAAGCCAATCCAATGGTCTGGTGTTTCAATAACATTGCTATTTTTAAGTTCTCCACGAACATAAACACCGTTTTCGGGACCTTCTAAACTTCCATACCTGAGTTTTTTGTTTGGTTTAGTAGGGTGTGTAATAACGAAGCTTTTGTTTGTTGCAGATATTTCACCATTAATTTCTAGTTCATATTGAGGGAGATTAGTTCCAATTCCAACTCTTACAGATGTTGCTGAATAAGCCTGAACAGTGAATAAATGAGTGCCTGCTGTACCCCCACCAAATATGTTTACTGTAGAAGCTGTACCGGATGTAGTATATGTGAAACCAGGAGCGCCACCTACGGTTGTTCCAGAACCAGTATAAAATGCCACACTTCCAGCGGTTCCAGATGTAACAGTTCCTGAACCACCACCTGCAGTCATTGGAACCCATGATAAAGTTCCTGTTGTATTTGATTGAAGAACTGATGTTCCAGTGGCTGGAGCTGTCGGAGGTAAAGTATAAGTTACGTTAGCAGTAGGTGCTGCTACAAAATTAAGTGAAAATGATTCAGCTGAATTGTAAAAATATAGAGACCCTGGGTTTGTTATTGTAATTGCACCAGAACCATCAATCTTTAAGATGCCACCATTTGTTGATTTCAATAGTTGCGTATTGCTACTTACAGCCCAATATACATCTCCAAAACTGCTTTTAAATTCTACACTATCAGCAATTGAACCATTTACCGCATTAACTACCAATGCAGGCAATGAACTCTGAGCTGTTAACTCCATTGAAGCAGTAGCAGTATTTATTTCTACTCTATTGTATGAAGCTACTGATGCACCAGTTCCCGGATAATATGCAACTAAAGAAGCAGCTGTTGGAGCAGCAACTGTGCCTGCGCCACCACCTGAGCTAGGAGCAGACCAATATAATTGATTTCCAGAACCATTTGAAGTTAAAATGCTACCCGCTGTACCTGCTGTTGTAGGTAGCGAGAAAGCTCCAACTACAGTGACCTTGCCATCAAATCCTATTGTAAATTTACTCGATCCAGCAAGTTGAAAATCTGCAAAGTTTCCTGTAAACCCACTTGCATGATTGATACCAATTATTGTTCCATTTGCACTTCCAGCAAATCTACCTAATGTTACTCCATCAAATGAAGTTGCACCCAAACCTATGTTTATTTGCGCTTGAGTAGAAGAGGAATATGGAGCGCTTACAATAAAATCATTATTTCCATTACCGTTGTATGTGAGAAATGATGTCCCTCCAAACGATCCACCATTATTAAATTGAATATGTGAAGTTGAACCACCAGGAGCTCCACCAGCACCTGTTGCATCGGCTTTCCAAAAAGGAGCTGCGCCTGCTCCACCAGATGCTAAAACTGATCCAGCAGTGCCAGCAGAAAGTTTAGCTAATGCAGTTGTTGAAGAGGCATATAAAATATCGCCAATAGCATAAGAAACTTGCCCAGTGCCTCCATTAACAGCAGAAATTGCTGTGCCAGCCCATACACCAGCCGTTACTTGAGAGCCTAATATACTTATATTCGAGTCAACATATATTTGAGTTGAAGCTATACCTGTAGAAGATCTCGAACCCAAAAGGTAAAGAGTGCTTGATGTATCAGTAACTGTGTTAACTGCAGCTGCAGAACTTGCTATTGAAGCCGTCCCAGTCACGTTACCAGTCAAATTACCAGTATGTGCTCCGCTAAATGTTCCAGCTGTCAATACATTTGTAGAAGGATTGTAAGTTAAATCAGTATCGCTTGAGGTTGCTAATCCAGAACCAGTTGCTGATGGAGAAAAAGTAATATAATGTGTTGAGTTAGTTGCTGCATTCGAGACAGAAATTAATGTAGCTGTAGTTGCAGTACCAGTCAAATTTGCTGTTATAGTTCCAGCTGCAAAATTATTTGAACCATCTCTTAAAACAATAGCTGAAGCTGTATTTGCTGATGTCGCTGAAGAATAAATTGTGTATGCCGTACCATCATCACCAGCAGCAGCAGTTGCAGTTATACCAGAGCCTGATATCGATATTGTTGAAGCATATTGTCCTGTAGTATCTGTGCCTAATACTACAGAATTTGCAGCTATTGCAGCAACACCAGCGGCGGATATTGTTACATCACCGCTCAAAGAAACAAAAGTTGGAGCACCAGAAGCTTGCCACACTAAAACTTGTCCAGAAGATCCAGAAGTAGTTAAAATACCAGATGTGCCATTTCCTAAAAGTACAGAATTTGAAGATAATGTAACTTGTCCTGTACCACCGTACAAAACAGATATGGCAGTTCCACTCCATGTTCCAGTTGTGACAACTCCTCCTGAGAATGTCAATCCACCTACTGTTCCAACACCTGAAACTCTGAAATTTCTCCAACCTAATGAATTGTTTCCTAAATCATAAGAATTATCTACTGATGGTAATATATCTGAAATATATCTGGCTAAAGAGTTTATTGTGTCTGTAGTAGCATTTCCAAATGTTCCAACACCATTAAATTGTAAGTTACCACTGATAATTGCATTGCCAGTCAACTGCATAGAAGCAGCATTTATTTGACCACTTACACCTAAACCACCAAAAACCAACATTGCTCCAGTTGATGTTGAAGATGAAGTTGTAGTGTTAGTTACAATATGCTGTCCAGACCATATTGAGCCAGCTATTCCTACACCACCATTTATTATTAAAGCGCCTGTTGTTGTTGAAGTAGCAGCTGTTGAGTCTGTTATTGATGTTTGACCTGAAAATGTTTTGGCTCCAGCAATTGTTTGAGTTTGAGTTGTTATCAAACCAGTTGAAGCAGCACCAGCATAAGGAATGTTGAATGTGTGGGTTGACGAAGAAGAAGAAATATTAAAATCAGACCCAGATGTACCAGTTGCAAAAGTTTGAGTAGTGGCTGTCAAACCATTTAAATTAGAAATTCCTGATCCGCTTCCTGATGAAAGTAAATTTGTTCCAACAGTTGAAGAACAAGCAGTCAAATCAATATAAGCGCCTCTAGTGCTTCCACCAGTTTCAAAAAATCTTAGTCTATTTTGATAAACATCGATCGTAACACCAGTAGTGATTGTTGTGTTGGTTACTGCTTTGTTTAAAAATATTTCCCCGCCTTCATCTCCACTGCTTTGCATGATGCTCAATTTTGAGCCTGCAGCTGAAGAAATAAAAACATCTCCAACAACTCCTAAACCGCCAGCAACAGTTAAAGCTCCTGTTGATGTTGATGTAGAGGCTGTTGAAGATGAAGTGGAAATAACTCCAGTAAAGTTACCGCCAGTACCGTAAAAGTTCCATCTTAAAGCAGTGGAGCCTAAATCATATGCATTAGTACCGGGAACGAATGTAGAAGTAGCAGAATCATTGAAGGTGGCAAGAATATTTGTTCCTAAACCACCACCACCAGGGCTGAAAAAGTTAGAATATCCAACAACATTAATTGCACTTGTAGCATTACCAGAAATTGCGATTGTTTGTGTTCCAACACCAACTTGGTCGTTCCAGTAGATTTGGCCTGAACTTGGATCTATTAAAACATCAACGGCCATTTACTACTCCTTAACAAAAATACAGCTAGTATACTCCAAGATTCTTTCCATAATAGCAACTCTAATATCTTTTCCACTGTCGCCTAATTGTGAAAAATCTTCGCCATTAATAACAAGAAGTCTTTTATCAATAATTTCTTTATTGATGTCGAGGAAGACAACAACAAATCGAATTCCTGATTCAATATTGATGTTGCCCTCCTCTACACCTATGTATGCTATTCTAGGATTATCGAGATGGTATACTCTAAATGTGTACATTATTGTTCAATTTGAAGTGGTGCATCCAATCTAGAACCGTGAATAATATAGTCAACCTTGATTGTCTTAAACATTCTGGAGATTGGGTCGCCAGTCAATTGAATTATAAAGGAAGTCTCTGATTTTTCTACGATATGGGCGTTGTAGTTACCCCAAGGAGTTAACTGAATTGAATAATCTGCACCAACTAACTTACTCCAATACTCTGGTAATTCCACAGTAAGCTTGCCTTTACCTTCTACTGTACCTCTATGGTAGACTCCATGTTCAGGACCTTCAAGAACACCGTAGACAAGTCTCTTACCTGGTTTTGTTGGGTGCTCAATATCAAAGCTCTTAGTTGTTGCTCTTAAATTACCGTTTGCATCAACAGAGAACTTAGAAACAGCTCCAGAAGTTAAACCTCTGATGAAGAAGTCTGAAGTTGATGAATCATCTCCAGCAGCTGTTGTAATGGTCAAATATGTACCATTTGTTAATGCAGAACTTGTGATTGTAGTTGGTAAAGATACAGCAAATGTTGTTCCATTGTCTGTAGCATTTGCGTTACCAATTTGGCCAGTAGCGGTAAACTTAGCTAAACTGTTTGCTGTGCCTGTGCCAGTGATACCAGTTCCAGGGCCAGTGATTGTTATACTTTGTCCAGATCCAGAAATTGAAAGAGTATTACTTGATCCGTTATTTGCTACTGCTAATGTAAGCGCTCCATAGATTGCCGAACCACCTGATGGTGTGACTGAAGTAATTACTGAGTTCCCAGCAATATTAAATCCAGCAGCTCTGACATTTTCTGTAGCTGTTACACCTGCACCAGACACATATGTCAAGAATGAAGTTCCTGACATCTTTGTTCCATCAAAGAATGTTATGCCGTTAGTAGTATATGAAGTAGCATTATTACCACCATTTGCAATAGGTAATACGCCTGTTACACTTGAACTACTTAAGCCAATAGCGGACCATACCGGAGCAGCAGCGCCAGCAGATACTAATACTGAACCAGATGTTCCTGCTGTAGTAAATGCATAAGCAGTACCTGTTCCATATGAGACACCGCCGTTAGTTGGTGTAGCTGTGGAGTTTGTACCACCGTTGGAAATTCCTAATGTACCAGATACTGCACTTGCGGAACCAAGAGCAACTGTAGACCAGATTGGAGCGGCTGCACCAGCTGATACTAAGACAGAGTTTGCAGTACCTGCAGGTGTTATAGCCATAGCAGAGGCAGTACTATATACGACACCTCCATTGACAGCAGTAAGGTTAGCATTAGTACCACCATTAGCAAGTGATACTGCAGTACCTGACCATACACCAAGGTTTATAACACCGTTGAGGTGTCCTACACCAGATACTTGAGAATAGCTTGCTGATGCAGTCCATAAAGAACCACCAATTCCTACACCACCAGTTACTATTAATGCCCCAGTTGATGTTGAACTTGCAACTGTTGAATCTGTAGCAATTAAAGTTCCAGATGTTAATCTAGTATTTCCAATTGTGATACCAGATCCTGTGGAAAGTGTAGCTGTTGCAGAAGCAGTATTTAATGGGGTTCCAACTAAGAATCTTGTTGCTGTTGAAGCATCAGTAACAATTTGGGCAGCTGTTGTAGCGCTTCCAACTAAAAGTTGAGCCTGTCCAATAAAGACAGGAGCAGCATTGCCTGTTTGTGATAGAATTGATGCACCACTACCAGCAGCGTTAGTTACAAAAGCAGTGCTGTTTGCAGCAGATTGATAATGTAAATTACCTGTAGCGCCACCCTGAATGCTTGCAGAAGTAGTAGCTCCTCCAACAACTAACTGGGCTTGTCCAAAGAACACAGGCGCTGCGTTTCCAGTTTGTGTTAATACAGATGCACCAGATCCTGCAGCATTTGAAACAAATGCTGTGGTATTAGCTCCAGATTGATAATGTATATTACCTAAAGCACCACCTTGTATATTTGCGGCTGTAGAAGCGCCACCTACGACAAGTTGTGATTGACCTAAGAAGACAGGAACTGCATTTCCAGTTTGAGATAATAAAGAAGCGCCAGATCCTGCAGCATTTCCAACAAATCCAGTGGTAGATGTATTAGTTTGATAAACTACATTGTATTGAGAACCACCTTGGATATTTGCAGTTGTAGTTGCTCCACCAACTACTAATTGTGATTGACCAACAAAGACTGGAGCAGCATTACCTGTTTGGGAAAGTAATGAAAGTCCTGAACCAGCAGCATTAGTAACAAAAGCAGTAGTATTAGCAGCTGATTGATAGTGAATATTTCCTAAAGCACCACCTTGAATATTAGCTGCAGTAGAAGCACCACCAACTACAAGTTGGGATTGACTTAAGTAAGCTGGTGCACTTCCTGAAGTTTGAGTTAAAACTGATGCACCAGAACCTGATGCAGTTAAGAATGCTACTGCAGATGCACTAGCTCCGTAAGCTACACCATTTGCAGTTGGTGCTGGTAAAGAGATTGATCCAGTAAGTGTTAATGTATTACCACCACCAGTTAAAGTGATGTCGGAGCCAGTCACTGTTAATGTTCTATTAGTATTTGTAGAACCTACTAATGAGAATCCATCAGAGTTAAGAGTTAATATACTTGTTCCAGCAACAGTTCCAGAAGTTCTAACAGAGAATGTTGGGTAGTAACCTGTATCAGCTACACCACCAGCACTTGCTCCTCCAAGATTAAACTGAGTAAATCCAATAGCTGCAGCCGCACCTGTACCAGTAATTTTGATATTAGCAGCAACAGTGTTGCCAACTTTTGTTAAGCCTTGGCCAACACCTAAAGCACCACCGCCAGTAAACTGAGTAAACGTGATAGCAGTATTACCGAACTGAATAGGCCCATTGTTTGTTGTATCGTTTGAACATACCCAACCTGAATCTGCATAGACTGAACCTTCTTCAATAAATGTGAAAGTACCACCAGTTAATTCTGCATTATCATCACCATCTGTGGTTCTCACAAGAATCCAGTTTGATGTACCAGCTCCACCTAATGCAGCAACATAATACGATCCATTAACAATGTTAGAGTTTCCAGGAGTAAATGGTGTTGTTCCACCAATAGTAGCTGTTCCTGTCATACCACCATTGATTAGAACTCTTTGTGATGTACCGGTTGCAGATATTGTGACACCATCAATAGCAGGCAAAGCTACTTGAGTTGTTGATATTAAGTAAGCTCCAGTAGCTGCAGCACCTGCCGATTGAGTTTGTACATAATTAGCAGTAACCGCAGTCGCTTGCAGAACTCTCATGGAGTCATGGATATCAAGTCCAGCAGCAAGGTTATCAACATATTGCTTATTAACTAAACTTGTAGCTTGTGAACCAACAGCGGCAAGTGTAGAGTTTGTACCAGTTGAAAGTGTAATGTCTGCAAATGATGGCGAAGAAGCGGTTCCAATAGACTGAGGTGTAGTTAATGTAATGTTGCCTGAAGTAGCTGTGCCAGAAGCACCATTAACTAAAACTTGGTTTGCTGTTCCTGTAAGAGCTATAACGCCAGTATTAAATACTGTTGCAGCTCCAGTAGCAGAGTTAACTGATATACCTGAACCAGCGGCTAAAGAGGTAACAATACCACTTAATTGTGAACCATTTCCAGTGTAGAAAGCTGCTGTTAATGTACCAGTAGTAGACACAAACGAAAGACCAGATCCAACAAAAGCTGTTGTACCGGTCGCAACTCCAGTACTTTGTGCTTGACCATGCAAGAACATAGTGCCTGATAATGTTGTAGTCGCTTGATTTGTTGCAGTTGTAGCAGTGCCAGAAAGTGAGCCGCTAAATGTAGTAGCTGTTAATGTATTGCCAAGAGCAGAAACACCAGATAAAACGTATGCTGCAGTAGCTGCAGTTCCAGTAGATAATCTTGAACCTGTAAAGAATATTTGACTTGTTGTGTCAGAAATTGTATTTTGAGTACCGGCGTTTAACGCAGAAGATGCTGTACCGGAGAATGTAGTAGCTGTAATAGTATTTCCTGAGAAAGAAATATTTGTGTCAACATAAACTTGAGAAGAAGCTACACCTGTTGATGCTCTTGAACCCAAAAGATACAATGTGCTTGATGTATCAGTAACTGTATTAACTTGAGCAGCAGAAGTTGCAATAGATGCAGTTCCTGTTAAATTTGCTGTAATTGTTCCTGCAGAGAAGTTTCCAGAACCATCCCTGAAAACCAATGTTGAAGCAGTGTTGTTCGATGTTGCATTTGAATCAATAGTAAATGCAGTACCTTCACCAGCAGTTCCAATTGTTGAAATACCACTGCCCGAGGTTGCAACTGAACCTGCGTAGTTCCCAGTTGTATCTGTTCCTAATGCAACAGAATTTGCACCAATAGTTAATGCTACGTTGCTAACATCCGCAGAACCATCTATGGAGAATGAACCAGTAACATCGCCTGTAGCAAAAGTTACAGTTCTAGAACTTGACCATCTTCCAGCAGCACCAGAGTTTGTTGCTGTTGTAGCATTACCAGCAAATGTGGTTGCTGTAATAATATTGCTTCCAATAGTAATACCAGAACCAGTAGAAAGTTGTGTGCTTCCTGAAGCGGTATTGAGAACTGTACCAACAAGATATCTAGTTGCTGTTGTAGCATCTACGTTAATTTGTGCAGCAGAAGTAGCAGTTCCTGAGAATGTGCTTGCAGTTAATGTAGAACCATTCACAAAAATATTCGAGTTAACAAATACAGAAGTTGAAGCAACACCAGTAGATGATAAGCTACCTGTTAAGAATAAATTGTTAGAAGTGTTTGTTGTTGTTACAGTATTATTTGCAGTCGTTGCGGTTGTTGCAGTTCCAGTTAAGTTTCCTTGGAAAGTTGTTGAACTTACAAATGTCAAACCAGTGATAGTACTATTTGATGATCCAAGAGCAAGAGTAGATGATCCCAAACCAATAGTTGAGTTTGTAAGAGATGAATTGGGAATATTTGCTGTAGTTATAGTTAAGGTATCTGAACCTGAGTTTACGGCAACGGTAATACCAGCACCAGCAGCAAAAGTAAATGTATCTTGTGCAACATCTGGAGTTGCAGTGTTAGCACCATCAGTCAAGTTAAAGAACATATTGACTGAACCTGGAATATCTGATGTAAAGGCTAATGTTTTACCTGTACCAGAACCAGTACCGCCCTTAAATGTGTTAGTTGCTGAATCATAAAAAAGAACACCAGCAACATTAGTGTCAGCTACACCTGAATTAAAACCAATGTAATCTGTTTCAATTCTTCCCAAGAATGGATCAAACCAAATTTTAGCAGTTACACCTGTACCACCGCCATAATTTGGAAATGGCTTAAAGTTTGTGGTACCATTGTAACCACCCAAAACAAGAACAGGATTTGTTGTGCTTGTTGCATAGTTAAATAAAGTAGCACGTATACTTGTTCCAACTCCAGTGGCATCTATATCAGTAGGTGCATTCCAATAAAAGTTTATCAAAGATGATGATGTCGCTGCAGCTCCACCAAAACCAGGGAGTATGATGATGTCTTTATTACCACCAGATGTTGGGCCATTTGTTGTTGGCGCACCATAAGCAGTAAAATCCCCTGACATTACAGTAGGTACAGGTTCGCTCATAGATTGAGCTACAGGCTGATCTTCTACAGGTTGTTCGCTTAAATCAACGGCTTTTAAATTTTTCTTTAAAGTTTCTAAAACTTTCTTTTGAAAATCATCTTGAACGGACATGCTTTTACTCCCTAAAAAAACGTACTAGTTATTTATTTCTAATATTTTCCTTTTTTCCCTTACGTAACATTTTAAAATTTGTTTTGAATTACTTCTATTTTGAAGTCTTTTCTTTCACCTAAGCATAGATAATCAAACTTAGTTGTTAAATCAACATCACAAGACTCATACTTTATTTTAGAAACAATAAAATAATTTAAATTTTGTTCCTTAATATATAAATTATAGTTTCCTCTTGATGTTAGAATGATATTATAATCAGGCTCTACTAAAGCAGACCAATAATCAGGCAGCGAAACTTTAACATCACCAAAGCCTTGAGCAGTACCTCGTTGATATGCACCGTGTTCTGGGCCTTCTAAAGATCCATGCTCTAAAATTTTATTTTGCGGATCTAGAGGATGTGGAATTTTAAAACTTTTTGTTAATGCTTTGAAATTTCCAGCTATTTGAACCATTGTTCCTGATTGAGTTATTAAAGAATCAGTA
>JACCDM011188513.1_pt1 | contig 12529 bp, 13 predicted proteins | sample 7445851 | NCBI WGS metagenome assembly JACCDM01 (sample SAMN15323438, study PRJNA562643) | freshwater metagenome | isolation source: river surface water | place: USA:Blue River Watershed | collected 2017-08-16
CTAGGTTCCTCGTGATCTTTTGAACCATTAATAGCGTGGGATTACTAATCGGCCATGTCTGTGATCGAAGAAACGGACGCCGCGCCCACGCCGGAGGCCGGCCACGCGCTCCGCGCCGCCCTCGTGGCCGCGGTCGAGACCGGCCGCGAGGCCAGGGACGCGCTGGCCGCGGCTCGGTCGGCTATCGCGGGCACGTCGGACCGGACTCCGTGCGAGGTCGTCGAGCGTCTGCAGCGCGAGCTTGTAGCGGCCTACGAGCGGGTGGACGCGTCGCTGCAGGGCCTCTGGGCGACGGCTCGCGCGTGGGCCGGGGCCGCAATGGGGACGCAGAGCGACCTACTGTCCTGGCAGGTGACGGCCGTCGGGCAGATCGTCGAGGCCGCGCGCGGGGACGTAGCCAGGGCGGAGAGCGACCTCAAAAGCCTCAGGGCCAAGTTCGCGGCGGCCCGGGAGCGGCACAGAGCCGCTGAACGCGCGGTGCGCTCCGCAGCGATCACCCTCCTCTGGTCGGGCCTCTCGCTCCGGGGCGACGTCTCCCCCCGCGCGGAGGGACAGCTCAAGCGCTTCGAAAGGACGCCGCCGGCTCCGGACAGCGTCGACATCCAGACCGTGTTGAACGCCGTCGAGGAACTGGGCGAGCCGGCGCCGGGCGTCCCCTTGGCGATAGTGCAGGCCTATGAGGGGTCAAAAACCGAGTACGCAGCCGCAAAAAGCGATATGGCCGCGGCACGCGACGCTGTTTGTGCGCGGCGCGAGGACATCGAGGGGCTCGCGCAGACCATCTACGCATACACCAGCGAGTACAGCGGCCTCGTCGGCCTCCCCTGTCCGTACGACCGGGGGCAGGCGCAGTGGAAGGGAGAGCGGTCCCGGTACTGACCGGAGGTATCTTTTGGCGCGGCCGCTCCGGAGGCCCCCAAAAGAGGCGGCCGCCTCAGAGGACAGCCACCTCGATCGCCAGCATCCCATACGCCGCGATCTCGGAGGTTTCTTTTGGAGCGGCGGCGTGGCCGCTTCGGGAAAGTCCCCAAAAGAGGCGGCCGCCTCAGAGGACAGACACCTCGATCGCCAGCATCCCGTGCGCCGCGATCTCCTCCGGCGTCGACCACTGATGGTAGATCGCCTCGCCCTCCTCGAGGGTGGCGACCCCGGGCAGCGCGCGGGCGAGGGTCTCGCCGGCCAGGTAATCGCGCAGCGACGCGTACCGCGTCAGGCTCACGATCCGCGCGCGGAACGACCAGGCGCCGTTGCGGAAGCGTAGCACCTGGCCCGGGGCGAGGCCGGCCCAGGTCGGCGAGCCCTTCCGCCCCTCGACGGGCTTGTGCCCGGCGAGGATCAGGCTGAACCAGGGATCGGCGCACTCGATGTCGCGGTCGTACGGAAAGTTCATCAATGGCAAGCGTTAGCGGTGGATATCGGGTAGTCGATTCAATTTGGAGGATAACAAGCCCAGTAAGCGTTCCTATGGCTGCCTTCAGCGCGGCCAGCAAGGTCGCCGCCGCTCTGCGGCGGGGAGCGGACCCGTCGCAGCTCGTCCGCGAGGACGGCAGCCTGCGCATCCACCCAACCGTCTTCATCGAGGCCTGCGGGCTGGCCGAGCTCTTGCCGATCGAGGTTTACCGGGCGGCGACCGGCTCTCCTCTGTCGGCGGAGGACATATTGGCTTTCCTGGCCCGCGCGGTCTACGGAGAGGAAGGCGCGCTCGACGAAGATGACAGCAGCGAGCTCTGCCACCAGATGGGACACCGCGACGAGCCGGTCTGGCTGGCGGCCCCCGTCGGTACCATGTACGTTTCGGGGGATGCCGCGAACATCATCCTGCCCGTCGGGCCGAGCCTGAGCTTCTGCCCGGCGAGTGACTTTGTCGATCCGATCCGGGTGGGATTGTTCAGTGGCGTCAGGCAGTTCTCTATCCGCATGTCGCGTTACCCGTCGGACGAGTACTACGTCCGCGTTCACGAGCTCATCGAGATGGTTTGCGAGGCGGCCATTCGGGGGGAGCTCCCCAACCTCAAGATGTTGAACATCGCTGATCTGAAAGTGGCCCGGGCGCGCGCGCCCCTTACGCTCCGCGTCCCCAGGCTCGAAACATTCACCTGTTCCATCTGGGGTACGGGTACCTACAGAGCGGCCACTGTGCTCTTTCCAGACGGCCTCCCGAGCTACGGCCTAAGCCTGCATTGCATAGCAGCGGTCCGATCATTGATCGTGCCGGCGCTTGCCGGGCCAGTCCGACTTGATGGCTATGTTCATCTCGGCGGCATCGTCACATCTGCGGCAGGAGGGCCGGTGGGGGACATAGAATGTAGCGATCTGATCCTACGCAATGTGCAGGCCGGCACCGTGACGGCGCATCGCTGTGCACTCAACTACGCCTCATGCGATGGGCACGTTGGCGTTCTGATCAGCAGCCGCGCTGAGCCCCGCGTCCCAGAGTGCGATGTTCATTATCACAACTGGGTCAATCATTTCGCGGATTGGGCGGCCCTCGCCGCGGGTGAGCCGGTGAACTTGTGTTCCAGCACCGGGCTGGGCGATGAGCTTCCTGTGCGGGTCGACAAGCTCATCCTCACGGAGTCAATCCCCGGTAGTGAATTGGACTATGACGTCAGCATCGGCGAGCTGATCTACGAGATGAACGACCTGAACCTCTATGCCGAGCCCGAGGATTTCTTGCAGCTGATGGAGTGGCTGCGGCACCTGATCAACGCAGGGACGGTCGTCCGATTCCGTTTCAGTCTCAAATCACTGCGCGGCGCCCCCTACGTGTCCGCGGCGGACCTGCGGCGCGTCGACGCGCTGGAGCAGACTCTGCGCGACCACGACGTCCTCGCCCCCGACGCGGTCCTCGAGCGCTTTCATACATACTGATCGGAACCGCCGTCTTCTCTTTTGAAACGGTAATCTAGCTACTCAACCCCAAGCATGGCCGACGAACCTAGTGCCCCGGAGCGCCTGAACAACCGGTTCGCGCATCTGCTTGTCTCTGAGCTGGCACGACTCATCTCGCGCGAAGACGTGCTCGCCGGTGGTCCTGTGCCTGATTCTGTTAGTAGGCTGATCAGAGCAATCCAGAGCGTTAAGTCGGATCTGCCTCTGTCGCCCGAACGCATCATGGCATTCCTGAGGATCTACAAACAGTGGACTCGCAAACTGTTCACGTTCTACGTTCCTTTCGATTCGCCGCTTCTCATCGAACTCGTGCTCCAGATTGGCCCAGAGCAGCGTGAGTCCCACGTCAAGCCTCGGGGCTCGCGAGAGCTCATTCTGCCATTGACCCGTTCAATCATCCCCGTGTCGACCCTCAAAACCAAAACCGGGGTCTTGATCTCTGAGTATGTGCCCGCGGTGTTTGCGCCGCATGGGCTCACGGATTCCACCGACATCAGCGCGGTAGATATGCTGGTCCCTGACATTACTGAGCCGAGAGTGCCGCCGGAGCCGTCGCATCTGCATTCCAAGATGACGTGGCGCTTGGTGTATCGGTACTGCCTGGGGTCAGTGGTCGAGCGGGGGCTGCCCGTTGTAGGCAGCGAGATCAACCGACTCGTTCAGCGTTGCATGCATGACCCCACGAACGTCAAGTTCAACTGGCAGGCGGGGGTCGATGCGGCCGCGCAGGGAGTCGTCGACGCTCCGGACTACATCGTCGTCCCTCTGGCGCCGTCCAGCCCGTAGGCTATGCATCCAGGGCTACACCTTTTTAGACTATTTGGCCAAGCATGTATGCGGTGCGTCCTTCTAGTGTATGTCTGCCGAGTGGTCGAGGGCCCACAAAGCCAAGATGCAGCCGCCCAAACTGGAAGCTCTGAACGGGATGATCAAAGAGCTGATGATAGAAGAAAGGGCGAAGCTAGAGCTGGATCATGCTAGCGACGCGAGAGCTAAGCGGGCGATCAAGTCAATAGACAGACGCATCGCGCAACTGGCATCTGTCTATTACACAACCAAGGTCGCATTTGACAGCCTAAGGCGGTACAAACACGACGTGCGATATTTCAGACAGTTCTACATTCCAGTGGACTCCCCACTCATGCTCGAGCTCATGGCCCTCTATAGCCCCGAGGACGACATCGACGACTACCTCAGTCCGCCCTACGGTGAGATATTAACCGATGGGGAGTGCATCCCTCCGGTCTTTGCCGCGTACGGGCTCGTTGACCCTGGCGATGCTAGCGATGTAGACTTCAGCCTCGGAGCCCGCACGGTCGTCGATCGATCAGCGAATTCGGCCGGATGGAATGCCGCGCTTGGGGTTTACCGCGCCGCGGTAACCGAAGGTCGCCCCGTTATGCCCGACGACGTCATCAGGGCGCACAATGCAGCCTTGGCGCAAAAGCAGGCTGAGATTATTGCCATGCGTACAGGACAAAGAGATCCGCTTTTCTACCGGCGTGTCATTGACTAGCAAGTATTCGCCGACCCGACATCTTTTGAACGCCTAACAAACCTAGTATTCCAGTCTGTGCCGATGGCCGCGGTGGCCCCGGGTCCTCACCCACACTACGACAAGCTGAACGAACTGTTCGCGCATGAGCTCGACCAAGAACTGAGGCGACTTTGCTCGTACGGGGTCGATAGATACCCTGACTCAGTAGTCTCACTAGTCACACGGCTACTCAGTTCTATCCACCGCGCGCAGAAAGACTTATCATCTACCCCGGCCCGCATCATGGTGTTTCTAAGGTTCTACAAGCATCAGTCAAGGCATCTATTCACATACAAGCTCCCGTTGGATTCGCCGTTGCTGATCGAGCTCGTGATCCAGCACGATGCCGAGCACGCTGCCGCCTTCCCAGATGGCGTCAAACGAAGCAGGATTGAAGCGCGGTGTAGCGCCCGCGGCCCTGGGATCGGGAATTCTTGCTGGATGGCGAGGTCATCCAGCCTGTCTTCGCACCATACGGCCTCGCAGGTCCAGGGGAGCATTACAAAACGAGGTTCCCTGGGCTCAATAACCATCGAGCTGTGTGGAATGCTGTGTGCAACCACTACCGAATGTGCATCGCGGCGGGGAAGGCGATCGTCAGCCGTGACGTCGCTATGCTCATCTACTCTGTAGTCCTGCGTGAGCGCGTTGATGCCGATCCGCACCCGGCTGACACCACCGCGAGGGCTTCACCTGCCGTCGCCATCATCGTTCGGCCCCCGACTAGCGCGGGGGCGGGGATGCCTTCACCTGCCATCGTCCTCGCTAATCCGCGATCTCCCGCGGACGATGCGCCCGTCTTTAGGGCTGCGCCTGCTGGGGCCGCGCCTGCGGCGGTCGTACCAGCGGCCGCATCTGTCTCCTCACTTCACACCACCGGCGACCAGACCACAGGCGACCTTGACACACCCGGCGGCACGCGTGCGAAATGCCCAGTTTGCCTCGATGGCTCGGAAGACAGCGAGGAGAAACCCTTCGTCGTGACGCTAACTGGCTGCGGACATGTCGTCTGCTTCGAGTGTGCCTTGGGGTTGCGTCGGGCTGCTCCGGCGGGCGAGCTGTGCCGCTGTCCGGTTTGTCGCGCCGAGGTCCCACACTTCCTCAAGCTGTTCATCGGTGCTTGATCAACACAACGTTCTTTTGAATGCAAAATAGTCATAGTAACACTCCCTGGTGTTTAAGCATAAATGGCCGCCACTCATCCTGATGATCTGACGAGACTGTTCTCGAGCCTGTTGGCCTCAGAACTCGAGCACCTGCTCGGTATTGCCGCTAGAGGTGACCTGCGCGGGGTCAATCTCCGCCCAGCCGAACGTCTAGCTAAGGTTGTCGAACGAGTGCGGAATCGAACTCTTGAAAGCTCATTCACACCGGCCTCGATTCTGACATGGCTGAGACGCTACAAGCAGTGGTCACGTCTTGTACATCCGTTCTCAGTCCCTGTTGATTCGCCGATACTGGCCGAGCTCGTGGTCCGGTATTCCCATGACGGGTTCAGCGCGGCTCCCTGGGACGAGATCGTGGAGAGCGGGGAATTGATCCCACCGGTGTTCGAGCAGTATGGGCTCACTGATCCGACCGACACGATCACGCTGGACATGCGTGTACCCAGTGGGTCGCGATTCAGTCGCCTAAGCTCGCCATCCCGGACCAATCGATGGGTCTGGGATTGCTTGCGCGTGCTGTACCAAACAGCAGCCGTCGAAGGTACGACCGTCCGCCAGGCCGATGTCGAGGCTGCGATCGAGAGTGCAAGAGCGGTATGGGGGCCCCGGTCAGCAGCAGCAACCGCCGAAAGGTATGACGTGCACCAGCACCATATCGAGGCCGTGACCGAGGCCGATCTAATACGGCCTCGGCAGCCAGTGGTCGCCGCCGGGCCCGCGGTCGCCGCTCAGCCGGTGGCCGCCGCTCAGCCGGTGGCCGCCGCTCAGCCGGCGGTTGTCTCCCAGCCAGCAGCCGAAGTCCAGCCAGCAGCCGAAGCCCAACCCATCCGATTGCCGATCATCATTCGACCAATGGTCGCTGCCCAACCGGCAGTCGCTGCTGAAACTGCCCGCACCGCAGGCGATCTTGATACACCCGGCGGCATCCGCGCTAAGTGCCCCGTGTGTCTCGGGGGCTCGGAGGACGGCGAGGAGAAGCCCTTCGTTGTGTCGATGACGGGTTGCGGACACGTCGTCTGCTTCGAGTGCGCCGGGGGGTTGCGCCGGGCTGCCCCCGCAGGCGCCCTGTGCCGATGCCCGATCTGCCGCACGGAGATCCCTCTGTTCCTCAAGCTGTTCGTCGACGCCTGAGGACAAAATCATCCTTTTGATCACAACGTACAGACGATGATCTAAGAGCATAACCACCACACTCTTTTGAAGTGACTCGGTCAGAAGCGATATCACCGGATGGCTCGCGCCCCCATTCGCTGCTACTTGTCGCCCGCATTCTGCGGGTGTTACCAGCCGCTTCCCGACCCCGCCGCCGGTCCAGACCTCTTCAGCTGGTGCTGCGCGCTCGGGTGCTGCTACGCGTTCGACGAGTATCCCAGGGGGGGCGCCGACCTGTTGCTACCGCAACGTGCAAACCCCCGCTAACGTCGATATATGCTGCACGTGGGTTTGGTGCGCCGGCTACGGCACTGTGACCACCCGCCGGCCGAAGACGAGCCGGGCTGGGCAAATCGCGCCCGTAAACAAGTAGGGAGGAGGAAGGCTACGCGCTCGCCTCTTTTGAATAGTAATTCACACAGCATTGACCGCAATGGCTACGCGCAGCGAGCACACATGCCACCTGGCCGACGGACACGCCCGCGTGCCCCGATGCGCAAGCTGCGGGTGCCGCACGGATCGCCGCGCCCGCATCGCGGGCGACATCGAGGGCGTCGGCGCCTGGCGGGAGAAGCTGGGCACGCCCTACATCTACGGGTCGCCCCACGCGGCGGGCTGTCCCGAGCGCGCCCCGAGCCGGTCGGTTATGCGCTGCGCGTGTGGGGACGACGAGTCATACCCGCGTTCGCTTTAGTCGTTCTTTTGAAGTTCCTGCACGCCTATATACCCTCGGCACCAATGGCTGCAGCTGCCGACGCTGAACCAGCCGCAGCTGCCGCAGCTGAGCCGGTCTCGAGAGTCGCGGCGGCCGCCCGACGCGTCGCCGACACCCTGTGCCGGGGCGCCGACCCGGCGACATTCTTCCGCGACGACGGCACGCTGCGCATCTATCCCTCGGTCCTCCTCGAGGCCTGCGGGTTGGCCGGGGTTTCGGTCCTCGACGTGTGCCGGAGACCGCGGCGGGGTGAGGACGCGCTCTCCGACGAGGACGTCATCAACTACCTGCTGAGCGCGCTGTACAGTTCGGAACCCTCCGAGATCGTCATCAACTCAGGATACATGGTGGATATGGGACTCCGCCGAGTATTTGTGGACATCGATCAACGATATCGTGTCCGCGCTGAGGTCTTTCCAGGCGGACGAGGTGTCTCTCGAACTGCAGTTCAATATGTGTACCTTGCCGGCGCCGTACACCGCGCAGAGCGACCTCGACCACATCGTGTTCGTCGAGACGACCCCGCGGGACGCCGGCCTCCTGGCGGCCGATCAGAGCCTCGAGCGCGTCGCGATACCCTGACGTGCCCCGGCCGCTCCTTTTGGACATCTCCGCGAGGGTGCCATCGATTTACCTACCCAAATCCATGAGTGCAGAGGGAGCAGAGGTTAACATCGCGCGAGTTGTTCCGATATCCGGCACCCTCGTGCGGGAGGCCACCGAGCGCGTCAACGAGGAGATCCCGCCGGGGGCGTACTCCAGGTTCAGCCACCCCGGATGCGTGCACTGGCCGGCCGGGATGCGCGGCTCGAAGAACGATCGCCCCGAACCTGGAGGCGAAAACGTGCTCCTCAACACACTTGTGTTCGCGTACGATACCCACCGCGGCATCCATCTTTCGCCCCGGGACCTCCACACGGCGCTGCTCACGATCGTGTCCGGAGTCGTCCAGTGCGACCCCGAGCGGTTCCGCGAGGTCCTCGTCAAACACGAGGGCAAGCGGGAGATCCTGGTCACGACCATGGGGGAGGCCCGCGAGGATCTCGAGGCCGCGCTCGAGGAGTTCGCGGCGAGCGTCTGCATCTCGCCGTTCAGCCGGGGGGTCGCGGCCGCGGACTACCCGGGAGCGACGCGGCTCGACCGCCTCGAGGCCGCCGCCTGGTCCATGGACACGCTCAAGGCTTACTACAACTACAGCATGGCGACCATGTGCGGATTCCCCTTCGCGGTCGTCCACGGGGGGCCCGGCGACTGGGCAAGCATCGCGGCGAAGGTCGACGCGGCCGCCGAGCTGTTCGGCGGGGCGGCGCCCTCGCTGTCGGACTACCTCGCCGAGCACTTCCGGCCGGTGGTCGCCATGCTGGGGCGAATTGCCTCCGGGGACGTCTCTGACGCCGAGGCCGCGGAGTGGTTCGGCCGCGCGTTCACGGCCGAAGAGCACTTCGGGAGCGGCCATGAAGCCACCTATGACGGATGGATGGTCGGGCTGTTCCCGCGGATCTACGCGACCAAGGGGGACATCAGGGTCAGGTTCAACGTGGGCCTCGAGTCCGTCCGCCCGGCGCTCACCACCGTTCCGATCAGGTGGCGACAGATCGCGGGCGAGGTCCATTTCGTGCTAGTGGCCGGCGTCCACGGAGTCTTCGCTCATCCGGACGGCTCGCTGGAGGCCGTCCACGGCTACCGCATGCAAGATCTCCTCGCGGTCCTGCCAAAAGAAACTGAGCGGAAAACTTGTGTGTGGTACAGCACCTAGTGCGCGCGGAGAGGGCTTATATTTTGCGCGAAGGGTGCGTCTTCCTCGCGCAGTGTGTGCGCAGTGTGGGCGCGGGGTGAGCGCAGGGTGAGTACAGTGTGGGCGCAGTGTGGGCGCAGTGTGGGCGCAGTGTGGGCGCAGCTTGGGCGCAGTGTGGGCGCAGTGTGGGCGCAGCGAGCGCCCAATATGCGCAAAAACACAGCACGCCCAGGGGTGCCGACTAAGTCGTCAACTCCTTGCGCCAAAGTAGCTTGTGGGGCGGGGAGTTCAGCTCGGCATAGGTTGGCGTATCGCCGCGCCAGGAATGTTCGGCGCACTCTGCGTCGAACCAGGCATCGTGCGGTGGATTGCGATAACAGGAGAGCTCATAGCTCGCCGCCTCTGCACGCTTCGGCGCGCACAATATCGGATTGCTGCAGATGTGGTAAACATCGTCTCCGTTTGTGCTTTGCCATATCGCGACGAAGTAATGGTACGGCGGCGGGTCGAACCCGGGCGCGGACGGCAGCAGATGATGACTCATAGCGCCGATGAGGGTCAGGATGAGGAAGGCAGCGAGCCCGGGCCACCAGGGATCGCGGGCGAGACCCACCAGCACGGTCAGCCAGCAAAGCGACAGAGATGCGGCCCACACGGCACACTTAACGTGAAACTCCCGCAGCACCGCGCGGCGCGACGGCAGTCTGGTATGCCACCGCTAAGAGCCTTCAAAAGGAATCTGCACACCTAACTAAGCGCGCAAGTACTGAATCGTCCCATCCGGGAATGTCTTCTTGATTCCGAGGTTCATTCCGATGGTGTACGAGATCCTCGGGAACGAGTAGGTGACCGTTCTTCTGAGTGCTCTTTGCGCGCCGGCGAGGTCCTGGTCGCGAAGATCCCCCGGTGCTGCGCTCGCCTCGCGCTCGCATCGAAGCTGGTCGGCCTTAATGTCCGCCAGCAGCAGCAATGTTATCGCCGCAGTCCATTTCGGTTCCGACTCGCAGCCTGGATGTCTGGTGATGTTTTCTGTGATGAACTTCGTCATCCACGTCATCCGTGTGCCATCTCCCCTAAATGCTTCGTCGACAGCAACCCTCAGGCGCGCAGCAAGCGTGCTGTCATCGCGCACATCATGCGCTGCTTTGGCACCATCCTTGACTGCTGTGTAGATGAGATTGACGTTGCGCGTGAGCTCCTCTCCGTATTCCATTGGGTTCGCGACCATGGCTGCGAGGGCGAAACCCGCGGCAAGCAGCTCGAACACGTCTCGGTCTGATTCGGAGTACGTTTCCCAACCGCGCTCGCGCTCGACTCGGGCTCTCTCGGCGGTGGCGTCGCGCGCAGAAACGATCTCGGCGATCTCCTCGGGCGCCAAGGGTGCCAGCTTGCGTTTGTGCCACCCCCAGTAGATGGCCAGCCGGCCGAAGTAGTAGCCGACCGAGGAGATCTGCGCAGTTTCCTCGGTGAGCGGTGTTCCCTCGGACGCCATGTGAGGTTTAAGGTGCGGGGGCACGGTGATGCGAGTGTGCGGGATAGTAAGCCAGTTTTGCACTTCAAAAAAGCTCCGCACGTTTGCTCTTGCTCGGGAAAGGGGTTACACGCCCACTGGAGGAGGGCCCGCCGCTGTTTCGCGCGGAACGCCGCGGGTTCGCCTCGAAGACGGCGAGGGCCGCCGAACATCTTCAAAAGAATCCGCAAGCCCGGCTAAGCGAGCGCGTAATGAACCGTCCCATTCGGTAATGTCCTGATCCCGAGGGAATTTTCGATGGTGTGTGAGATCCTGAGGAACGAGTCGACGATCGTTCTTCCGAGTTCTCGTTGCGCGCCGTGAATGTTTGGTGGGCCGCGAGGATCTCCTGGTGCCGCACTTGCCTCACGCTCGCACCAGCGCTGGCCGGCCTTAATGTCCGACAGCAGCAGCGTTGTTATCGCCGCAGACCATTTCACCTCCGACTCGCGGCCTGGGTACTTGATGATGTTTTCTGTGATGAACCCCCTCATCCACCTCATCCGCGTGTCATCACCCCCGAGTGCATCCTCTACAGCATCCTCAACATGTGCGGCGCGCATATCGAGTGCGCCGTCGTGTGCTTTTTTGGCGTTGTGTTTGACTGCTGTGTAGATGAGATTGACGTTGCGCGTGAGCTCCTCTCCGTACTCTGTTGGGGTCGCGACTATGGCCGCGAGCGCAAACCCAGCAGCAAGCTGCTCGAATGCGTCTCGGTCTGCATCGTCGTATGTTTCAGAACCGCGCACGCGCTCGGCCCGGGCCAGCTCGGCGGTGGCATCGCGCGCGGAAACGATCTCGGCGATCTCTTCGGGCGCCAGCTTGCGCCCGAGCCACCCCCAGTAGATGGCCAGCCGAACGGTGTAGTAGCCGATCGAGGAGATCGAAACAGTCTCCTCGGTGATCGGCGTTCCCTCGGACGCCATATGAGGTCTAAGGTGTGAAGTGTGAAGTGCAAAGTGTGAGGCGCGAGGTGCAAGGAGCAGAGACAAGGTGGACCGAGCGTGCAGGATAGTATGTCGGTCCCGCACTTCAAAAGGACCTTGCGCGCTTACTCCTGCTCGGGAAAGGGGTTATGCGCCCACTGGAGGAGCGCCTGCCGCTGTTTCGCGCGGAACGCCGCCGGGTTCGCCTCGAAGGCGGCGAGGGCCGCCCGGCCCGCCTTGTTGCGCGCGCCGGCGACGAGCTTCGTGTGCGCCGCCTTGATCTGGCCCGCGTGCCGCCGGAAGGACCGCCAGCGGGCGATCTGCGCGGCGTCGACCTCGGGGTCGCGCCGCCCCAGCCAGTAGCGGTAGTACCACTGGAACCACCCGCGGGGGTCGTCGCCGATGATCCACCCCTTGCGCCGCCACTCCCCGAGCGACTGCCGCGACTTGACGCCGAACATGTTGAGGGACGCGTCGGGGCCCGCGGGGGACAGCTTCGCGATGGCCCCCTCGTACCACTCCCGCGGCAGCTCGCCGGCGCAGTCGGTGAGGTAGCGCCCCTCGAAGACCCCCGCGGCGAGCATTTCGGCGGGCGTGTAGGCCGGCTCGAACCCCAGCTCGGTGCCCGGCTTGCAGGCGATGACGTAGGAGTAGCCCGCCTGCATCCGGTCGTCGACGGCGATCTCGGTTCCGAGGCGGAATTCGCGCAGCCTGCGCGCCTTTTTGGCGGCCGCCAGGAGTTCGTCCCGGGTGCTCGGAAACCGTTTATAGGCCGCCATAATAGCGTCTGTTAGGATTAAGACTGCTATTCAATTGAAATCCCCGGGCCGACAAGCAACCGGCCAGCATGTCGCGGGTCCACCCGGCACAGGGGGCGGGCGAGCGCGCCGATCTGC
>JACCDM011573561.1_pt1 | contig 12523 bp, 9 predicted proteins | sample 7445851 | NCBI WGS metagenome assembly JACCDM01 (sample SAMN15323438, study PRJNA562643) | freshwater metagenome | isolation source: river surface water | place: USA:Blue River Watershed | collected 2017-08-16
CCTTTGACCTCAAAGGTCCTCGAAGGTTGCCGGGTCGTTCGCCCTTTTTTCGAAAAGGTCGCGGTACCGAGCAAGCTTTTCGGCTGAAAAAGGGATTTCGGGCTTGATTTCTCGCTTTTGTTTTTGTTTTCTATGACGAAAATGGGAGAGAAATTCTTCAACATTTTGCGTTTTAATCCCCAATTCTTTCACCGATAAAAGGAGATGATTGTCGCTAGTTACGACTGTCAGTTCTCCTTTTTTTTGGACTCCATGACATAACTCTAGAATAAATTTGTCCGCATTGAGAGGTGGCGGGGAGAATAAAAGATGAAATGGAGGGTCGCGTCGTCCAGATTCTACGAAAAAATGTGCAGGGCTCGAATCAAATATGATCTGGATTTCATGGGATGTCCCTTCAAAAAGATCCCAAAGAAGAGGGACCACTTGATCCCGAGACTCTTCTAGGCTGACTGATTTCATGCTCCATGTTTGATCTAATACCCGAAAAATCAGGTTATAGCCATCTATGATATAGCGCATGTGGCAGATAGGCTAGAGAGAATAGAGTGCAGTTTTTCGATCGCTTTACGGCGATGAGAAATCCGATTTTTAATCTGTTGGTCCAATTCGCCGAATGTTTTATTGTAATCGTACTTGAGAAAAAGGCTGTCGTAGCCAAATCCTTGTGAGCCGCGCTCTTCGAGTAAAAGTTCCCCTTCACATTGGCCGATTACAGTTTTTAAGCAACGATTAGGCAAACAGACAGAGATCGCGCAAGCAAAATAGGCGCTTCGCTCAGAATCTTGAAGTGTTTTGAGTAGAGCAATTAATTTTGCTTTGTTTTCACCATCGGTTGCATTTGGACCGGCAAAACGGCGACTAAAAATTCCTGGTTGCCCTTGCAAAGCGGGGACTACCAATCCAGAATCATCCGCTATAGTGAGGATGTTGAGGGTATCAGCTGCATGTTGCGCTTTTGCCAGCGCATTTTCTTCGAACGTCGCCCCCTCTTCTGGTGGTTCTACATAGGAGGGAAAATCTTTTAACGTGTAGAGATCGAAATCAAAAGAGCTTAAAAGTTCTTTATATTCACGTAATTTTCCCCCATTACGGGTGGCTATCAGAAGTTTTTTCATAAAACCATTTTATTTAAGCTAAATAGCTTCGAATCTTTCTAATAGTATAGGTTTTTCCATTCATGTCAAAGGTATCATTTTCACGACGCCCTTCGATCTCTTTGGAGAACTTTGATTTATATGAGAAAATGTTATTTTCGGCGTCTGCGTCTTGAGGTCCCAAAATTTTGAATAACAAAGACTCATTGTGAGGGCCAGTCACCTCAAAGACAACTCCCACACCAATCCGTGAGGTGTCGATATCTTCATCGGTTAAGATCCGCAGATGGTTGAGTTCTTTGGATAAAGAACGTAACTCATGCTGTAATCGATCCCGTTTCTCAAGGGCAAATTTGAATTCAGAATTTTCTCTCAAGTCTCCGTAAGAGCGGGCGATTTCGATCTCTTTAGCATTTTCTAAAGTATCGATTTGGATGATGTCTTCGATCCGTTTCTTGATTTTTTGATATCCTTTTTCAGTTGTCCAGATCACTGTCTCTTCATCGAGAGCATCGGTCGAAGCAAGTGATGGGTGGACGACTTCAGCAAGTGAGCGCAATGTTTTCAGCTCATGAGTGCTTAAAGATTGACATTTTGTAGAGAGGAGCAAGAGTTCTTTGATTTCGTCAATGGAGCAGGTTTGAAATAGATTGCGGATTAACTGGAATCGTTGCCCTGTGACATGAGCGTGAATTTTTTTCGTTAAATCACGAGCCAGAGGGAAGTTTTCTACTTTGCTCAACAGGGTAAAGAGCGCTTCGAACATCCGCTGTTGGCCAATCTTATCGCTGAAGGGGAGGTTTTTCGATTTGAGGATCTGCTCAAAAAACCAGAGGAATGTTTCGGCATGCTTTTCTGGTGAATGGATCAGTTTTTCGATCACTTTGCGCACCTCGTCCTGAGCTCCTCCTTTTATCAAGGAAGTTAAAAGGAAGTCTCTGAGTTGAGAGAGCTCTACCTTGAGGAGTAAGTCGGTAAAAAGTGCTGTGTACTCTTCTCGATACTTTCCGAGCGCAACAAGGTACCGTTTTTTAAATGAGATGATCTTGATTTGTTCTAGGATAGGAATCGGTTGAGGAGCTTTTTTGATCAAAGCTTCGATGCTTTTGGCTTCGGTTTCTCCATAGAGATCCTCGAGGATAAAGAAAATCGAGAGTTCTTGACCATCTGTTAGATCTTGTTTGAGAAGCGCGTCAGTCAAATGAAGTCGCAATTTTTCTTTAAATTCGGCATTCTTGACTGCCTGTGGAAAATCTCTTAAAAAAGAGTAGACCATTTCGATTAACGTATCGGCATCCGGCTTCTCTTCGATATTATGCAGCAGCCGTTCTTCAAACGAAATCGAAGTGGAGGAGAGCATGAACGGTTCGTGTAGAGTTGGAGGAACGATGATATTCGGGTCTTTTTTTAATTTTGCTCGAACCAATTGCCACCATTTTTGCCATTCCTCTTCAGGAATCACAAGGTCAGCCATCTCTTCTTTGATTTCTTGAGCATTTTTAGGCCCCAGATCCTTGAGAAGTTTTTTTACGGAGTCGACTGGATCTTTTCTGGCGATCTCTTCGAGTTTATCAGGAGTTCCAAATCGCATAGAAAGGAAGTGATTTTTAGGTAGCGGGATCAAACAATTTAATGCATTGGAGAACGAGAGATCTTTTTTCCCAGCGACATAATCGAATTCGCAAGTGACTTGTTCGCGAACAAAAGAGACGTTTAAAATTTCTCCCACGCCCCAACCCTTTGAGTGGAAGCAAAAGTTTCCTGGTTTCAAGTGGATTAAAAGCTCCAAATGAGTCAGCAAGTTTTGGAAAGAGGGGCGATCTTTTCCTCCCACGAGTTTTAAGAGTCGTGCAAAGTTCGGATCGGGTTCATAGTGGCGTTCGATCTCTTGATTGACGAGCTGGCGAAGCGTTTCGGTATTGGTTGTTTCGATATCGACGATGAGTCTAAGGAGGTGTCGTTTTTCATCTCCATCAGCAAGTTTTTCCCAAAGGGGGAGAATTTCTTCCACGTATTTTCCGAAAGAGTGGGCGAATGGGCTCTTGGCTAAAGCGTTCAAAATGTAATACAATTCATTAGGGTCTAACTCATCAGAGAATGTATATTCTTGCCAAAGTGCCACGATCGGTGCGAATTGGTTTTCATTGATATGCTTTTGAAATTGCTTGAGATATTCCATTTTTAGAAACCTTCGTATTGGGAGTAGCGCCTAGCATACACGCCCCTCAAATAAACCGCAATTTATTAGACCTCTTTGGCAACTCCATTTGTCCCTTGATTGGGGCACTGGCGCTAAGTCGAAGGGGAGGTTTTGTTTAAAATGTCCACGATTTCTGTGCGTCCAAATTCTTTCGCATCTCTTAAAGCCCAAGCTTTCTGATCTTCTGGAATTCCGTCTTTATCAAGCAAAACTTTCAAAATGTCGGGATGTCCGAACAAGGCTGCAGAGCTCATAGCCGCTTGTCGAGCATCTTCTGAAGTTTCTCCGCTTTCTAGTAAATTTTTTACTGTGAACGTTTGTCCACGTATGGTTGCATAATTTAGAGTCCTTGTTGGGCCTATGATCTTTAGCAAACATTCTTTAATTTCTTCATCTGCCGAAAGATCTATTGCGTTCCTTAGATCTTCTGGTGATATTTTTTTGATCTTGTGATTCATCAATTTGCGTAAAATGGCTATACCAGGTGTTGATTGTTTTTCTGGCTCTGGAAGCTTCTCGATTTTTCGCAAATTGTTCGCGATGGTTATTTGGTTGCATATGATTGCGTACTCTAGATAATCTAGGTCTGAAGCAGCACTCTCTGTTAACAAAGTGGTCACAATTTCTTCGCGTCCGCGCGGAATTGCATGGACTATCGCGAGTTTTCGATCCTTATCTGAAATGGAGGCACCATCCGCCAGCAAAGCTGTTACGATTTCTGTATGTCCAAATATTGCTGCCATCCGCACAGCCCTTCCTCGATCCTCATCTGAAATGGAGGCGTCATTCGACAGCAAAGCTTTTACGATTTCTATATATCCGCGTAGGGTTGCGTTTCGCACAGCCGCCCCTCGATCCTCATCTGAAATGGAGGCACCATCCGCCAGCAAAGCTTTTACGATTTCTGTATATCCGCGTATGGTTGCTTCCCGCACAGAAAAGCCTCGCTCTTCAATTAGTATTGTACAGTTATCTTTTAGCACATCTTGTACGGCCTTTAGGTTACCTTCTCTTATTGCTTTGATGAAGGAATCCCCCCGATCGAAAGCAGCTTCTTCGTCGTCCGCAGGCGGGTTGTTTACAACGTTCGTTTGGGCTTCGGTGGAGGTTACAGGGGGTTGGGTGGGGGCTGATGCAGGTTTTGGAAAAAAATAATTTTTGAGCGCTATCAAGGGAAGGATGGCTGCAACGATTGCAAGAATCGCTGCCACTTTTGGGTGTTTGGAAACAAAATTGATCCCACTGTGAATGAGTCCATTAGCCCCACCTATAAATTCCCGTACGCTTTGCATAACACCCCTATCTTAATTTTAATATTGTAAGTATATTTATAGTATTTTGCAATACTAAAAAGCTTTCAAATATCTATTGCTATCTTGGGCGTCGGCTGGGTATAAGATGACCGCCTTACCAATTGAAGAACTGTTTCGGCAGGAAATGTGGTCAAAATTTTTTGGAAAAAAGGGGGCTTGGAAAACCTTTTAGAGCAAAAAGTTAAATCAAATATGCGATGGGTTATGTCAGCATCATCGGAGGCGGCAGCGTGATCTAGTATTATACCAAAATCATGTGGCCGAATATAGGAGCCTGACTTTAAAATAACTTCTATGATCTCGAGATTTTTAGAATCAATCGCGGTAGTGAGTAGTTTTGCGGTTTGCCAACTGATAAGTGGAGTTGTTGCTAATAAATCTTTCGCCACATCCGTATTTCCAGCTTGTATGGCTTCTTGAATAGAAGTGGCTTGATCTTGACAAGCTTGGTATCTTTTGAGAACTCTTATAGTCGCAACATCATCCGTTTGTGTTAGGGCTTTCGCTACCGAATCTTTTGCAGTCTCGCCGCTTGTTAGCAATGTCGTCATCATTTGTAGCAGGCCCTTTTGTGCGGCAAACTCTACAGCATCGCTTCGATGGTTTATTGAAATTTCGCCGTGGCTTAGCAAGGCTGTTACAATTGCTGTGCAGTTGCGCTGTATTGCATATAATATAGCGTCTCCTCGAGTATAGTTGGAAATTTCGCCACTTTTTAGCAACGCTATTATGATATTGAGGCTGCCGCTCTGTGCTGCACCGTGTAGACGCAGACCTCGCTCGTCAGCGGACTTTTTTGCGTATGCTGATGGGTCATAATCAGAAGAAAAAGGGGGTACGCCCATAAAAAAATACCTCATGCCAACAATATTACTTATTATGCCCATCAAATCATCTACTTTGGAAAAAAATAAATTATAGCATTTTTTCGGAAAAAGATCAAGGGTGGGCTAGTGTATGTAAGCGTTAAGTAGAAATATCCGGTTTTTTTGTATATTATAAGCTATTGGATATGAGCCGATTAAGGGTTATTTGGACAATTTTGTAGGTTGACTTGCAAAATTGTCCAATGGGGGGGGTTAGCAGATGACTTTGTCGCTGTCGACTGCTTTTTGGAACGAGCGGCCGAGGAAGAGGGCGATGAAGAACCAAAATGCGAGGAGCGGGAAGCAGATGATGCCGCTCAGCATGAGATAGTGGGCTTTTCCCGCTAGGGCACCGAAGGTGCTTTGCAGCGGCGAAAGCGACATGTTGAAGATCGAGCCGGCTTGCTTTGAAGAGCGCGAGCCAAAGGTTTCGATCCAGGCTTGGGCTTTGAATTTGACGTCAGGCGTTGTTGGGATGTAAAGCTGCTTGAGGGCAGGGCCGTTAAGGGCGTAATTGATGGCTTTCGATCCGACCATTAAGATGAAAAGAAAGGTTAACGAATTGAGACTGAGGAAACCAAGGAGCGCGCAGCCGACAATGATCGGCATGGCTGCTAATGCGACCTTAATTCCCAAAAAGCGGGTCACGTTGCTGATCCCTAGGATCAAGCAAAGAAGCGAAACAATGTTCACGCTTGAGGCGTAGATGCTTAAGTAATTGCTCAAAGCAACGCCTGTGTATTCAGAGCTGGCTGCAATCTTAAAATTGAAATCAAAGATTGTAACGACGACTTCGTAAATGAAGTTTGCTCCAAAAATCGCTAAAAGATAACGATGCTTGAGTAAAAGCTGCAGACCTTCCCATACGCCCGGCTCTTGTTTAGACTCTTCTTGTTTCTCATTTTTCCCATGAAATGAACGAAGCAGCTCTTTAGGTGTTGCTTTCAGAAAATAACGGACCATCGGGACGATCAAAAGAATTAAACCTCCGAGAAGAATCATCGATAAAGTGTCGGTGACAAGTTCAAGTCGATGCGGAAGCCCCCCAATTCCGTAAGGAAATAAAATCCCCCCAAATTGCCCGATTGCAACGACAAGGGGAAAGCCCCGTTTCGCAGGAATGGTATCGGTAGTATCGGCTGCAAATGCCCAAAAAAGGGCGACCATCAAAGAGCCAAAACTTTCAATGAAAAGATAAAAGAGATAGCCAAGCCCTTTCGTCAGTAGAAAGAAGGGGAGAGGCCGCTCAGCAATTTCAGATGCGGGCGCTTGAAATAAAAGCAACAAAGCTCCGAATCCTAAAACGGAAAATCCATAAAATAGGGGTAAAATAATTAACATCCGTTCACGCGATGTCTTCTCTAGTAACTTTGTGTAAAACATGACCAGCGGAAGAAGGGCAATCACTGAAACTGTTTTTGCAAAAGGAAGTTGAAACTTGTCGACAAGTTGAATAAAAATGGCATCTTTAAGGGGGCGTAAAGTCCAGTAAACGCCGATGATGAGGGCGAAAATAACTCCCATGCGAAGAAACTTTTTAAATTCTTCTCGCTCAAAATCTCCGAAGTTAAATCGACAAATCGATTGAAAAAATCGCAGTAAAGTATTCCCTATGTGCATGTATAAGATCTCCCTATAAATTCCAAATGAACCTTTTCGTTTTTATTTGCAATCTTGAAATGAGAACTTGAGTTGAATGCACTATAGCCTTGTGCCAGACAACAGAATTGGCTACAATCTTGTGCAGTAAAAGTGGATGGCCTTATGGAAAAATTTGTCTCTAACACCAAAGAAAATATTTTTGTTTTGCAGAATTTGCCTGAAGTGATCAAGGGTGCTTTATTCTCCCGCTATTCACGATCAAGACTTGGATTTCGTGAACTTTTAGAGAAAGATTTCTTGGAAAATGCTGAGGCAAGTATCACCAATGTGCAAAAGGCGGTCGATTTTTACGATCGAATTTTGGATGGTTATGGGGATGACTCGGTTGCTGAATTGGGTGGCGCCCATATAGCATTGGAGGAAGTTTCAATGTTGGCCGCCAAAGTGATCGAAGATGCGCGCATCGGCGGATCTCCTTTGGAAAAATCGACTAGATATGTGCCGTTTAGTGATCAACTCAATGGGAAATGGCGCTACTGCCGCGATGCGGACATCATGGCTTCAGAGTTTAAGGATGAATATATCCAAACAATGGATGGATTATTTGAAACGTATGTTCAGTTGATTGCTCCGATGACTGAACGGATGGAGGCATTGTATCCATTGCCTGAAGGTGCATCAGAGGCAGCGTGGAGAACTTCGGTTAAAGCGCTCGTGTTTGACTGCTTAAGAGGCCTTTTGCCAGCCTCCACTTTGACGAATATGGGCCTTTTTGGAAATGGGCGATTCTTCGAGGGGCTTTTAATGAAAATGAGGCTCAATCCGCTCGCTGAAATGAAGGAAATCGCTGAAAAGGGATTTCAAGAATTGTCGAAAGTGATCCCTTCTTTTGTCAAAAGGGCTGAAAAAGAACATCGTCACTTCAAGTCGTATGCAGAGTACATGGAGGCTCTGGGAAAAACAATCCAAGGGTTCAATCAGCCAGAAAAACTGGAACCAGCGGTCGGTTTTCAAGTCCATTTGGTCAAAAAACCAGAAGCTTCTGCTCTCGATGAGATGATCGCTATTCTTTTATATGAAAAAACAGGGGCGGATCTTTCAAGTTTGACCCAGTTTGTTACTCAGATTTCTCAAGAAGAAAAAACAGAGATGTTAAAAGATTTGGGCGCTGTGCGGAAAAATCGCCGCCATAAGTCACCGCGCGCTTTAGAGCACATGAGCTTTACGTTCGAGATTACGGCTGACTTTGGTTGCTATCGCGATCTGCAACGTCACCGAATTTTAACGCAAGAGCGGCAGCGGTTGACCTGCCATCATGGATATGTGATCCCGCAAGAGATTGAGGGGACCGATCTAGAGGCAGTTTATGTAAAAGCCTTGGAACAGGCGAAACAATTTTTCTTGAAAATAGAAAAAGTGATGCCATTGCAAGCGCAATATGCGGTCCCTATGGCTTACAATATTCGTTGGTATGTTCACCTAAATTTGCGTGCGCTGCAGTGGCTTGCCGAACTGCGCTCCACGCCGCAAGGGCACCCAGAATATCGAAAAGTAGCGCAACAAATGGCGGCATCGGTAATCGAGGCGTTCCCTCCGGTTGCCTCCCTTTTAGGATTTGTCGATTATAGCGAGCATGCCATTGGCCGCCTTGCACAAGAAGAGCGTACGCTCAAGAAAAAAGGAGTTTAAAGTGGAAAGCACACAAAAACACCCGAGCATTTTTGGGGGGGCGCTTCTCGTTGTGGGAAGTTGTGTCGGGGCGGGGATGTTAGGTCTTCCGATCATGACAGGGCTCGCCGGATTTTATCCCTCGTTTTTGATTTTTTTCTTAGGGGCAATTTTCATGACTTGCACCGCATTTTTGCTTGTCGAAGTGCAACAAGAATTTGATCATCCAGTAAACTTAAGCACCATGTGTGGTTTTTCGTTGGGAAAAATTACCCGATTTATTTGTTCGATCACCTATTTATTCTTGTTTTACGCTCTTTTAGTCGCCTACACGACTCTTTCTGGACACCATACCTCCTTAATTGTACAGCAATTGTTTCAGATCCCCTTTCCTCAGTGGGCGGCAAGTCTGTTTTTTGTCACTATTTTTGGAATGGTTGTCTATCGAGGAACACGCCCGGTAGATCTATTGAATCGGGGTTTCATGGTCTTTAAGATTATGAGCTACGCTGCATTGATCTTTGTCGGTTCACAGTATGTCGATACGACCCTTTATGATCGAGTGGCATGGGTCTATCTTTTGCCCGCAATTCCGATTGTCATCATCTCATTCGGCTTTCACAACATGGTCCCATCCCTTGTAAAATATTACAAAAGTGATGTGCGCAAGGTGTGGCAGGCGATTTTATACGGGGCGATCGCAACTCTTGTGATCAATCTCCTTTGGCAGATTATTGCGCTCGGAACGATCCCATTTTTTGGGGACAATGGCCTCTTAAGTAGCTTTGAAAAGGGGGTCGATGCGGCCCAGTCGATGACGCTTGTGCTACAAACCCCTGCGATCCAAATTTTCAGCACGGCGCTCGCCTTTTTTGCGATCATGACCTCCTTTTTGGCCCAATCGTTAAGTTTGGTCCACTTTTTGCAAGACATGACGAAGGTGAAGTCCCATGGAGAAAATGAGAGTGGTCCACTGACCTTTTTGGCGTTGGTTCCCCCTCTTGTGATCGCGATTTTAGGGCCAAATTTATTTTTTAGTGCCCTGAACTTTGCGGGGGGTATCTGTGCAACATTCTTGTTTGGGTTGTTGCCTGTGCTGATGTGCTGGAGAAAACGATATCATAGAAACCATACAACAGGATTTATGGTCTTTGGGGGAAAACCGTTGTTGATTGGGCTATTTTTATTCGCTCTATTCGTGATGATTTATCAGCTTTGTAGCATGATGGGAGTGGTCTAGACGTGTCTGATAGGTTTTCTTTACGATCGATCTACGAGCCCAAGGGAGATCAGCCGAAAGCGATCGCCTACTTGACCGAAGGGGTTTTGAGAAAAGATCCATCACAAGTTCTTTTGGGAATTACCGGATCAGGGAAAACCTTTACGATGGCCAATATTATCCAAAAAGTGCAGAAGCCCACTCTGATTTTAGCCCATAATAAGACGTTGGCCGCGCAACTGTATCAGGAGTTTAAAACATTTTTTCCACACAATGCGGTTGAATATTTTGTTTCTTACTACGATTACTATCAACCTGAGGCTTACATCGCTCGAACCGATACCTACATCGAAAAAGATTTGGCGATCAACGATCGGATCGAACGGATGCGTCTTTCGGCGACGAAGTCGTTGATTGAACGAAAAGATGTGATCATCGTCTCGTCGGTCTCTTGTATTTACGGGATTGGAGCGCCCGAACATTTTGCCAGAATGCAGTTGAAGTTGCATGTGGGGATGCAAATCGATCGCGATGAGCTTTTGTTGAAATTGGTGGCCATTCATTATAAGCGTAACGATATGGATTTATCGCGCTCTCACTTTAGAGTGCGTGGAGATGTCATTGAAGTTGCGCTGGCTTACGAAGAAAAAATTGCCGTTCGAATTGAACTTTTTGGCGACGAAATTGAACGATTAAGTTTAGTCGATTCATTGACGGCGCGCCTGATCAAGCGACAAGAAGCTGTGACAATTTTTCCTGGATCTCATTACGTCATGCCCGATGACATCAAAGAGGATGCGGTTGATTTTATCAAAAAAGAGCTCGAGGAGCGTCGTAAATTCTATTTAGCTGAAAATCGTCTTTTAGAAGAGCATCGGATCCGTGAGCGGACCATGTATGACCTTGAATTGATTCGAGAAATGGGTTTTTGCAAAGGGATTGAGAACTATTCGCGTGCCTTTTCAAAGCGCGATCCAGGCGATCCACCCGCCTGTTTAATGGACTATTTCCCAGCTGATTTTTTGATGTTTGTCGATGAGTCGCATCAAACCATTCCACAAATTGGTGCGATGCAAAGTGGCGATCGAGCCCGAAAAACCCCTTTGATTGAATTTGGGTTTCGGCTCCCATCTGCGCTCGATAATCGACCATTGACGTTCCCTGAATTTCGGAGAAAATTGCATACGGTGATCTACGTTTCAGCGACGCCGGGCCCTTATGAATTAGAAGACGCCGAGGGTCGTGTTGTGGAGCAGATCATTCGACCAACAGGTCTTTTGGATCCGTTGGTCGAGGTAAAACCGGCGCTGCATCAAGTCGACGATGCGCTATCGCAGATCCAAAAAGAGCTTAAAACGGGTGGGCGCGTTTTGATCACGACGCTGACGAAAAGGCTCGCGGAAGATTTGACGAAATATATGACCGAAATCGGCGTTCGGGCCCAATATCTCCACTCAGATATCGATACTTTAGAGCGGGTAAAAATCATCAAACAGCTGCGCGACGGGGAGTTCGATGTTCTTGTGGGGATCAATCTTTTGCGTGAGGGGCTGGATCTGCCTGAGGTGACATTGGTGTTGATTTTGGATGCGGATAAAGAGGGCTTTTTACGATCGACAACGAGTTTAATTCAGACATGTGGGCGCGCCGCTCGTAATTTGCGAGGGCGTGTGGTGATGTATGCCGATAAGATGACTCGATCGATCAACGAAACGTTAGCTATTGTGAAAAGTCGGCGCGAAATTCAGGATCGGTATAATCAAGAGCATGGAATTACTCCAGAATCGGTTCATCGCGAGACAAACGAGACCTTGAAGGAGACCTTCTTTGAAGAGCTTGAAGAGGAGGTTGAAAAAATTGGCAAGGTGCTTCATCTGACACCGAAAGAGATTGAGAAAAAGATCGTTCTTTTGGAAAAAGAGATGCGGTTGAAGGCTTCAGCGCTCGATTTTGAAAAGGCGATCGCCTTGCGTGATGAGCTGGATCATTTAAAAAACCTTGCGATGCAGCAAGGGGAAGACCTATAGTTGACGAATCAAATATAATAAAAATATTTTTTGTTAAATTGATTTGTTGTATACTATCTGCTGACCTCACCCGTGCGGGCTGAAATCATCTGCTCGTCGGTGGTGGGTACCCTTGTAGCCCCCCACTTTCACCCCTGCGGGGCGACTCAAGCCACGATTTCTAGCCACGCTTGGTGAAGTCTCAAAAATCCAGATGAAACTGGATTTTGATTGAGCGCCCTTAAAATGGGCGAGAAAATTTATCACTTGAATTGCACAGCCTTTACGAATTCATAAAACTTAACTGGCAAGTTGGGTTATTTATTGAAGCGGTGCGCTTTGTAATTACGGAAAAAAGTTACACGATTGCTTAAACCTCGCGATGGGCAAAGACGCTTTAGGAAAATAAGTTTTCATTAACAGGGGTAATGGGTTATTATCGCTTTATGAAAATTTTTCTTCTGCTGATTTGTTGTAATTTGTTTTCGTTCTCAATCAAATGTGATTTTGCAAAGTATCAAGAACAAGGGTGTGTAGAGCAAAATCGAGAGC
>JACCDM010015508.1_pt1 | contig 12516 bp, 11 predicted proteins | sample 7445851 | NCBI WGS metagenome assembly JACCDM01 (sample SAMN15323438, study PRJNA562643) | freshwater metagenome | isolation source: river surface water | place: USA:Blue River Watershed | collected 2017-08-16
CGAATTTATCTTCGATCGAGGGGCAATAGCGGGGGCCTACGCCTTTGATCTCGCCGCCGTAAAGAGGGGAGAGGTGCAGGTTCTCCTGAACGATTTTTCCCGTGGCGCCGGTGGCCTCGGTCATCCAGCAGGTTACCTGGTCCGTCCCTGGGGTCCAACCGGGCAGCCGCTGCTCCGAGTGTTCCACGTGGAACAAGTCGGTCTGTTGCCGGGTGTCATGGAAGGCGAAAAGGGTAGGGGAGGCGTCGCCCGGTTGGGGCTCGCACTGGGTGAAATCGATGGAGGCCCCGAGGATGCGCGGAGGCGTCCCGGTCTTGAGCCTTTGGAGTTCGATTCCTGCTTCTAAGAAACTGCTGGACAAAGACTTAGCACTAAAATCGCCGAGTCGACCGCCCTCGGTTTTATTGGCCCCGATGTGCATCAGGCCACGCAGGAAAGTGCCGGTCGTGACCACGACGGTCGTGCCATGAAACTCCAAATCCAAGTTGGTTTGGACCCCCTTCACCGCTCCCTCCTTGTAAAGGAGGCCGGTCACCTGCGCCTGGAAGATGGTCAGCCCCGGCTGCCCTTCGCAGAGGTGCTTCATCCGGAACTGGTAGGCCTTCTTGTCGCACTGGGCCCGGGGGGCCTGGACGGCCGGACCCTTGGAGGAATTAAGGAGCCGGAACTGGATGCCGGTCGTATCGGCGGTCAGGCCCATCTCCCCCCCCAGCGCATCGATCTCCCGGACGATATGTCCTTTGGCCTGCCCCCCGATGGCGGGGTTGCAGCTCATCTGGGCGATGGTGTCGACGTTGCCCGTCAGGAGCAGCACGTCCACGCCCATGCGGGCCGCGGCCAGGGCGGCTTCGACCCCGGCATGGCCGGCCCCGCAGACGATGACGTCGTAAGGCCGGTCGGGCCCGAGGCGGATTTCTTTGCGGGGAGGCATAGGCGGACTCCCCGGAGGGAATCACTTACCTATGCAGAAGGAAGCAAAGAGCTTGTCCAGCATACGCTCATTATCGATGCGACCGACGATCTCCCCGAGGGCGTCCAGCCCGGTCCGGGTTTGGGCGGCGGCCAGCTCCGTCTGGATCGGTGCCCGGAGGTGTCCGGCTGATGCGGTCAGGGCCTCGGCCGCCCGGGCCATCGCCTCGGCGTGGCGGACGCCCACGATCAGGTCCTCGGCCCCCGGCGCGATCTCCCGCGCGACCAGGAATTCTCCCAGCTTGGTACGCAGCGCCTCGGCGTCGCGGCCGTCGAGCAGGCAGGCGGAGAGCTTGGGGAACGCCGGCAGGAAATCCCGTTGCGCCGGGTGCGCGGGGAGGTCCGCCTTGTTCGCGACCACGAGCGTGCGCGCGGGGTCGAGCAGCGCGAGGAGTTCCGCGGGCAGGGTGGGCGGCTCGGCCGAGGCGTCGACGACCAGGAGCAGCAGATGCGCGCCGCGCGCCTGCTCGAGCGAGCGTGTCATGCCGAGGTGCTCGAGCGCCGAACCGCCGGCGCGCAGGCCCGCGGTGTCGACCGCGGTGACGGCGAGCGGCAGGCCCGCGACGGGCGCCTCGAGGTAGTCGCGCGTGGTGCCGGCCTCGGGGCTCACGATCGCGCGGTCGGCGCCGGCGAGCGCGTTGAGCAGGCTCGACTTGCCGGCGTTCGGCGCGCCGACGACGGCGACGCGCAGCCCGGCGCGCAGGGCTGCGTCGTGCCGCGCCGTGCGGGCGTAGTTGGAAAGTTCTGACGCGATTTCGAGCAAGCGGGCCGCGGGGCCGCGCGGGTCCTCGGGCGGCAGGTCCTCCTCGGGGAAATCGATGTGGGCCTCGAGCTCCGCGAGGACCTGGAGCGTCCGGTCCGTCCAGCGCGCGACCAGCCGGCCGAGTTCCCCCGCGAGCTGGCGCCGCGCGGAGGCGAGCGCGCGCTCGGAGCTGGCGTGGATCAGGTCGGCGACGGCCTCGGCCTGCGTGAGGTCGATCCGGCCGGCGAGGTACGCGCGCCGCGTGAACTCGCCGGGCTCGGCCAGGCGCGCGCCCCGCGCGAGGCAGTCCGCGGTGAGCCGGCGCACGAGCAGCGGGTTCCCGTGGCAGGTGATCTCCAGCGAATCGTTGCCGGTGAACGAACGGCCGGAGCGCCAGAGCACGGCGACCACCTGGTCGAGCGGCGCGCCGTCGCCGTCGCGCCAGATCCCGAGCGTCGCGGTCTTCTCGGCGAGCGGCGTCCGCCGGCGGAGCGCTTCGTGGGCGAGCGTCGCCGCGAGCGGGCCGTCGACGCGCACGATGGCCAAGGCCGAGCGGCCGGCGGGGGTCGCGGCGGCGACGATGGTATCGGTGGAGGACATGGCGGCGGTCGGCGGTCATCCCAAGGGGCGAGGGGAGGGGAGGCAAGCGGTGTCATACTTCCCAAAAAGGCTGGAAGGGCAGGGCGGGCCTGCCACAGTCCCGCCGAGAACCTTCCCGTGGAAAACCACCGCTTCCTCCTTCCCGAACCCGCGCGCCGGATCGCCGCCGACCATGGCACCCCTTGCTATGTGTACGACCAGGCCACCCTCGAGGCCCAGGCCGACGCCATGCTGGCGTTCCCCAACGCCTTCGGCCTGACCGTCCGCTTCGCCATGAAGGCCTGCCCGAACGCCGCGGTCCTCCGGGTCTTCGCGAACAAGGGGCTCCATTTCGACGCCAGCTCCGGCTGGGAAGTCCGTCGCGCCATGCTCGCCGGGGTCCCGGCCGACCGGATCTCCCTCTCTTCCCAGGAGTTGCCCGAGGATTTCGCCTCCCTTCTTAAGAAGGGCGTCCACGTCAACGCCTGCTCCCTCCTCCAGCTCGAGCGGATCGGCCAGGCCCTCCCCGGTCATGAGGTCGGACTCCGCTTCAACCCCGGTCGCGGCTCCGGCGGCACCGGCAAGACCAACGTCGGCGGCCCCGACTCCTCCTTCGGCATCTGGCACGAATGGGCGGACCAGGCCCAGGCCATCGTGCAGCGGCACGGCCTCAAGGTCGTCCGCATCCACACGCACATCGGATCCGGCAGCGATCCTGTCGTCTGGCAGGAAGTCTCCGCCGCGAGCCTCGCGCTCGTCGGCCGGTTCCCGACCGTCCGGACCCTCAACCTCGGCGGCGGTTACAAGGTCGCCCGCGTCGCCGCGGAGAAAGGCACCGATCCCCAGGTCGTCGGCGCCCCGGTCAAGATCGCCTTCGAGAAGTTCGCGCAGGCCGATGGCCGCCGGCTCCGGCTCGAGATCGAGCCCGGCACCTTCCTCGTCGCCAACGCGGGCGCCGTGCTCGCGCGGGTCCAGGATATCGTCTCCACCGGCGCGCGCGAATTCCTGAAGCTGGACTCCGGCATGACCGAGATCCTGCGGCCCTCGCTCTACGGTTCGCAGCACCCGGTGCACCTCTATCCCGCGCAGGCGACCGCCGAGAGACGCGCCTACGTGATCGTCGGTCACTGCTGCGAATCCGGCGACCTCATCAGCTGCGCGCCGGGCGAACCCGAGACGCTCGCCACCCGCGACCTGCCCGAGGCCCGGCCCGGCGATCTCTGCGTCATCGGCGGCGCCGGCGCCTATTGCGCCGGCATGAGCACGAAGAACTACAATTCCTTCCCCGAGGCGCCCGAGGTCCTGTTGCGTCGCGACGGGAGCGTCGCGCTGATCCGCCGCCGCCAGTCGCTCGAGCAGATCCTGCAGAACGAGCTGCCCGTCGAGGGCCTCTGACCGTGGCGTTGGTCTCGCCGCCCCTGGGCGCCACCGTGCCCGCCTCGCCGCACGCGACCGTCGTCAGCCTGCCCACGCTCGCCGACGTCGAAGGCTACGAGCGCAAGGATCCGGCGACGCTCCGCCATATCACCGTCGGCTACCCGCGCTTCGTCCGCAACCGGCTCGTCGGCGAGGCCGCCGCGCGCGCCGCCGCCGCGCTCGGCCGGTCCGGCGAACTTTTCCCGCTCGTCTCGCGCGCCGCGGCGCTCGCGTGGGCCGCCCGCGCCGGGGCCGCGGTGAGCTCGCTCGACGAGGTCGGCGATTGGGTGCTGCTGACGACGCCGCCGGGCGACGCCGCGGCGCGCCTCGCGAAATTCGTCCAGCATACGGGCACCCTCATCTCCTCGCGCCAGGCCGACGCCTACCTCGCGCCGGAGCGTCGTCACGTGGGGGCGCCCCCGGCGCCCGTGCGGACCGCGCTCGCGCCTTACCTCGCCGGCGTCGCGCCCGCCGACCTCCTGCTCGCGACTTCCGGCATGAACGCCGTGGCCGCCGCGATCGCCGCGATCGACGCGGTGCAGCGCCCGCGCGGCCGCCGCGCCTGGATCCAGCTCGGCTGGCTCTACGTCGATTCGACCCGCCTGCTCGAGAAGGCCGCGGACGCCCCGCATCATTTCGTCGCCGATGTCCGCGACCTCGCCGCGGTGGAGCGGCTCCTCGCCGCCGGCGATGTCGCGGGCGTCCTGACCGAGCTCCCGAACAACCCGCAGCTGGAGACGGCGGACATCCCGGCGTTGCGCGCGCTCTGCGACCGCCACGGCGCGCGTCTCCTGCTCGACCCGAGCTCCGTCGGGCTCGCCACCGTCGATGTCCTGCCCTGGGCCGACATCCTTTGCTGCAGTCTCACGAAGTACGCGGCGGCCGAAGGCGATGTGATGGCCGGCGTGCTCGCGGTCAACCCGTCGCGCCCGGACGCCGCCGCGCTCCTCGCCGCGGCCCGCGAACACCTGGAGCCGCTGCACCCGCTGGACACCGCGGCGCTCGCCGCGCAGGTCGGCCGGCTCGGCGAGGTGACGGCCCGCTTGTCCGCGACCGCCGCGGAGCTCGCTCGCCGGTTCGCCGCGCATCCCGCGGTCGCGCGCGTGCGCACGGCCGACACCGGTCCGACCGCCGCCGCGTTCCGCGCGCTCCGTCGGCCCGGCGCGGGCGCCGGCGCCCTCATCACCATCGAGCTCCGCGGGGACATGCGGCGCGTCTACGACCGCCTGCGCGTCGTGAAGGGTCCGAGCTTCGGCCTCCGGTACACCTTGACCACGCCCTTCCTCTGGCTCGCGCACTTCGACCAGGTCACGACCGAGGCCGGGCGCGCGGAGATCCGCGCGGCCGGCCTGGATCCCGATCTCCTCCGCGTCTCGGTGGGCGCCGAGCCGCCGGAGGAGATCTGGGCGGCGTTCGCGGAGGCGTTGCGCTGAGGCGTCCGCTCAGCCTTCCTCCTCGTCGTCCGGCTGGTCGGGTTCCTCGCGCGCGGCCTGCTTCCGCGGCGCCGCGGCCTTGCGGGCTTCGCGCGCCTTGACCATGCGTTCGCGGAACGCGGCCTTCTCCTTCTCGAGCAGGCCTGCCGCCTCCGGGTCGACCTTGCCCAGCCCATCGGCGAAGGCCTTGCGGTAGGCCTCCTCGGACTCGGTCGCGCGCTTGTTCGCCGTCCGGTAGTCGGCCCGGGCTTTCTGCGCGAGCGCGCGGTCGGCCTTCGCTTGCTGGTAGGCGGCGGAGACCTCGGGGAGCGCGTTCGCCTGTTTGCGCGCCGCGGTCAGGCGGTCGTGGCCTGCGTCGTCGTCGCGAGCCGGCGTGGCGGCCGCCGGCTTGTCCGCCGCGAAAGCGGGGAAGGGGAGGGGCGTCGCCAGGAGGGCGAGCGCCAGGAGGGAGGAGGTGGTGTTCATGGTTTTGGTGGGAACGGGCTTGAGGAGGGGGCGGGCCTCTGGACAATTCAAGCCGAGCCCCCTAGGGTTCATCGCATGAGACTTTCCCCCCGTCCCCTGCTGGGCTTGCTCCTGGCCTGCCTCTTCGTCCTCCCTTTGGCCGCGCAGAAGAAGAAGACCGGCGGCCTCATCCTCGAGGCGCCCGAGCTGCCGCCCGTGCCGACGATCCCGAACGCCTTCGCCCAGGTCGTCGGTACCCAGATCATCAGCCCCGCCTACAAGTTCACCAAGGAGGACGCGACGGTCGAGGGCGCGCGCGAGATCGCCAAGCTCGGCTCGCGCATCCTGAAGATCCAGCTGCCGTCGCCGCCCCAGTTCACCGAGCTTATCGGGATGCCCTTCACCCACTACCTGCTCTGGTACCGGACCGGCAACGAGTGGAAGGGCGGCCTGACGCCCGAGCTGCGCCGCAAGGAATACAACGCGACGTATCTGTTCACCAAGGACCTCCTCACCCGCCGCGACACGACGGGCAAGACCTTCTTCCTCGGCCACTGGGAGGGCGACTGGGCGCTGCTGCCGAACATGGATCCCAAGGGAGCGTTCGACGCCAAGGCCGCGGCCGCGATGATCGAATGGCTCAACGTGCGCCAGGAAGCGGTCGAGGACGCCCGCCGGGAGGTGCCCTACACGCGCTGCCGCGTCTACACCTACGCCGAGGTCAACCGCGTGATGGACGCCTTCAAGGGCGGCCAGCAGCGCATGATCAACGCGGTCATCCCCAAGACGAACGTCGATTTCCTCTCCTACTCCGCGTACGACGTCCAGCTCCAGCCGCTCGAGACGGTCCGCGCCGCGCTCGATTACGCCAACCAGCAGCTCCCGCCCAAGGCCGGCCTGCCCGCCCGCCGCGTCTTCATCGGCGAATGCGGGCTCTCCTGGGAGGCCTGCGGCGGCGACGGCAAGGTCCATGAGCAGCGCAACCGCGAGATCCTCGCGAAGTTCCTCTCCTGGCGGCCCGCGCTCGTCCTCTATTGGCAACTGTACAACAACGAGGTCAAGGACGGCAAGCAGGTCGGCTTCTGGCTCATCGACGACAAGAAGCGTCCGACGCCCCTGTACGGCACCCTCCGCGACCTGCTCGCCCAGCAGGAAGAGGTGGCCAAGGAGATGATGCTGCGGTCGCGCCGGCTCCCCTCCTTCGAGGAGATGGCCACCTTCTCCGAGAACTGGCTCAGCCAGCGGGGCCGCTGACCGGACTCCGGGCTTGAGGTCCCGCCGACGCCCCCGAGATTGACGCCATGCGCAACGCCCTCTGCCTCGAGGCCTTCGGCACCTTCTTCCTGTGCCTTGCGGCGGCCGTCGCCGGGGAGCCGCTCGCGGTCGCCGCCGTCCTCGGCGCCCTGATCTACGCCGGCGGCCCGGTCTCCGGCGCCCATTACAACCCCGCCGCGACGCTCGCCTGGTGCGTCCGCGGCCGCCACCGCTGGCTGCCCGGCGTCGCCTACGTGTTGGTCCAGCTCACCGCCGCCCTCGCCGCCGCGGCCGTCGCCGGCCTCCTCGCCGGCCATGACCCCGAGCGCACGGCCGCCGCCGCGCGCGCGATCGACGACCCGGTCTTCGAGGGCGTCTTCCGGGAGGGCCTCGTCGAATTCCTCGGCACCTACCTGATCGCGTTCGTCATCCTCATGGTCGCGACGTCGCGGCGCACGGCCGGCAACGGCTACGCCGGGGTCGCGATCGCCTTGGCGGTCTTCGGCGCCGCCGTCGTGTTCGCCCGCCAGGAGCCGACGTTCAATCCCGCCGTCATGCTGGCCGCGAGCTTCCGCGACGTCTTCGCGGCCTTCACCGCCGAGGGCGAGACGTTCAAGGCGCTCCGCACGGAACTCGCCTTCGTCGCCAAGTTCACCCCCCGCTACCTCCTGCTGGCCGTCCTGCAGCTCGCGGGGGCGGCGGCGGCGGCCTTCACCTTCCGCGGCCTCTTCCCGGAGGAACGCTGAAATCCCAAGGCAGGGCTTGAATCGGGCCGAGGAGGACCCAAGGTCTCCGCATGAATCCGCTCTTCACCGCCCACAAGCACTACGGCTCGCTCCTCCTGGTCCTGATCCTGGCCGTCATCGTCGTCGCCCTGACCAAGGGGCCGAAGCCGGTGCTGCAGCGCATCGTCGCCGTCCTGGTCGATCTCAACCTTGTCGTCGGTCTCGTCGTGGTCTTCCAGGCGGAAGCCCGGAACGTCTCCTGGTTCCACCCGCTCTTCGCGCTCGGCGCGGTCGGTCTCCTGCACGCCTCGGCCAAGAGCGAGGATAAGGCCAAGGTCGTCCGCTGCTTCTCGCTCGCGCTCGTCCTCCTCATCGCCGCCTGGTCCGTCAACGCCTCCTGGGGCCCCGACTTCTTCAAGACCACCTGGCTGATCAAGTCGGCGCCGGCGGTCATCGTCAAGTAACGCTCCCCGCGTCGGTCGGCGCCCGCCGGCCCGGACATCGTCCGGGCCGTTTGACTTCCCGTTGACGCGGGGCTCGTTGGGGCGACACTCCCGGTCCGCCGTCCGATGTATCGTCTCGCCCTCAACATGCTCTTCGGGGATCTCGCCAAGCTGGCGATGCTCCTGTGCGGCCTGGCGTTCTCGGCGCTCCTGATGGCCCAGCAGAGCTCGGTCTTCTTCGGGATCATGAGCTGGACCTACACGCCGATGGTCAACATCCGCGCCCAGGTCTGGGTCAGCGACCCGATGGTGGAGCAGGTCAACGACGCCAAGCCGCTCCGCGACACCGACCTCGGACGCGTCCGCTCCGTCGACGGCGTCGCGTGGGCCGCCCCGCTCCACACCTCGTTCGTGCAGGCGCGCATGCAGGACGGGAACTTCAAGCTGATCACGCTCGTCGGCATCGACGCCGACACGTTCGCCGGCGCGCCGGCCGTCCTCTCCCAGGGCCGCATCGAGGACCTGCGGCTCCCCGACACCGTCATCGTCGACGAGTGGGGCGCCGCGCTGATGGGCCGGATGGGCGTCGGACCCGACGGCAAGCCGCGCAACACCCCGCTCAAGGTCGGCGACACCTTCGAGATCAACGATATCCAGGCCCGCATCGTCGGCATCTGCCGGGTGAAGCGCGCCTTCACCGGCGGTCCGTTCGTCTACACGACCTACGACCGGGCCAAGGGCTACACCCTCGGCGCCCGCCGCACGCTGAGCTTCATGCTGGTCGAGCCGCAGAAGGGCGTGCCGCCCGCCGAGCTCTGCGACCGCATCGAGCGCGACACGGGGCTCAAGGCCTGGACCTCGGACACCGTGATCTGGAACTGGGGCGAGCGCAGCCTGGCGCGCAACACCTTCTGGTGGTTCTGGACCAACACCGGCATCCCGTTCTCCTTCGGCACCGCCGTCCTGCTCGGCCTGTTCGTCGGCATCGCGATCTCCGGGCAGACGTTCTACTCCTTCGTGCTCGAGAACCTGAAGTATTTCGCCGCCATCAAGGCGATGGGGGCGGGCATGGGCGTCATCGCGCGCATGCTTCTCGTCCAGGCGTTCACCGCCGGCCTCGTCGGGTTCGGCCTCGGCGCGGGCATGGCGCAGGCCATCGGCCGCGTCATGATCGAGAAGGGCATGCCGCCGTTCGTGATGTACCCGCAGATCCTCTGGGCGACGTTCGCCCTCGTGCTGGGCATCAGCCTCGTCTCCGCCCTCATCGGCATCATCAAGGTGTCGCGCGTCGACGCCGCCTCCGTCTTCCGCGGATGAGCCATCTCGCCCACACCGTCGCCGTCCGCGCCACCGGCGTCGACATGTTCTTCGGGACGCCCGAGAACCGCGTCGTCGCCCTCAAGCAGGCCGACTTCGAGGCCCGCCGCGGCGAGCTCATCATGCTCGTCGGTCCGTCCGGCTGCGGGAAGACGACGCTCCTCTCGGTCATCGCGGGCACGCTCACGCCGCAGGCCGGCGCGGTCGAGGTCTTCGGTCAGCGGCTCGACGGCCTCGGCCAGGAGGCGCTCACGTCCTTCCGGCGCCGGCACCTCGGCTTCGTCTTCCAGTCCTTCAACCTCATCCCGACCCTCACGGTCGCGGAGAACGTGATGGTGCCGCTGCTGATCCAGGGCCGCCCTTACGGCGAGGCGCGCGACCGCGCCGTCGCCATCCTCGACAAGGTCGGCCTCAAGGGCCGCGAGGACGGCCGGCCCAACGCGCTCTCCGGCGGCCAGCAGCAGCGCGTCGCCATCGCCCGCGCGCTCGTGCACGAACCGCCGCTGCTCATCTGCGACGAACCGACGTCGGCCTTGGACAAGGATACCGGCGCCCAGATCATGCAGATGGTCCGCGACCTCTCCCGCTCCCCGGAGCGCTGCGTGGTCGTCGTGACGCACGACCACCGCATCTTCCGCTTCGCCGACCGTATCGCGGAGATGGAGGACGGCCGCATCAGCCGCGTGGTCGACGACCCTCGCCTCCTCGACACCTCCCAGCTCTGAGTCCCCTTATGTTCAAGAAACGCCTCCTGCTCTTCGCCCTCGCCCTCGCCGGCGCCGGCGCCGCCCTGCAGCTCACCCGCGGCACGGCCACCGAGACGCCGATCAAGCCGCCGCCCTACGAGCCCGCGACCCGCGACAAGGACGGGCTCATCGCGGCCGCGGGCCTCGTCGAGGCCGTCGCCGAGAACACGCTCCTCGGTTCGCCCACGTCCGGGACCGTCGCCAAGGTCCACGTGAAGGTGTGGGACGCGGTGAAGGCCGGCGACCCGATCCTCACCCTCGACGACCGCGACCTGCGCGCGCAGCGGGCGGTGCAGAAGGTCGCCATCGAGGCCGCCGCCGCCGCCGCCGAGCGCGCGGCCGACGCCGCCCGGCGCTGGACCGGCCTCAAGGACAGCGGCGCCGTCGCGGCCGGCGACCTGGTGTCCTACCAGATGGCCGCCAAGGAAGCGTCGGCCCGGCTCGCGCTCGCCCAGGCGCAGCTCGAGCAGACGGACGTGCTCCTCGACCGCCTCGTGCTCCGCTCGCCCATCGCCGCCACGGTCCTGCAGGTCGGCGTCCGCGCGGGTGAGTTCGTGACCGCCGGGGCGAAGGCGCCGGTCGTCCTCGGCGACATCTCCCGTCTGCAGATCCGCTGCGACGTCGACGAGCAGCTCGCCACGCGCATGCGCGAGGGTCTCCCCGCGAAGGGTTACCTGAAGGGCGAGAGCTCCCTCGCCGGCGCCAAGGACCGTTCCATCCCGCTGAAGTTCGTCCGCATCGAGCCGTTCGTCATCCCCAAGACCTCGCTCACCGGCGCCAGCGTCGAGCGCGTCGACACGCGCGTCCTCCAGGTGATCTACCAGTTCGACCGCCCGACGGGTCGCGCCCTCTTCGTCGGCCAGCAGATGGACGTCTACATCGACGCTTCCCAAGATGCGCCGGGTAAATAAGACCTGCCTGCTCGCGGCCCTGGCCCTCGCCGGTTGCGCCCACGAGCCCGCGCCGCCGCCCGCGCCGCCGGCGGCACCCGTCGCCTTCTCGCAGGCCGGCGCCGCCGCGGATGCGCGTTGGGCCGAGGCCTTCGGCGACCCGGCCTTGCTCGACCTGCTCGCCCGCGCGCGCCGGGGCAGTCCGGACCTTGCGCTCGCCCGCGCCCGGCAGCGTGAGGCGGTCGCGCTGCTCCGCGCGGCCGACGCCGGCGACGAACCCGCGCTCTCCCTCGGCGCCGTGCAGGAGGCCTCCCGCATCTCGGTGGCCAACGGCCGCTTCCCGCCCGGCATCCCGCGCCGCACGGACGTGACCGCCGTCGCCGCCAAGGCGTCGTGGGAACTGGATGTCTGGGGCCGCGAGGCCGCCAAGTCGCAGGCCGCCGCGGCCGACGTGCGCGCCGCGAAGTTCACCGCCGAGCAGGCGGACCTCGCGCTCGCCGCCGAGGTCGCGCGCCTCTGGTTCGCCGTGCGCGGCGCCCGCGAGCAGCTCGCCTTCCTCGAGACCGAGTTCGCCACGCGCTTCCGCGAGATGGAACTGGTCGGGCGGACCGTCGCCGCCGGACTCGTCGACTCCGACCCGCTTTCCTCGGCGAAGCTGGCGGCCGCCCAGGCCAAGGTCGACGAAGGCCTCGGCCGTCGCCGCGTCGCCGCCGCGGAGAACGCGCTGCGCTCTCTCATCGGCGCCGCTCCCGGCGAACCGCTGCCCCTCGCCCGTGCGCCCGCCGCGATGCCGGCGTTCGGCGCCGGCGTCCCGTCGGAGCTGCTGCTCCGTCGCCCCGACCTCGCCGCCGCCGCCGCGCGCCTCGACGCCGCGGTCGCGCGCGAGGGCGCGGCCCGCGCGGATTTCTATCCTTCCATCACGCTCACCGGCCAGGCCGGCTGGCAGGCCGACCCCGCTTCGCGCATCGGCCAGGGCGCCGCGGGCTTCTGGAGCCTGGCGCCGTCCGTGGACCTGCCGCTCTTCGACGCGGGCCGGCGCGAAGCCAACCTCGAGGCCGCGCGCGCGCGCATCGACGGGTCCGCGGCCGAGTGGACGAAGGCCGTCCTCGGCGCCTTCCGCGAGGTCGAGGACGCCCTCGCCGATCTCCGTGAGCTCGCGCAACAGGAGGAGCTGACCGCCCGCGTCCTCGCGGCCGTCCGCGAACGCCTCGCCAACGCGGAAGCCCGCCTTCGGGCCGGCCTCGCCAACGAGAGCGAGGTGACCGTGGCCCGTCGCGACGAGGCTCTGGCCGCGCGCACGCTCTCCCTGGTCGTCTGGGAGCGCCGGCAGGTCGCCGTCCGTCTCGCCGCCGCCACCGGCGGCGGTTGGTCGTCGAAGTGATCCCACCAAAGAAGCAGGGCGTCCTCGCGGACGCCCTGTCTGTTTCCGAACAGGCGCTCAGGCCTTGATCTGCGGGCGCTTGGGATCCGGCCAGTCGATGTGGAAGAACTCGCCGCGGGGCTTGTCCTTGCGCTCGTAGGTGTGGGCGCCGAAGAAGTCGCGCTGACCCTGGAGCAG
>JACCDM010961482.1_pt1 | contig 12513 bp, 7 predicted proteins | sample 7445851 | NCBI WGS metagenome assembly JACCDM01 (sample SAMN15323438, study PRJNA562643) | freshwater metagenome | isolation source: river surface water | place: USA:Blue River Watershed | collected 2017-08-16
CGTGACCATCGTGTTCACCAAGGACATTGCCTGCTTGGTCCACGATTACTCCAGGCTCTGTCTTTACGAAGTCCTGTAACCACTCGCGAGTGTCTCCCTCTGGGATAAAACAAATGTCGTAACTGTCCGGCTTGTTGGCAACGCTCAGCCCGCGCTCATTCGCCTCTTGGCGAACCAGGTCCTTTGACGCGGTTGCACCCAAGGGGAAAATCGCGTGCTGGAGCTGATCCTGTGTCAGCACTCCCAAAACGTAAGACTGGTCTTTGGCCATGGCCTTCGACCGGTGTAGCTCCAAGTTGCCCTCGTCATCCCTTAGGACGCTCGCGTAGTGACCAGTGCAGACCGCATCGAAGCCAAGCGCGAGGGCCCTTTCCAGAAGGGCTGCAAACTTAATTCGCTCGTTGCATCTCATACAAGGGTTTGGGGTTCTCCCCGCCTGATACTCGGCGATGAAGTCGTCCACAACGTCTATCTTGAAGCGCTCCGAGAAGTCCCAAACGTAAAAGGGAATCCCGAGCTTATTGGCCGCCCTTTGGGCATCCATGGAGTCTTCGATGGTGCAGCAGCCTCGGGAGCCGGTCCTGAGGGTTCCCGGCATCCTGGAGAGCGCCAGGTGAACCCCGACAACTTCGTGCCCAGCCTCAACCATGCGAGCAGCCGCTACAGCGGAGTCGACTCCGCCACTCATGGCCGCCAGGATTTTCACCCTATAAGTCTAAATCCGGCGCCTCTAGAAGTCTTTAGCGGGTTTTATGGGCCTGCTTAGCCTTTTCATAAGCACCGGGTAAGACTTTCAATAGAGCCTCTAAATCGGCTTCGGTGGTGTTCCACCCCAGGGTCACCCTCAGCGGGGCGCTGGCCAACTTTTCGTCATAGCCCATGTTCAGCACCACGTGGGAGGGTCCAACCACCCCGGCCTGACAGGCCGAGCCTGCCGATACGGCAATGCCCTCCTGGTCTAATAGGAATAGTAGGGAGTCCGAGGTGCAGCCGGGAAAGAGCATGTGACTGTTATCCGCGAGACGATTTGCGGCTTGGGTGGTGAAAATGACCTCAGGAAAAAGCTCTTTGAGCCTTCTTTCGAAGGTATCCCGAAGTTCTGCAAGCCTTTCGTGGCGAGCCGTAAGCTCAGCACTGGCCAGCTCGCTGGCCTGGGCCAGACCCAGGGCCATGGGGTAATTCATGGTTCCACTCCTGAGCCCTCGCTCTTGTCCACCACCGTGAATCAGAGACTCAGGCTTTAGGTTGCGGGAAATAATCAGAGCCCCAACCCCAATTGGGGCTCCAATTTTGTGGCCGGAAATTGCCATCGCACTCAGCCCCGAGGCCTTGAAGTCAACTGGGATATGGCCCATAGCGGCCACGGCATCACTAAAGACGGGGATTTTGCCCGCGATTTGGGTGACCTTTGGTATCTCGGTTACGACACCGGTCTCGTTGTTTGCCCACATCAGGGCGATCAGGGCAATTTCCTCGCCACGGGTCTCTACCAGCTGAGCCAATTGCTCGAGGTTTATCTCCCCGGTCTTCGACACTTCAAGCCATATGATCTCCGCACCCTGGTGTTGGGCTAGCCATTCCAAGGTGTCAATCACTGCGTGATGTTCAGTGTAGGCGGAGATGATGACGTTCTTGCGCGGGTCTTGGGCCTTTTGCTGCCAGTAGATTCCCTTGATTGCCATGTTGCAGGCCTCGGTTCCGCCGGAAAGGAAGATCACCTCGGAGGGGTGGCAGTTGAGGGTCTTTGCCAGTCGCTCTCGCGCTTCTTCTAAAATCGCTCGAGATTTCTGACCTTGAGTGTGAACCGAGGAGGGATTTCCGGTTTGTTCCCACAGGGTAGCCAAAAGTTCCTTCACCTGAGGACGTACCGGGGTGGTCGAGGCATGGTCGAGGAAGACCGACATACCGAAAGAATACAAGCGCCAGAGGTTGAAAACGCTTTCACTAGGCTTAGACGATGGCTATGGCTCCACAGGTTTCAAAAGAGCTAACTCCCCTGGGCCTATCCCTGATGGATGGCGGTGGAGTCTTTTCAGTTTGGTCTGAGACTGCCACCGAGGTTTCGCTAAACATCCTGGATGCAGAGAATCCCTCGCTCATAAGCCAAAGCATTTCCCTCGAACGCTCCGAGGATGGAATTTGGTCCGCAGGTAGCGATTTGTTTCATCGGGGTATGAAGTATGTGCTGCGAGCACAGGGACCGCAGGGACCACGGCATGCATTCAATCCAGAGCGAAACCTGTTGGATCCTTACGCGAGAGGTCTGGTTCGCTTAAGCCCAAAGGATTATTACTGCGTTGCCGTGGAATCGGAGTTTGATTGGCAGGGTGTTAGTGCTCCGAACACAACGCTCTCGGAGACAATCATCTACGAAGCACACGTTCGCGGTTTGAGCCGAATAAACCCCAGCATTCCCGAAGAGATTCGAGGATCCTATGCAGCGCTTGGGCACCCCGCGACAATTGAGTACCTGCAGAAGATTGGCATTACCGCAATCGAACTTTTGCCAATCCAGGCTTTTATATCTGAGCCGAGGCTTGTAAACCTAGGACTAATAAATTACTGGGGCTACAACACAATTAACTTTTTCACCCCGCACCTTCGCTATGCGGCCGAGACAACCAGAGCCAAAGGCCCAGAGGCGATCATTCAAGAATTGAAAACTGCGATTCGAGAACTTCATAGAGCAGGTATCGAAGTATTGATGGACGTGGTCTATAACCACACCGCCGAAGGCGGTCACAAGGGTCTCACATACAGCTACCGCGGTCTTGATAACTCCAGCTACTACCGACAGGACGATAACGGGAACTACCACGACACCACAGGCTGTGGAAACTCCCTCGACTTTTCTCGCCCGATGGTTCAACGAATGGTGCTGGACTCACTAAAGCACTGGATAAAAGAATTCAAAATCGACGGTTTCCGTTTTGATCTTGCAACCACGCTCGCCAGAGATGAAAAGAATCAGTTCAACCCAAACCACGACCTGTTGACGGCGATGCAAGCGGACCCGGTTATTTCAAAAAGCAAGCTGATTGTGGAGCCCTGGGACATCGGCTTGGGAGGTTGGCAAACCGGAAACTTCCCGCCGGGCTTTGCGGAGTGGAACGATCGCTATCGTGACTCGGTAAGAAGGTTCTGGCTTTCCGATATCGCTCATTACCGCGGCACAGGTTCTCACCAAAACGGTGTGGCCGAACTGGCATCGCGACTTGCCGGGTCGCAAGATGTGATTCGCGATGGTGCGGGACCAATCGAGGGTGTGAACTTCATAAACGCTCACGATGGCTTCACGCTCAACGACCTGGTTTCCTACAACGTGAAACACAATTCAGCCAACGGCGAAGGTAATCGCGATGGCGCGAACAATAATTACTCGTTCAATCACGGAACAGAGGGTCCGACTCCCTCACCGACCATAAATTCAGTCAGAAGAAAAGCGATGCGTAACCTTTTGGGGACCCTGATGTTTTCAGCTGGCATCCCGATGATTGCCGCAGGAGATGAAAGAGCGAAGACCCAAGGGGGCAATAACAATGCCTACTGCCAAGACAACGTAATCACCTGGCAAACCTGGGATCCGCAATCGCACGAGAGTGACCTTGAAGAAACCTTTGCTCACCTCGCAAAGCTTCGGAAGCAATTCCCCGGCCTTAGGCCAATTGGCTTTGCCAACTCAACCGAACCGACCAAAGACTCCGATCTGATGCTCTGGTTCAACGAGCATGGCCACGAAATGACCGAGGACGACTGGAACAACCCAGAGCGCAGAGTCTTGCAACGCTATTCGGAACACCTTGCCGAGGACGGTTCCATCGAGGCCCTCCTTCTGGTTATCAATGGGACTGAGACTTTGAAGCCAGTGAATCTGGCCATGCCCGAGAAGGCGAAGAGCCTGGAGCTTTTGTGGGACAGCTCACTCGAGCTTCCCCCTCGCCACAGCGTGATTCACAACCCGGGCAGCGCAGTAAAGCTCGTGGAAACCAGCATGCAGCTCTTTGCGGTCAAGGCTTAGGTAACCATTGGGTTTCAATTTGCAACCGAAAGGACAGAGGTGGGTAAATTGGGCAAGATGGTGAGCACGAAAATTGGGCGAATTCCGATCAGCAAGGTCTGGCCGGTGGTCGACGCTGGGAAGTTTCCCGCCAAAGCTTTCGAATCCGAGGTGATCGAGTTTGGTGCGGTGGCATTTCGAGAGGGCCATGACCGAATCGCTACCGAGCTCATCCTCACAAGCCCCAAAGGTAAGACAACTGTTTACCCGCTGAACCCTGGTCACTACGGAACCGATACCTGGTCCATCAAATTGCCGCTTCGCGAAATAGGTATCTGGACCTTCCAAATTTCTGCATGGGACGATGCATTTGCGACCTGGAAGCACAACACTGAAGTAAAACTTGCCGCAGGTGTTGACCAGGAACTAATGATGCAGGAGGGAGTAAGACTCCTCGAGAGATTTGCTGCCGGTGCAGAGAAGAAAATTCAAACCCAGTTTGCAAAGTACGGTGCGGTGCTCTCCGACAATTCACTTACTCCAAATGAGCGATTCAAAAAAGTTCTCGGCGATGGCCTCGAATTAGTCGCAATCGAAAACCCACTTCGAGAACTAGAAACTCGAAGTGAGCAATACCAAGTCTTGTGCGAAAGGGCTCTAGCGGGCAACGCCGCTTGGTATGAGTTCTTCCCAAGATCAGAGGGTGCAAAGAAAAATCCTGACGGCTCATGGGTATCAGGAAACTTCAAAACTGCGATTGACTCCCTGGATCGAGTTTCCGAAATGGGATTCGACGTTTTGTATTTGCCTCCTGTGCATCCAATCGGAAAGTCTCACCGCAAAGGACCTAACAACTCTTTGAACGCAGGGCCTCACGACCCAGGGTCTCCATGGGCAATTGGTTCTATAGATGGCGGGCACGACACAATTCACCCGGATCTAGGAAGCGAAAAAGACTTCGCAAACTTCGTGAAGGCGGCAAACAAAAAGGGTATTGAGGTTGCAATGGATCTCGCGTTGCAGGCCTCCCCAGACCACCCCTGGGTGAAGACGAACCCGCAATGGTTCACAACCCGTGCGGACGGTTCTATCGCTTACGCCGAGAACCCGCCCAAGAAATACCAAGACATCTACCCCATCAACTTCGACAACGACCCTGAGGGAATTTTTCAAGAAGTACTTCGAGTAGTGAACAAATGGGTTGGCTTGGGAGTGAAGATTTTCCGCGTCGACAACCCACACACCAAGCCAGTGGCCTTTTGGGAGCGCCTGATTGCTGCGGTAAATCAGATAAATCCAGAGGTAATCTTCCTGGCCGAGGCCTTCACTCGACCCGCGATGATGCACACCCTAGGCAAAGCAGGCTTCCAGCAGAGCTACACCTATTTCACCTGGCGCAATACCAAAGACGAGCTAGCCGCCTACCTTCATGAGGTCTCACAAGATAGTGCGAACTTTTTCAGGCCAAACTTCTGGGTCAACACCCCGGATATTTTGACCGAGTTCTTGCAATTCGGCGGAAAGCCGGCCTTCAAGATCCGCGCCACGTTAGCCGCTATGGCTACCCCGCTCTGGGGAATGTATGCCGGCTTCGAACTTTATGAGTCAGTCGCAAGACCGGGTAGCGAAGAGAACATCGACAACGAAAAATACGAGTACAAGGCTCGAGATTTCGCAGGCGCATTGAAGCAAAATGCCTCGCTGGCTCCGCGAATCGCGCTTCTAAACAAGATTCGCAAGGAGAACTACGCACTCCAGCAGCTTAGAAACCTAAGAGTTCACTACTCGGACGACCAGAGTATTTTGGTGTTCTCTAAGCACATTTCCGCAAACCACGCTCCGGATGGGAAAGCTAACACCATCTTGGTTGTCGTGAACTGCGATCCACACTCCGCAAGAGAGACAACCATTCATCTTCGCTTAGACGAGTTGGATGTTCCGGCAAGCTTCAAAGTAAAAGACCTTATTACCGGAAATAGTTATAACTGGGGAGAACACAACTTCGTCAGACTGGATGCATTTACAGAACCGGCACATATCATGCGGATTGAACGATGAGCCTGGATGCTAAAGACCTTCAGCTCGTTTCTGAGGGCAGGCACCACTCTCCCCACTCAATCCTTGGACTGCACGAAACCGAAACCGGTTATGTGGTTCGAGCTCTGAGGCCATTTGCAAAGTCGGTTACTGTCAGGACCAAAAAAGAAGACTTTGCGATGCACCACCTGCACGGTGGAATTTGGGAAGTGAGTATCAAATCCAAAACGGTCTTTGATTATCGACTCGAAGCCTCTTACGAGACCGCACCTAGCTGGATTAGTGACGACCCTTACCGTTATGCCCCAAAGATTGGTGACTTAGATCTTCACCTAATCGGTGAAGGTCGCCACGAACAACTCTGGCAGGCCCTTGGTGCACATTTTGTCGAAGCGAAAGATTCCCTCGGTTCAATATCGGGAGTGAGCTTCAAGGTCTGGGCTCCAAATGCGCAAGCGGTTAGGGTCGTGGGAAATTTCAACGGCTGGGACGGCACCTGCTACTCCATGAGGTCAATGGGAGGAACGGGTATATGGGAGCTTTACATTCCAGGAGTCGAGCCAGGAGCGCTTTATAAATTCCAAATCCTGACCCGCCATGGTCATTGGATAACCAAGATTGATCCCCTTGCTAGGCAAAGCGAAACTCCTCCGGCCACTGCATCTGTCGTGTCGGTAAGCGACTACAAATGGCGTGATGCGAAGTGGCTTGAGAAAAGAGCCAAGCAGGACGCACTGAAATCTCCAATGAGCATCTATGAATTGCATTTGGGTTCATGGCGCGGAGCAAAGAATTATCGCGATCTTGCACCAGAGCTAATTGGTCACGTGAAGTATCTGGGCTTTACCCACGTTGAGTTCATGCCGCTTGCGGAACATCCATTTGGCGGAAGCTGGGGTTACCAAGTAACCGGCTATTACTCCCCCACCTCAAGATTTGGATCCCCAGATGATCTGCGCTTTTTGATTGATGAGCTCCACAACGCGGGCATCGGGGTAATTATGGACTGGGTTCCAGCTCACTTCCCCAAAGATGATTGGGCGCTCGCTCGCTATGACGGCGAGGCGCTCTACGAGGACGCAGACCCCAGGAGAGGCGACCACCCCGACTGGGGAACGCATGTCTTTAACTTCGGCCGCACCGAAGTTAGAAACTTTTTGGTTGCAAATGCCTGCTACTGGCTGGAGGAGTTCCACGTTGATGCCCTCCGGGTCGATGCTGTGGCTTCGATGCTCTATTTGGATTACTCACGCAAAGCTGGCGAATGGCTGCCGAATGTTTACGGGGGTCGCGAAAACCTAGACGCGATTCGATTCCTCCAGGAAACAAATGCAACTGTTTATAGGCGCAACCCGGGCATCATGATGATTGCAGAGGAATCGACAGCATTCGCAGGAGTAAGCTCCCCAACCGACTCAGGAGGCCTTGGTTTTGGTTTCAAGTGGAACATGGGCTGGATGCATGATTCTCTTGAGTACATCCAAAAAGATCCGGCATGGCGAAAGTATCACCACGGTGAACTGACCTTCTCAATGCTCTACGCCTATGACGAAAAGTTCGTACTTCCGATTAGCCATGACGAAGTGGTGCATGGCAAAGGTTCCCTATTCAGCAAGATGCCCGGTGACCACTGGCAGAAACTTGCGAATATGCGCGCCTATCTTTCATTCATGTGGTCACACCCTGGCAAGAAATTACTTTTCATGGGGCAAGAGTTTGCTCAGCCCTCAGAATGGTCCGAGTCTCGCGAGCTTGACTGGTGGCTATTGGATCACCTGCCGCACCGCGGCATGCAGCAGATGGTCGCTGACTTGAACAGGCACTACCTGGAAAATCCAGCGATGTGGGAACTAGATCACGAGCACGCTGGATTCCAGTGGATCGATGGTGGAAACGCAGACCAGAACATTCTTAGTTTCCTAAGGTTTGACTCCAAGGGTAATTCCATGGCGGTGGTGGTGAATTTTGCAGGTCATCCGTATCACGATTTCCGAATCGGACTTCCCACCAAGGGGAAATGGACCGAAGTATTCAATTCCGATGCGGAAATCTATGGAGGCAGCGGGGTTGGAAATGCGGGTTCTGTGCAGGCGGAAGCAATCCCGTCGCACGGCAGGGAATTTTCAGCTAGCTTGACCGTCCCTCCACTAGGTGCAATCTGGCTCAGGCAAAACTAGAACATTAGCGAAGCTAAACGTCTCCTGGCATTCAGAACAACCTGCTCGCTATCACCCAGAATCACAAAGAGCTGCAAGAGACGGTTTCTGATTGCGTCCCGGTCTTCGATTCGATTAGCGAAGGCATCCAGCAAGATTGCAAAAGCGGTGTCAGGGTTGCCTCCCGCAAATTGTTGATCAGCCGAAAACAGTAATTGCTCCAATTCGGAATTTCCGGGCTGACTCTGCAACCTGATTAGGAATTCGACCTGAGCAAGCCCCGCCTTGGCATCGGAATCGGCAGGCGCATTGATGAGAATCTTTTCGTAAATTCCCTTCGCGGCATCAAAGTCCCCGCGGTCTAATGCGTCAAATGCCGCTTGATGCTCAGCACTCAGGGGCTTTTGTTCCGGTGCAGCTTGCGCGAGCGAGACTGTGCCCGAAATCTGATTCTGTGCCGCGAGAGTCAGCACCTGTCCCAAGACAGAAGTGAGTTGCTCAGGTGTAATTACTCCTTGAAACAGGGGTGCTGGCTGTCCGGCCAAAATGGCAATCAAAGCCGGAGCTTGATTTACGCCAACTGCCTGAGCGAGTGCAGGAGAAGTATTTAGGTCAACCTCTAGACCTGCGAATCTGCCCTTGGCGGCTTCTATTGCTTTCGAAAGAAGCGCTTTAAGTTGATCACTCTCTGGATTCCCAGTCTGACTGATAAGCATCAAGACTGGGACTGTTTCCGAAAGCTTTAGGTAGCTTCGCAACAAAGTCTCGTCTGCCTGAACTAGCCAACCGGTGACAGTATTTCCGCTCGGTTCTTTTCTGCTTGAAAGATCTAGAGGTGATTGAAAACTCATTAGCCTGCCAAACTCTTCGCACTCAACAATTGCTGAGTAGCACCAAGCAGTCTCACCAGCTGGTCAGACTCTGCGGTTGGAATATAGAACAGCAGCATCGCTCCGTATTTAGTCTCAATTCCTGTTGCACTGCCTGCTGATCCAAGCAGCAGGGCTTCGGGTCCTGAAATTGCAACTGCATCCCCTCTCGAGCGAGGCACGATGGTGTAGGTGTCGGTCATATAGACACCGGCGAGGGCACCACCATCCAATGTTGCGAGCAGCGTAATCTCCTCATTACCTAAAGTGTGTTCAAAGGTGAGATTTGCATTCGTTAGGGTCTCGGTCAAGCCCTGCTGAACTGCTGCAACATCTTGAATGTACTTGTTCTCGACATCGATAAACAAAGTGAACGCCGACTCGGCCCCTTTGTTCAAAATATCGCCCACAGCCTGTGGCAAATCCTTAGGTGGCATTAGCAAAAACTTGGTGTCGGTTTTAAGTGCTACTGCACCTGCTTCTGCTGCTGCCACTTCCGGGAATTCAATTTCCGGCAGCAGTGTCGAGTAGCTCCAAAGCAGATACTGATCTCTCGGTGTCTCTTGACGCAGAACAAGAAGCTGTAATGCGGTGTCTGGTGCCTGACCAGTGACCACCATTACGCTTCGGGGCCAACTGTCAGTAGCGGATGGAAGGAATAGCTGAACCGGCTCGGAGAGAATTTTCTCCGGTGGAACCGGATCTTCGGAACGTTGTGCGAGGTTATAGAAAGCCCGTCTCATAGTTAGCGCAGGGCCACCGACCCGCACATCCAGTGCGTCTCGAGAGAACGCCTGGTCTGCTTCTGCCACCACCCGGGTGATGTCACCCAAAATTCGCTCAAGTTGGGCGGCATCCATAACCGGTGTGAGGGTATCCGGGGCGGCTGCGGGAGATGGACTAAGAATTGGATTTTCGTACTCCGGTGCACAACCGGATAACGATAACGAAGAAGCGGTGAGTGCTGTGAAAGCCAGCAGTTTCCTAATCCTGTTTCTGCGCTTTGACTTCCTGGTTCCATCAGGGTTGATGTTCGTCTCAAACTTTTGGCGTCTTGGTCTGGTTCCCCGCCAATAGATGAAATAGGTGATCAGAGCCAGAAGAGCTCCGAGAAGCATCAGGCCCATTCCGATCCAAGTAATTGGGGCAATCACACCGCGCTCATCCGGCAAGTCCCACTTGACCTGGATGGTTGGAGGTGCGGGCTCTACTCCGGTGGAGGCAACAAGAACCGCAATCTCATTTCCGGTCTCAGGAAAAATAGTGGCTTGCCCTGCATCTTGGACTTCGTGGCGCCACAAATCCGAACCAACCGGATTTGCCAGAAGCCCCTCTCCACCTCTTTCGATCTCGGTGAGAGTGGCTTTCTTTTCGGCTTCCGAGAGACCTAACTTAAGCTCAGTGTGCTTGGTTTCGCCAAGCCAAGCGACAAGGTCCGACTCTCTACCAGAGGATAGAAAGACCTGTGAGCTTCCGGCTCCGGTCACGCTCACCTCGCCTGGATATGCAGTCAGCACCTTGGCTGGAATAATCACAAAATTGCTAACGAACTTGAGCTCTTGTTGCGCAACAATTTCGTTAATTGGCTGATTCTGGGATTGTTGGATAAGACCAAAGGCGGTTGCGACCAGACCAATCGTGAAGATCACGACAGACAGCAAAAACCGCACGGGGCTCCTAAACAATGATTTTGACAAGTCTACCCAAGCGATTTTGGCCATTTTTGGGCAAAACCTGACAAGCTAGGGAGGTCTAGAGCAGCAAAAGGACCGATTAATGAACCAAAACACCAGGCTCACCAACGCTTTTCAGCTGGGTCTGCTCGGAGGTCTGGGGGTACTCGCAGCCCTGGTGATCGGCTCGGCAATCGCCTCCACCGCGACAATCATCACCTACGTCGCTGCGGCTCTATTTATCGCTCTTGGACTAGACCCCATAGTCAAAGCTCTTGTCCGTATCAAGCTGCCTCGGCCACTGGCGGTGGCACTCGTGGTTGCAGGCTTTCTTGGAGCGGTGGCACTCTTCATTTGGGCCGTGTTGCCAATTGCAATCCTCGAAGCTGGGAAGCTTATTGAAGCTGCTCCGAATTTTCTCCAGCAACTAATTTCGCTTGGCTGGGTTTCAAACCTTGATGCCCAATTGGGTGGGGCCATCACAAATGCCGCAACTTCAGCGGTTGACTACATCACGACAAGTTCCAACTGGCCTACCTTGGTTGGAGGGGTATTCCAGATTGGTCTCACTGTGGTGAACGGCATCCTGGGAATTGTCATTGTTGTTATCTTGACCCTTTACTTCATGATCTCTTTGGAGAGCATGAAGCACTACCTCTCGAAGCTGGTTGCGAATTCAAAACGGACCAGGTTCAAAGAACTCACCGAAAAGGTTGCCAACTCGGTTGGTCGTTGGGTTATGGGGCAAGCCGGAACGGCCATCATTCACGCGGTCGCCCTGTTTGTTTTTCTTACAATTCAAAATGCGAACTTTGCACTGTTGTTAGCGGTAATTGCATTCGTCTTCGCTTTGATCCCATTGGTTGGTCCTACTTTGGGTGGAACAGTTGTGGCATTGATTTCGCTAATCGAATCACCTTCGAGCGCACTAATCGTTGTTATCTACTACCTGATCTACTTGCAGATAGAGGCTTACGTAATTAGCCCTCGCATCATGAAGCGGGCGGTGCAAGTTCCATCCGCCGTGGTGGTGATTGCGGCCCTCATGGGTGGCACCCTGCTTGGAGTTTTGGGTGCGCTAATTGCAATTCCTGTTGCGGCATCAATTCTTTTGATAGTTCGTGAAGTCTGGATGCCAATCCAGCAAAACCGCTAAGCCTGAGTCGGTAGCGGTCTAGAGCCGGGAACTACAGCCTCGGCAATGTGATTCAAAGCGACACGAGTTGCCGCTTCTCCGACCCAGAGGTGCTTTTCACCGGGGCCTGAAATAACTTGCGCACTGGGAACCTTCGAGAAAATCTTGGCTGCCTCTACAGGCCTGAGGTAGTCATCCAGCTCGGGTACAAGTGCAACCAGCGGCTTTCCAAATTCGACCCAGCGGGCTAGGTCTGCTTCTGTAGCTCTCCGCATCGGAGGAGAAATCAGTACTGCACCCGCAATGTCATTATCTGGACCGTACTTGATAGCAAGCTCAGTACCAAAAGACCAACCGACTAACCAGATGTTGCTAAGTCCCAGGCTCTTTACATAGTCAACTGCCGCGCGAACATCAAATTCTTCTTTTACTCCGGAGTCAAAACTTCCGGTTGAAGTTCCACGAGGGGAAGATGTGCCACGGGTGTTAAATCTCAGCACCGCAACGTTAATCAGATGTGGAAAGCGATTCGCCATTTTTCGCAACAGGTGCGAGTCCATGAACCCACCGGCAGTTGGAAGTGGATGCAGAGTAATAATTGTCGCTACCGGGTTCTCCCCAACTGGAATTGCCAATTCACCAACCA
>JACCDM010210832.1_pt1 | contig 12511 bp, 19 predicted proteins | sample 7445851 | NCBI WGS metagenome assembly JACCDM01 (sample SAMN15323438, study PRJNA562643) | freshwater metagenome | isolation source: river surface water | place: USA:Blue River Watershed | collected 2017-08-16
AAAAAAACCTATCAACACTTGGTTATATGGTTGGGACCAAGATGTATTAGAAATACTCAATCAAGAGTTTATATATAATAAACTTATGGTTGGTGACTGGATGAGTTTTGGTCGAGGACGAGGAACATTCCTTACTCTTAAGGGAGATCAAAAGATATCTCAAGGTTATTTAGAAAATTATAACTCGGCTCTTAAAGAAATAAAATGATCTCCGAATCATATAAAAAACAACTACAGTCTATACATGAATCTAGTCCGTTTGGAAAACGCGGCAAATTACCTAAGCATCTAGATAAATTCATAGATTATACCAATCCACAGTCTATATTAGATTTTGGCTGCGGTAAAGGAAAATTAGTCGAAAGGCTAAAAGAAGATTATTCCACTAAAAAGATATTTGGTTATGATCCCGGCAATAAACAGTTCGACCGATCAATAGATGATCTACATGTTGATATGTTGATTTCATCGGATGTCTTAGAACACGTCGAACCAGAATATATAGATCAAACACTGAAATATCTCAGCACCAAAAGTCGATACATCTATCATCTAATAGCACTAAGTCCTGCTAAATTGATATTACCAGATGGTCGCAATGCCCATCTTATACTAGAATCGAAAGAATGGTGGCGTGACAAGTTTGTCAGTTTAGGTTATAATATAATCAAAGAAGATTATATGGAACATTGGAAAACTCCTAAAGGAACTAATGCTCCGATGTTTATTAAAAAATATTTTATAATGGCGGAGATTGGAAATGGGATCACTTAGACCCGGAGCAACAATAGTTTATGAAAGCCCCGATGGCGGTGGCACAGTCTATGGTAGATACGCTGGTACTAACGATCGTTGGTTAGTGGGGTACAGCACAGAAACCCAAGAACGACTAGATGCTATACGAGAAGAAAAACTTTGGGCTGAAATTAGATTGGCTGGAAAATCAAATGTGGTGTTGCAATCTGCATTAGATCGTGTTAAAATAATATACGAACTGAGCAAAGAAAATGGGACAAAATAAACACGTAGACTTATTTAAAGATATGATTCCAGCAGTGGACATGGGAATCAAAGAACTTTGGGACGCTGCCACAGAGGAAGGCCGAAAAGAGATCAAGGGAGACCTTTGGAATCTTAATCGCTATATCAGCAGCGTAAAAACTTCTAACAAAGAATTACAAGAACACTATCTGTTAGCAGTCAACGAATTCTATAACAAGAATTGGCCTAATATCGCCAAGCACCCAAAGCTTCAGTGGCTGACTCTGGCTGCATGTAGTCACGAAAGTAAAAAAACTCAATTCCACGAATGGATACCGCTAAAGAAAGAAAAGAACAAGAAAGAAGAATTCCTCGCAGGATTATTTCCTAATATGAAAAGGGTAGACATTGAAACTCTCGCGGCCATTACCACAGACAAAGAAATCAAACAATATTGTGAATCACTTGGTTGGGACAAAAAAGAAATCAATGGAATTAAACTATAAGTGTGAATATTGTCAGAAGTTATTTGCCAAAGAAAAAACATTGGCTGTGCATGTCTGCGAGCAAAAACGTAGACACCTTAGCAAAGATGAAAAACATGTACAAGCCGGTTTGCTTACATATCAGAGATTTTACGAGATAACACAAAAGGGCAAGAACAAGAAATCCTTTGATGATTTTTCTTCTAGTCCATACTACACAGCATTTGTAAAATTCGGCAGCTTTCTTATCAATACAGCACCTATATATCCAGAACGATTTATCGATTTCGTGATCAAAAGCGGAGTTAAACTTGATCACTGGTGTAGGGATGAATTATATAATACCTACATCGAAGAACTAATCAAGATAGAACCTGCAGATGGTGCTATACAACGTAGTATAAAAACCATGATGGATTGGGCAGATTCTAACAATGCTGCTTGGGAACATTATTTCCAGTATGTAAACCTAAATCGTGCCACACACGATATCAAGGAAGGATTAGTCAGTCCGTGGTTGGTATTAAATACCAAGTCGGGAAAAGAAATGCTTAGACGTATGAACGATGAGCAATTAGACATAGTAGGACCAGTGATAGATCCACAGTTCTGGATGCGTCGATTTAAAGCATTACCGGCAGATATAGAACTAATCAAAGATATCGTCAAGGAGGCGAAGATACTATAATGCCTAAGAAAAAAATTGAAGTAGAAGTCGAAGAATTAGCAGAAAACGAAGAATACATTTCAAGCGATGACATCGAAATCGAAGTAATGAGCACCACAGACGACGAACCAGCAGTATATGTTAAGTTTACTAATTTTGTTGACGCAGAAGATGCAGAAGAATACGCTGAATTTCTAGCAGAAACATTACCATTGTTATTATTTGAAACTACTAGGATGCAGTGATGCCAGATATTGATATAGACTTTGTTGACAGAGACCAAGCACTGGCACTATTCAAACACGTTAGGGCTAGTCGAATCGACGATGGTCGATTGGTCAAACATAACACAGGTGTATATCTACACCAAGTTCCGATGAATGCACAAGAAGCGGTCTGTGCTGTTCCTTATGACAAAGCCGAGGAACAAGGTTATTTTAAAATAGATTTTTTGAATGTAGGAATATACAAAGGTGTTCGAGACGAAGAGCATCTTATAAGATTGATGAATACGGAGCCACTATGGGATCTTCTAGAACAAGACGAATTCGTCAACTTGCTCTTTCACGTCAACGGGCATGGTTCTATATTGCGTCAACTGAAGCCGAACAGCGTAGAGCAACTGGCAGCGATACTGGCGATGATCAGGCCAGCCAAGAGATACCTGCTTGGAGAGAGTTGGTCGAAAATCTTGAGCGAGGTTTGGCAGAAGCCAGAAAACGAAAATGAATATTATTTTAAGAAAAGCCACGCTACAGCATATGCCATAGCTGTTGTTGTGCAGATGAATTTGATCTGTGAACAGATCAGTTACGAATATAGTTAACTACTTTTTCTAACCAGCGTTATAGATTTACGCTTGATCCTTTTAACTATAATATCGTTTAGGCTAGTACAAGGTCCAAAGATTACTTTAACGTCCTTGGTACTGAAATTGCGGATAGAATATCGAAAATCTGCTATTTCTTTAAGCAAGAAAATATTGATAGGAATCTGACGATTTGATTCCCACCACCATGCTTCGCCTAATTCTAAAAACTTTTGTTTTTCATAATCAGAGCGAATTGCAGCATAATCATACATGCTAGTTACTTGGGCATCTTGGTTGATAATTATTCCTACGTATTCTTGGTTTACGTGGGTTATAACACTGATGAATGGAAAGTTTTCTTGTAAGTTAGTTGTTATTCTCATTCGATAAATATTGCTAAAGGTCCGTTAATATGCAATTTAATCCAGTTTATTTATACTCAAATAAGATAGACGTTTTTACAAGTCCCTCGGACACTTGGTCAACAGAGAGGTATCGTAGAGTGTACAATCGCAATTTAAAATTATTCCGTGGTGTTGATAATCGTATCGACATACAAGTTCGTAATCCTGATCAAAAAACCAGTAATATAACTGGTTCTACTTTGGTATTTAACCTTGTTTCACAAGACACTAAAAAATTAGTTCTATCTAAAGATTTTATTGCTATGGATCTTACCACAGGAAAAGTAACTGTTACTTTAACTGAACAAGAATTGCTAGACCTAGACAATGGTTATTACAACTATAGTATCGTTAAAGAAGTTCGATCTACTGTGGATTCCACAGATTACAAAGTCACTTCTCGATTACCATTATATGTAGACAGTCAATACGACACTGTAGGTACACTAGAAATTTCTGGAGATGTCTACGGAGACATCGAACCAAGCACTGTTATCGACACCTTTAGTTACACCAATCCATTTACACAGGGAGAAACAACTCCATCGTGGTATACCAGTGCTATCATCGACGCTAGACCTAAAACAAAAACAGGAAACTCTTTACACACATTTCAGTTCTATTCAACCAATTACACCGGTTCTGTAGTAATACAAGGCAATCTCGATAATCAAGGCGCCACTCCCAGAGAAACCAAATGGGTTGATATCGATTCGGTAGACCTCGAAACAGAAAATTATAAAAATGTAACAGGAAAATGGAGTTGGTTAAGAGTTAAACACATACCCCTCGGCAGTTCAAACACTGCTTCTTTCGTCATAAGTCAAAATATGGATACCAGCTACACCGTAGCTATCTATACTGCTGGCGCAGCATATGGTGTGGGAGATACTATTACTATAAAAGGAAACAATTTGGGCGGCGAAAGCGGCACAAACGATTTGGTAGTTACTGTAACTAGCACAGGACTCTTTGGAAAGATAACTGACATTTCGTGGACTGGTCTTTCTTATCCTGGAGTAAAAACTTTTGTTCTTTCTGGAACAGCATCTGAAATTGGAACCATTGACAAGATATTATACAGATAGTATAATACTTGTATGACCCTAGTCGTAGATAAGTTTCGAACACTACTCCCGCCACGTGCCAAACACAGCCCGTCTGGCTGGACTAGTTTTAATGCACCTTGTTGCCAGCATCGCGGGCATAGTCCGGATACTCGTAAACGGGGAGGCATTCGGTTTGACGGCAATGGCATAGTCTACAACTGCTTTAACTGTAAATTCTCCACAGGATGGCAACCCGGATCACCGTTTGGCGAAAAGATGAAAAGTCTTAGCCGATGGATGGGAGCCGGTGAAGACATAATCAAAGAAATGGTATTCGAAGCACTTAAAACTGAGAGCGATGAATATCAATCAGAAACATATCAGCCCAAGATAGAATTTGAAGAAAAACCGTTACCGGAACACTCTATGTCTTTAAAAGAGTGGAGCGAAATCATCGAAGGTGAAATCGAAGAACAATTAGGACCTCAATTTATTGAAGTGTTAAGATACCTTATGGATAGAGGGTATGATATTCCGTTTGATCACGATTTTTATTGGAGCCCCACTCCTGGATATATTGATCGTATAATCATTCCTTTCCGTTGGGAAGGGCGTGTCGTAGGAAATACTGCTAGAAAAATAACAGGCGGAAAACCTAAATATCTGTCAGACCAACATCCACATTTTGTTTTCAACTTTGATAAACAAAGTGAACAACAGAAGTATATATTTGTATGTGAAGGACCGTTTGATGCACTGGCCATAGACGGTGTTGCTCTACTAACCAACGATATAGCAGAACAACAATCTAGGATCATAAACAGTTTAGGTGCAGAGGTAATCGTCATTCCAGATCAAGATTCGGCAGGACTTGTTCTATTTGATAGAGCTGCTGAATTAAATTGGTCAGTGGCTATGCCTACGTGGGACTCGGATGTCAAAGACGTTGCAGATGCCGTGAAAAAATACGGAAAACTTTTTGTTATAGTTGATGCGATCATGACAGCACAAAAGGGTCAGATAAAAATTAATATGGCAAAGAAAAAACAGGAACATAAACTAGAATATGAAAAACTTAATTAATTTTCTATTGAAACCTTTTCGTATATTGATTGAAAAAAGAAAATTAAAGAAAAGAATAGAAGAACTTAGAAAGAGAGATCCGTTTATATACAAATGATTACTTGGGGAATTTCTGCTAACAGTCACGATGCCGCACTATCAGTATTTCGGAATAACGAATTACTATTTGCCAGCCAATCGGAAAGATTTAGTGGAATTAAAAACGATCCGGACCTTAACGAACAGTTAATAGAGTATGCGAAAAAATTCGGAGAACCGGAATTAGTCTGTTGGTACGAAAAACCAATTATTAAGACTATCCGACAACTGACCGCAGGACAAGGCTGGACCTGGAAGGAAAATAATATCAAGCGATATCTTAAATCGTTTGACATTGATGTTCCTATTAAATTTTCTAAACATCATCATAGTCATGCAGCGGCTGGATATTATACCAGCACATTCAATGAAGCGTGTGTGATAGTGATCGATGCTATTGGAGAATTTGAAACACTGACTATATGGCATGCTGAAGGAAAGGATCTAAGAAAATTATATTCTGTAGATTATCCGTTTTCTGTTGGACTCTGGTACAGCGCCATGACACAGCGTATAGGATTGATTCCTAACGAAGAAGAATATATTCTAATGGGCATGGCAGCATACGGCAATCCTGATCGATTGTATAAAGATATTATCAAAGATTTTATCTATTTCCCCGATCCGTTAGATGACGGTAACCTGATCTACTTCAAAGAAAACCTACACAAAGGCTGTAAATATTGGAGACCAGATCTTACCAGCGAACAGGATCTGTTTGATATCGCTGCTGCTACACAGGCAGTTTACGAAACCATATTAATCAAAACCTTAGAATATGCCAAAAGACTAGTGCCCAGCGACAACCTAGTGTTCATGGGCGGCTGTGCATTAAATTGCAAAGCTAATCCTTTGGCCTATAGATATTTTAAAAATCTTTGGATCATGCCTGCGCCCGGTGACAGTGGTTCTGCCATTGGAGCAGTTCTAGCACAGACAAAAGAACATGTACAATGGCCTGGTCCTTTTCTAGGTTATGACATGTCCTATCACAGCAATGATGAAAAGATAGTCGACTATCTTATAAAGCACAAAATATGTGGACTGGCTCGAGGACCTGCAGAGTTTGGTCCTAGGGCATTAGGCAATAGGAGTCTATTAGCAGATCCAAGAACCGATAATATAAAGGATCGAGTAAATGAAATCAAACAACGACAAAAATTTAGACCCTTCGCGCCAGCAATTTTGGCTGAGCTGGCTAACGATTACTTTGATATCCCTAGTGGCAGCAGTCCTTATATGCAAATGGTCGCTCGTTGCAGGAATCCTGAGCTATTTCCTGCTGTCGTTCATGCTGACGGGACTAGTCGTGTACAGACAGTTGCAGCAGATGGCAGTCCGTTCCGAAGATTGTTAGAACTCTGGTATAAACAAACAGGATGTCCAATGCTGTTAAATACCAGTCTCAATGTACGAGGCAAACCCATGGTAAATGATCACAAAGATGCACTTGCCTGGGAACGAGAATACAAGATACCAATTTTTAATTAAATGCAAATACCAGATAACATAAGAGATTACGTGAAAGTCTATGAATTCCTAGACAAGGATGACTGTAGATCTGTGGTTGCTCAGCTCGAACAACTACGATGGCGAAGACACGAATTCTATCATCATGTCACAGGAAAATTACATTCATCCGATCATGATCTTTCTGTATCTTTCGATGAATTTCCGGATAAGCAACGACTACAAGATTCTTTAAGATCACTAGTAGATCGTTACATATTTCAAGACTTTGGTAACTTCGAATGGTTTAGAAAATGGCAAGGTTATACTAGGCTGCGTGTAAATCGATATGAAAAAGATACCATGATGGACATACACTGTGATCATATACATTCAATATTCGATGGCAATCTCAAAGGTGTTCCCATATTAACTATATTAGGTTCCTTCAATGATGAATATACCGGGGGCGAACTACTCATGTGGGGTGATGAAGTTGTCGAATTACCTGCTGGATCAGTTATGATATTTCCTAGTAATTTTCTATACCCACATAAGATAAATCCTGTTATCAGTGGTGTTAGATACTCTTTTGTTTCTTGGGTGTGGTGATGATTAATACAGCGATAAAAACATTTAGCAATCTAAGTTTTTTAGAAACAAAATTATCAGAATCTCAATTGATGCCTATCAAACAAGAGATCGACTCTATCAAGAAGAGTATGTTCTTTTCTAGCAAGATGAACGATAGATTAGCAGGTAATCTAGAACACGAATACTCATTGATGCAGATCAGAGAATACATAGAACAGTTAGTATCTCCTTACTGCTATGAATTAGATCGTAAAGTAAACCACATTGAACGGTTTGTCAATAAACTAGACAACATAAAACAAGTGCCATTATATTTAGGAGAGCCCTGGGTCAACTTCCAAAAAAAATATGAATTTAATCCTCCGCATACACATTCAGGAGTTTTTAGTTTTGTCATATGGATAGATATTCCTTATAGCCTAGAGCAAGAAATAGCCAATCCGTCATCGAGAAATTCTTCGGCAAAAGTTCCTGGGTGCTTTGATTTTATCTATGCTAGCCAAGACGGACTGGGAAATCATACAGTACCTGCAGATAGGACCTATAATGGCAAGATGTTGGTATTCCCAGCAAGGACCATGCACTGCGTCTATCCTTTTTACACATCAGACGAGTATAGAATAAGTGTGTCAGGAAATTTTTATTTTAGATTTGAAAAATAAGGTTGCAATTATTTGAATTAATAAGTATAATTAAATTATGATTAAAGATTACGGTTACGAAATACAAAAATTATATCTAGAGTTGATGTTAGCGGACGCAGAAATATTTGTTCGCTGCCAAGGCATTTTCGATCATACACTATTCGATCGTAAACTACAGGATGCCGCAGAGTTCATCAATGTCTATGCCAAAGAATATTCAGTATTGCCCGAATATGACATGGTCAATGCTTCGTGTAGGGTAGAACTAAAACGCCCAGAAGAAATCAAAGAAGGACACAATGATTGGCTCATGGACGAGTTTGAAAACTTCACTCGACACAAAGCTCTAGAACGTGCGATCATCAGTTCAGCAGATCTACTTGAAAAGAAAGATTATGGACAAGTAGAAGCCATGATCAAAGAAGCGGTACAGATAAGTTTAACCAAAGATCTAGGCACTGACTACTTTGAAGATCCTAGGGCACGTCTGATGCGTATCAAAGATAAGAACGGACAGATTAGCACAGGATGGCCCAGTCTTGATCGTAGGCTATTCGGTGGTATGAATAGAGGTGAACTGAATATCTTTGCAGGTGGTTCAGGCGCAGGCAAGTCGTTGTTCTTGGCCAATCTAGGAGTGAACTGGTGTTTGCAAGGTCTTAATGTATTATACCTGACATTAGAACTTTCAGAGGATCTAGTGGCTATGCGTATAGATGCGATGACCACAGGAATCTCAACTAAAGAGATTTTTAAAGATCTAGATAATCTAGAAATGAAAGTTAGAGTGATTGGTAAGAAAGCAGGTAAACTACAGATCAAATATATGCCCAGTGGTAAGACTGCTAACGATCTCAGAGCATACATGAAAGAGTTTGAAATCAAAACAGGCTCAAAGATTGATGTACTGTTAGTTGACTACTTGGACTTGTTAATGCCTGCTAGTCGTAAGATTTCAGCAGAAAACTTGTTTATCAAAGACAAATATGTATCAGAAGAATTGCGTAACCTAGCCATGGAGAAACAATGTATTCTAGTCACAGCGGCACAGTTGAATCGAGGCGCGGTTGAAGAAGTTGAATTTGATCACAGTCACATTTCGGGTGGTTTATCAAAGATTCAAACAGCAGATAACGTGTTTGGTATCTTTACTAGCCGTGCTATGCGTGAACGTGGCAGATATCAAATACAGTTAATGAAAACTCGTTCAAGCAGTGGTGTAGGACAAAAAGTAGATCTAGAATTTAACCTTGAAACACTTAAGATCAGTGATCTGCCAGAGGATGAACAAGAAAGTCACAATGGTTCTAATAGAGGTAGCAGCAGCATCATTGATCAGATCAAACGTAAGACAGAAGTACAGAGAGACGAACCTTCAGAAGGCGCACCCGCTCCTAAAGTTAGAGCTCACGTAGAAAGTACTAAACTTCGTGAGATCCTAAGTAATATGGGCGGAGACGATGAAGACGCACCGTTTTGAACTAGCTCAATGGTTACCTGCTGAAAGCGACGGAACCGATAATATCTATGTTGATTGGCCTAAGATACACCGTCAAGCAGGCCTAGAATGTATCCAATGGCTGAAATCTCAGGATTCTGCACAGTGCCGGTTAGTAGTTGAATCGAAGCCCAACGACCCTTACTACTATATGGTAGCTGAAATTTATACAGATAAGTTAGCTACACTCTATAGCCTAATGTGGGCTAAATAATGGATGCGTCTAAGAGAACTAAACGAATCTGCTGATATAGTAACAGTTAATCGTCGCCTTAATCCCAAGATATGGAACGACGATACCCTCGATCTGGAAGTTAAATCTAAACTGATAGAAATCGCTCGCGCCTTTGAAGAATTCGTGGGCATAGAACTAGAAGTAGACGATTATACCATCACTGGCAGTAATGCCAATTACACATGGACCGATTACAGTGATTTGGACCTACATCTTATTATTCCCGGTACGCCCACCGACGAGCAACGTGAACTTTTCAATGCTAAAAAGGCTCTTTGGTCGGAACAGCACGATATCACCATCAAAGGACTGCCTGTAGAATGTTATGTACAGGGCAGTGACGAACCACATCACAGCACTGGCGTCTACAGCCTAACCAAAAATACCTGGTTGGAAAAACCTAAAAAAGTCAAGCCTGATATAGATGATGCCAGCATCGAAGCTAAGAAAGATGCTATACTGGCGCAGATAGAACATGCCATGCTCAGCAAAGATCTAGAGAAACTGCGCACAGTTAAAGACAAAATCACACAGATGCGTCGAGCAGGACTAGAACGTGCTGGAGAGTGGTCAGTGGAAAACCTAGTGTTTAAGATCCTGCGTAACCTAGGTCTTATCGATCAAATCACAGAAAAAATAAGAGAGCTGGAAGATTCCGAGCTCTCTTTAGAACAACAAGATAATCTTTTAAATTAGTCTTTGCGCCCACCAAATAACTGTAGCAGGCTCAGGAACAGGTTGATAAAGTCTAGATATAGTGTAAGAGCACCCCAGACTTCCATCTTTCCATCATTGTCATAGGTAACCATTTCACGGATCTTCTGTGTGTCGTAGGCAGTTAGGCCTAGGAATACCAGCACAGCAATAGCTGAAATCACCATTTGAAACACAGTGCTGGCTAGGAAGATATTGATGATTGAAGCTATGATGATAGCGATCAATCCCACAAACAAGAGACTGCCCATGCTGGTTAGATCTTTTTTGGTAAAGTAACCATAAAAGCTCATGACACCAAATAACACAGCACCCGCCATAAACGCTGATGCGATACTGCCCATATTATACACAGCAAAGATAGTGGCAAAGCTCAGGCCCATTAGAGCACTGAATCCATAAAGGAACAGTTGTACAGTGGCCTTGCTCATCTTCTCAACAGCAAAGCCTGCGATCAGGATGGCCACCAAAGGTGCGAAGATCACCACCCATTTAAGGGCGCCTGTGAAGAAGAATGCCAACAGTGTGGCATTGGTACCTACTAGAAAACTCACTACCATACTGATCAAGACTGCTACGGCCATATTGGCATAGACTCGACCCATGGCTGAATTGATCGCTGAAGCAGATCGGATCGTGCCTGCGTTCATCATATAGTCAAACATTTTGGACTCCTTGTGGTTGTTAATATGTATATTATACAGTAAAATATTTACGCTGTCAAGATATTAAACACCCTGTTTACTGATTTTTTTGACATCTTTATAAATACGCATATAATAGGGCACAGAACATGTTACACATCATACAAAATCTACAAGACGAATTGATCCGATTGATCAAGGACGACCCGGTACGTCCAGAAATACCCGCAGACTTCCGAGTCAATGAAAATTCCAAGATATTCGTATTGGAAGACGAAAACACACGAGAACCCCTGGCTGTGACCTGTGTGAAATTCCTCGAGCGCATACCCACATCGGTGGACGATCTAGCCGAAGCCGCTGTACATACCAACACAGCGGTATTCTATACTATTTGGAGTTATGCGGGCGGAGCGGGTGCTAGATTGATACAGGAAGCACAGCAGCATATCAAGAGCACACAGCCCGAAGTAGAAACTTATGTGACACTGAGCCCTAAGACTGAAATGGCTCGTCGCTTCCATCTAAAGAATGGTGCGGAAGTCTATAGGGAAAATCCTGAAACTGTGAATTATCTATACAGATAATTATCTACGGTATGTGGGAGTATATTCTTCTACGAAACCTACCCAACCTTCACCAGTCCTAGCTGACATCTTTTGAGCCAGTCGTTCAGCAGCTTCTTGGCAAAGTGCTCGCTGAGCGTGGGTGAAACGACCTCCAGTGAGATCCTGTTCTTTGACAGTCTGTCCTGTCTGTAGGTTTCGAGCTTTGGGTAATAGAAATGTATTGGCCATACTATTATTTATATCAGATGCTGTGCCAGTACCATGATTGAAATAAAGATCCACAGTGTGTTAAAAGCCACTAATGTGGGCAAGAGTTTGCGATAGCTGGCCCAAACCAGGGTAGCAGAAGTTAATAGTGTAAAGAAGTACAGCCACCAAACCTGTATGCCAAAAATCAAGCCAGGCACGATGATTATAGCCTTGGTAAACCATGATAGGAATTCCACGGTGTTGTAGTCAGTCCAGTATTCGCGGCGAAACCACATTGAGTAGACTTCTCGCAGTTTCTGCCAACCTATGTGTGTGTACAGCACAGCGATCAATGCCAAAAACACCATGACGGCAGCGATGATCTGTAGTTCTGTCATAGCTGATCCGCCAACCACT
>JACCDM010462730.1_pt1 | contig 12505 bp, 10 predicted proteins | sample 7445851 | NCBI WGS metagenome assembly JACCDM01 (sample SAMN15323438, study PRJNA562643) | freshwater metagenome | isolation source: river surface water | place: USA:Blue River Watershed | collected 2017-08-16
GAAACCGGAGCTGAACAACATGTCGAAGCACCACACGACCAAATGCACACACTACCCGACCAGAAAAACAACGAAGAATTTTTGTCAGTTTAAACCGCCAGAAAAGCGCCAAAAGGCAGGAATTATTTGCGTGGACCCGGATGGATTAATTTTGGTTACCATTTCGAACTCTGAAATACCACTCATTGGTTTACCGAAAGGCCATAAAGAATGGACTGATAAAACTTTATGGGATTGCGCAGTTCGCGAAACATATGAAGAGACCGGCGTCGAAATTACTTCAAAAATTGGTTCATGTGTAATTGGAGGTATCCAATTTTACATTTCGGATGAACAAATTGACGCCGACAAAATTGTTGTGCGCGATAAAAAAGAAGTCAGCAAAGCGTTGAAAATTCCTTGCGATTCATTGCCCGGTCTTATCAGCGCAGGAGTTGCGAATTACGCACTCAAACGTGTGATTGGTCATATTGAACATTTGGAATACTCCAAATCACGATACAAAGTTTGGTAATTTTTTTTTAAAAAAAATTGAATATATGTATATAAGAATACAAAATGACTACGATGAGCGCGATGACCATGATGAACATGGGGGTTGAGCCGCTTTTAACTCCGTCTAAGTTTCAGTTTTTCTCCGGGATTCGGTTTGAAAAATTAGAAGAATGTTGTATTATTCAAGAAAAAAGTAGATGGACCAGCGAGGAAATTGTATTAACTGAAGACACGGCTAAATGGAATGATCTTGATAGTAAAACTCAGCTTTTTATTAAGCATGTTTTATCATTTTCAATCGTGAGCGATCATTTAGTTAATTGCAATATTTTGGATAGATTTCTACAGGAAGTGACAGATCCATCATCAAGACGCTTCTATTTATTTCAAGCATATATGGAAGATGTTCATAGAAGAACATATGGAAATATGCTAACTGCTGTGATTTTGGACAGGGAAGAATTAGAACGGTTGATAAATCCAGATGTTAATATTCCGTCGATTGACGCTAAAATTAAATGGATTAAAAAATGGACAAATTCAGATGCTTCATTCGGACAAAGACTCATTGCATTTGCCATCATTGAAGGTGTATTCTTCAGTTCGTTATTTTGCGCATTCTTTTGGCTAAAACAACGTGGAACCACATTGCCTGGAATGATTAAGGCAAATGAATTTATATCGCGCGACGAAAAAATGCATTGTGAATTCGCGATTGAGCAGCTTAAATATGTAAATAACAAATTACCAATGCAGGTTATTCAAGAGATGATGCAAGAAGCCGTTACGATTGAAAAATCATTTGTAGATGAGGCATTGCCTGTGGATTTATTAGGTATTAACAAAGACACGATGATGGATTATGTTAAATACATCGCCGATAGATGGTTGCAAATGATTCCATGTATTGAGGGATATTGCTTGCCGATCTTCAACATTAAAAAACAACCATTGGAATGGATGGAAAATATTTCTGTGCAAACATTCGCGAGTTTCTTTGAAGTTGAACCCACGAATTATGTGGATCCGGAATTCGGACACTCGAATGCGGACAAAGAATTTAGCACCGATCTGTCGATTTTCAATTAGGATTCGATCATGGAACACTAAGTGCGTAGCTCATAAGTTATATGAGCTGTAGTTCGTAAGTTATTTTTTTTTTGATTAAAATAAATATTTGAGGATTTATTTTTATAAATTATTAAAAACTTTATATTGATTGGTATAAAACTTATATCGGTTGGTATAGAACATCGCATTGATTAGCGTGAAAAAATGACGCCATTGCAAGTTGGATTGCTTGTTGTTGTGCTTTTATTGGTGATGTACTTCTTTTACGTAAGTGAACATTATTATTCACCTGCTCAAGTCGAGGCTGTAATGCGCAGAGAACGGCCGTATCCATTTACTGTGCGCAATAATGTTATTTACACGGATCATCCATACCCATACAAACCGCCTATGGGAGCGCATCGGTTAGTTAGTGATAGCGAATTTGCCGAGCTAGATGTTAATGATGTGCCACATTTCCGAAATGCAATGCCTGCAGATGAACGCTCAGTATCGCCAAAATACCCGCCAGAAGCACATAATGAGGATTTATTCACCGATTTCATCTATTAATTTCATATTAAAAAATTGATTTTTAATTTGTATAACTGTTGCATTAAGAAAGATGGAGGGTGCTATCGAGTTCTTTGTCGATGAAATCAATGGTGGCGTTATGCCGACTAAAGCGACTGAATTTTCGGCTGGTTACGATTTGTATGCTCCCAAAGATGGCAGGGTGCCATCCAATGATCAGGCATTAATTAATCTGTATATTAAATGCACAATGAAACCTGGTTATTACGCGAAAATCGAGGCCAGGTCAAGTTTGGCTGTGAAGCATTGTATTAGTGTCCGGGCTGGAGTTATTGATGCAGATTACCCTGGATATATTCATGTCTTATTGAGTAATTCTGGGCAGCATTATGATTACAAAAAAGGCGATCGTATCGCGCAAATGATTGTAATTCCCCATGATTTCAGGCCCGAAATTACACCGGAATACTTTGCTGAAAATATTAAACAATTTATTCCGAAAGATGTACTTCGGAGTTACGTTATTGAGCTATTTCCACAATTAATGGAAGGAGAACTTGCTGGTATTTTGTCTAATTTGGCTAACAAGATGGATTCAACCAAAAAATTAAGCGATTCTTCAGATGAAGAATCTGATTCTGGACCCGGCAAATGTCATGAAGAAAAATCAGAGAATTCGGAGAATTCGGAGAATTCAAAGCATTCCGAGCATGATAAAACTGATAGTGAAAATGATGAGGATAGAAAATACAATATTCTCAATACATTGTTAGGATGTTTGGATCCACCTATTGAAGTAATTAGACCTAAAAAAGAAGCAGATAAGAGTATTCAGACTAAAGATATTGAGAGTACAGATAGTGAAGATAGTGAAGATGAAAACGATGTTCCAGATAGGAAGGATGAAAATGATGATCTAAATGAAGATAGTGAAAAGGATGAAAAAAATGGATTGGATCGGGTGGAACAAGCAGAAAGCAATCATACCATCGATAACTACTTACCTAAAGATGAGGACGATAAAGTCATCGAATATGTGTCAGATGGCTCCGAACATTCAGAGCATTCAGAACATTTAGAGCATTCGGATGGATCAGAACATTCGGAGCATTCAGAGCATTCGGATGGATCAGAACATTCGGAGCATTCGGAGCATTCAAAGAATTCAGAGAATTCAAAGAAAAGCACAAAAAATAACGAAGAATTACATGATGCATCTGATTCAGGCGAATCAGATGGGTCTGATGAATCTGATGAATCTGATGAACAGAATGTTGTTAAAATTCCTCCAAGACAGAATTTACCGAGACGAATTTTACCCAGACGTACTGGTGGTTTTGGATCAACCGGTCGATAAACCATGAAATTTGCGCAAATCATTCGATTTGCGCAAATCGAATGGTTTGCGAAACGTATATTTTTTTTTAATCTGTGTCCTTGCAGGTGCCGATCAGTAAGCCCGACAAACCAATTGCCATAATACCAACTCCAGCCCATTGAGCACCACGCATTTTAATTGTTAACCCAAGTGGATTACCAGTTGATAAATCAATCAACAATACAATAATTCCGATTATAATAAGACCATATGCTAAATCAAGTTTGTCTAGATGCATTGTTTTTATATATTGTTATAAAAACAAAAAAACTATTAATTATTCTATTCTTTGCATGTTGCTTTAAGGTATGTCGCCAAAAATGATCCTCCAATAATCAACATTAATCCAAATATTTGCGTCAGTGACGTATTGATTGATGTTCCACGAAACCCATTTATTATCATGTCAATTATAAGAATTATTACACCAACTATTACAATCCCAAATAGAACTTTTGTTCTGGGAAGATTATCAATCACAGCTTCAATACCCATAACTATAATGTAGATATAAAAGTTTTTAACTTATTTTTTAATTTTTAATTTCTAATATATTATCACAATATTTGTGACATCAAATAACAATTTATGTCCGCGATTATATACACCGATATTGGGTTCGGCGGCGAATCTCATGTGGTTGATCCAGGAAATTATGATCGCCAATATTTAAGAGATATTTACCATGGTAATTTTGAAACGAACATATCATCCATCAAAGTTCACCGTAATACGCTAGTGATGCTTTCCACGTCATCATCGCCTGTTGGAAGTGGTAACAATCGAGTTATAATTGGCCCGCAAGAGATAAGTGATTTATCCACTATTCTATTTAATGATAAAACTAACAGTTTTAAAGTGCGTCGATTTCGAGAAGATAATTGGGGCGCGTCTGCATCCGCATCAGTTTTTTCTAATTACAACTTTTCGGGAAAATTTAAAAATCTACGAGCCGGTGATTATAGTGCATCCAGATTAGCTGCTAGGGAGGACGATGTTAGCGGATTGGCCGATGGTGAGGTTAAGTCATTAACGGTTGGATCTAATTCATTATTGATATTATATGATGGACCTAATTTCGAAACAGACCAGAATTCAGTATATATAGAAGGGCCCGCACAAGTTGGTGATTTATCACAGTTTTCATTTACGGATAAAGTATCATCCATTAGACTTTTTTCTGTGGACGATCCACCAACATTACGTAATAATCCACATTATGGACCACCGAGTCCGCAACCGGATTTAACGATTGGCAATACATTGCCACGTATAGAAAGAAGTAAACAATATGCGCGAAATCCGTTGGCTAGATTGCGATCGTCGCCGCCAGCACAAAACAACAAAATAAGTAATGATATGAATTCACGGAATATCGTGGCCGCTAAGATACATGATCCACCAAATTATTCATTATTAGTTTTATTATTTGTTATAATATTGTTGACTGCAATTCTCACAAGTTTAGGATTTTATGTTATATCACATACGCGTCAATCGTCAATTGTACAATCTTTATAATCTTTATAATCTTTATAATGATTAATGATTGCATGACGCGACCATCATGAAAAAAAATGAAATAATTTGTGTGATGGCACAGACAACACAGACCGTTCCGCAACATATATTGTTTCGCAAACTCGCAGATTGTTCAAAATGGCGATGTGCGCGCGATCCTTTGATGAGCAACCAGATCTTACAACAGCGTACAAGCATAGTGTTAACGTATTGATTTTTCCACGCAATGCAGCGGATGCACGGTGGCGAGATTCACGTAAACATGTAGTCCCGATAAAACAAATTGATGATGGGTTTCGAAACAAAAATAGTAAATGTTATCTTCTAATTAACCAACTTAGGTACCTCATTAAACAATTTACTGACGATCAACAAAGAGTGTTTTGGATAATATGTTATGATATCTGTTGTATGATGTTTTACACTACTGAACATCTCTCACGCAACTACACAAATGAGTATGTTAAAGTTCTTACCGAACAACAATTTATCGAATGGAATATTTCGCTCAACGATAGCAGACTTACATACGTACACGAATACCTGGGAGATATGCCAGTTGAATTATCGCAACGATATATCGCAATTATGAAATACGCTGAACGCGAATTTACCATTTTGTACAATCCACCACACAGAGGGATTTTTCGCGCACAACCACATGCCGAAACTGCTTTGTATGAGCTATACCGAAAGAAGAAGTTAGAAAACAATATTGACAATCAGCATGATAGCATTAGTGAATTTGACGATATTGTAGAAATTATCGACCACGATGTCAGGTCAATTACAAGTGAGATTGAAAGATTTTTGAACTACCAAATCAATGTAATAAAGTGTTTGATGGGGTATGGTAAAAATGGTCAATTTTTTAAATACATAAGAAAATACAAAGTTTGTAACGATGAGGATGCTACATACATATTAACTAACAAAGTTAATTATCCCGCTATTGATGCTTTGTTTCGGCTTCTCGTGTTCATTGAACCTACAGAAGCTTTCTATCTAATGTTGCAACAATCAGTGTCTGATAAAATAATGGTCCGACATTATACCACAATATTTATGCATATTGATAGCAGAATGAATAAGTGCAAAATCACTGGAAAATATTTTGAAGAATATGTTTTTACAAAGTTAACTGATAAGAAGGACTTTATTGAGTACGTCGAAAAATACACATCTATTATTCGCCATGCTATGTAAAAGTGTCTCGCGGCACATAATAGCGTCGCAGAAAAATATTGATTTTTTTTTTCAAAGATGCAAAGAGCCCAAAGAGCCCAAAGAGCCCAAAGAGTCAAACATGTCAAGCGTGATTATCCCAAGAAGGGGTGAGAAGGATATCTTCTGGTACAAGTGTGTGAGTTCTGGCGCATTATTCCCGGGGACATCGTTTCATCGTAATTCTCCATTGTTGATTTACGTAGCAGACCCAGAAAATGCTACGCATGCTATCCATGGTTGTCATTTTACTTATATCTGGCGCAAGATTTGTGATATCGCATGCGATATCACAGTCGTGTTGCAACGTGAAAATGTTGTAGTTCGGGCAACTGTATGGACAATAGTTTATGATATGTTTCGTAGTATCATACTACGCACAGAAACTATTATCACGAATTATACAGTGGAAGATCTTAAGCAGCAGCGGGAGGATGAATACAGACAAATTAATGATGGATCATTGAGATGGTTGACTAGCATGATGTGTATGTTGGATGTGTATGGCATCGACAAAATCATGTGGTTGTGCGCACGCACTCGAGATCGTCTATGCGCGGCTTGCAATGTTTCAGTTTCTGGCGCTGATGACTGCGGAGCACTCAGCTTTTATTTGCGATGCAGACATCTTTCATCAAATGGTCGAGTGGACAATTATGCATTGGAACAAAAGTTCAACGAAATAATCAACTTAAGTTTTGAAGAATGGAGAAATAAAGTTTATTACAATATTTTACAGCATGTGTATTATGTCATTGATGAAGACAATGACACGTTCGAGAAGAAAGTCAGACAAATTACGGATCCTTCTGATGAAATAATGAACATTATCAAACGCCGTCGTCTGACAGATAGAGATTTTCTGAAATTCATGCTCGAACTGCTTATGATTCTAAATATGCAAACGCATCGTATTGCTGTGCCGCCACGGTTTTATGAATTGTTTAACGATATGTTGCCAACATATGTTGCCCATGTCTATATTTTGGTATTCGCAGACATACATTCCAATCAGACACAAAACTTCCACAAAATGTCTTCACGGCAACTTGGATATATTCTGGACACATTTCTAATTAGGCCAGTTACTCAGACTCCGTCTGGTCCACCCATATGGTATGCATCATTGAACCAAGATCATCAACCCCTTGTGAATAGAATCTACAATGACTGCCGTTATTGTAAAGCTGTGACGAACTAATAATAAAATTGATTTTTTTTCCATGTTGGTGTAAAGATGAGAGTTTCTTTCGCGTGTTGGGAGCTGGTTAACGATTATGCTAACCAAGTGAAGAGGGAATATGGCATCATTACACCAAAGATTGGTGTTTTGTACTCGCCATGGCAGTCACTACCTGGAGCAACACGTGCCTACATAACTCGATTTGAACATTTTCCTGTGAGAATAGAAATGGAGTTTGCCGATATGTGTCCAGAAACAGAGATGTTAGGATACATGTTGGCATACTACAGACAATGTAAGTGTCTGTACGTATCAAACATTGCAGCAACAGATTTACCATTTGATGAATTTGTTAATATGATTAATTCTCAATGTTTACTATTTGAGAAAATAAAGAAATCATCATGGTATCTTAATTTACTTAAAATTCCTTATTCCGAAATAGAATCATTAGTGACTATCGGTGAGATTGCGGATAATCTGACGAAAATTATTACTGAGCATGTCGGAGCTAGGCAATCGGAGTTTAAGCAATTACCATCTATTTACGATTTAATGCTGGAAAGTTTAATCAAAGAAAGAAAGTGTCGATATCCAACACCAAAACCAGAAGAAAAATACAGTAAAGAAAAACATGGTGTTATTGCGGATCAGTATTATGTAGCACTTAGAAAACTTCTATTCGCGAAAGTTCCGAGTGTATATAGAAATAATCTAACAACAATAGCAGTTAAAAATGGGTATGATCTATCGGAGGTTGATTATGTAATTGGCAATTTCAAAAATTGGATACCCCAGATTAAGTTAATTTTAACTTATATGTTCAATTATGAGCCAACCCCTTTATTTTACAAATTTATTTCCCAGTGCATTACCGATGAAATCATTTGTAAGTTCTATTTACCTCTTTTCGAAGATACATATCATAATTTCGTCCTGCGATTACAAATGCGTAAATTGGATCATTATTGTGGTATTCACTACGATATCATTCATAAGTTAGTGGAAAGAGAAGATGATGATCCACACTTTTACATATGTCCTAAAGATCATTCAGATAATATTGCGTTATATGTTATCGCAATGTGTAAATGCAAATCAAGCGTGGGAACACCAATTAGCAAAACTACTTGTAATTGCATTATTTATGATAACACAATTTCTCGACTTATTAAAAAGAACTTGTATTTAAAACCTTTTCGGATATTACGTTGGTATTATCAACAAACACCTAAGACGGGTTGGGCTTATTTGGAGCCACATCTCAACAATTTACCAGCTGAACTTGTTGATGGATTACCAATGATTTTAGTTGATTGGTATATTGACGATGAAGACATGTTTTGCAATATGTCGTTTATTATTATGAAATACATTGAATCGTTGAAAAGTAATCAGCAGGCATATATCTTATACATAGCATATATTTATCAATGCGTATGGTTATTCTATTATGGAGTCGATGTATCCAGTTGTAGCGGAAAAGATTTTCGACGTTTTGCATATAGAATGATAAGTAACAAAAAAAATGCCCATAGTTTGAAAAACAAATTTGAATTCTTAGACACAGATGAACAAAATAATCTAAGAAAAGTTATGATACTCATGCGGGCTATGAAAAAATCATCCGAATTAGTAACTCATAATGAATACAATGAATATTGGGGGGAATCGGATGTAGAACAATTCGAAAACACCCTAGATAACATTATCAAATACAAGAATGTTGACCTGATTGACACTTGGGAAATTCGTGCAAGGATTATGGATCAATGGCGGGTATCAGTATGTAATATCATTGAAGACATTCATAACATGTTATATGGTATTGAAAATAAAATTGATTGGAATCGATTATATACAGAGCGTTTGTATTTCGTGACCAAAGAAATTAATAATCATAGTTTCGGCGGTAAGTTGAAGCAATACTCTATCGAAGTCGGTGATAAATTAGGTGTTATCACCGACTTTCTGTTTACGTATCTCACATTAAAAGCTCCAACTCCCGCATTCTATAAAATGATTAGAAAATGTTTCAAAAATGCGCGAACAAATGGGGTTACAATTGCCGATCTGTACATACAGAACTTTGTGGATATTGAGGAAGTATACGGTAGTGTTGTGCGAGGCGAATTGAGAGAGCCTGGCTTCTTAGAATTCGGTGGTATTTATCAATGTTTTTCAACGCATTACGAAGTGAGACACTACGATACATCACTTATCCAGCTCTTGGAATGTGAGTGTGGTGATGGAATTGGCACACCACCTCATTTAGTCGACTGCAAGTGTTATATTCATGTGCATTCCAAATTTGAGATGTGATGAATAGACACGGTATTTCTACATCGTCAGTAGAGCAAAATTGATTTTTTTTTCATGTTGATGTAACCATGAGAGTTTCTTTCGATTTCTGGCCGTTGGTGCAGCCGCATGCTAAAGTAATGGAAACATACGACATACACACACCTGTTGTAGGTGTGATATATGCACATCAGTTATTAGAACCCTTCATTTATCATAGTGATGTGGATCATTTTGATAGTTTCCCAACAAAGATATCAATACTGATGGGAAAACAGCGTAGTGACATAAAAACATTTGGATATCTATTAATTTATTATAATTATTGTAAGTGTTTATTTGAATCAGACATAGCAGTTTCGGACATCACATTCGATGAATTTTCTGAATTGCTTCAGTCACAACATTCTCTTTTAGATGAGTTGAGAGCAACGCCGTGGTATGCTAGTTTGCTTGAAATGTCTTCTAGTGAGATGAAAATCTTAGTTAACCTAGTTAAAACTACGAAATATGAAATATCATACCACTCAAGAGACAAATATGCACGTAAGTTGCATAAGCATAAAAGTATTCAAACATCATCAATATTTGATTTATTACAGATGAGCATTATTACAGAAAGATTTGAATATGCTACTTTGAATACTGTAGCGCGGCGTTCTAAATTTGCCGATCGAGATCAACAAATCGCGTTAGATTATACCGCGATGATGAGAGATTATCTGTTTGGAAAAAATATGGAAAATTACGTATATAACTTAGAAGATATTGCGTCCCGAATGAAATATGACATGAAAGAAGTCGAGTATGTCGTGCACAATTTTCAAAAATGGGAATCATCAATTAGGTGGATGGCGTCATATTTGTTGCTATACAATCCAACTCCGTTATTCTACAAATATGTTAGTTTTCAAATTGAAGATCCAATTATTTCTAAGTTTTATGTGCAAATATTTAAGCAAATATATCAGAATATTATTATGCGTCTCAGGCGAGCGAATTTACAACATTATTCAATAGTATTTTCGATACTCGCTGATTCTATTGAAATACAAAGGAATAAAATCGGATACGATTACAATGGGTATTACTCATATGTCAATTGTGCGGTATTTGTTATTGGAATGTGTCGGTGTGGTTCGGGTGAAAAAATACCAACCGAAAAAATTGTCTGTAAGTGCGATATTCATGTCGCTTCGCTTAATAGGATTAATCTAACGATGCATCCAGATCGCTTGTTATGGAATTATTACAACAAACCAACTAAACATCATTGGGATTATTTAGTTCCGTATTTGAACGAATTACCGACTGAGATAGTGAATGATTTACCAAAAATTTTAATCGATTATTATGTTGATGAAACCGATTATTTCAGTGTTATGCCGTTTACGATCTCTAATTATCTTGACACATTTGAAAGTAATCAAAAAGCATTTATTTGGTTTGTTACATATATTTACCAATCTGCGATCATGATTGATTCCCATATTGAATCACCTGAATGCAATGGAACAGCATTTAATCAATTTATTGACAAACATATTAACAATAATGCGGATTCATGGTGGCAACACACTATTGATTCCTTAAGTTATGGTGATAGCAAGAAAATAATATCTATCATTAATTACATGTTTATTAAGATACCAAATCTCTTATATCTTCAGTCTCGCCGCATAGATTTTCTCTATGAATCATCATTTAAAATTGATATGTATGATACGCCATATGATTTAGGAATATTTGATAGAATTACCCTAATCCACATAAAAAAAGTATGTTCAATATTCGAAGAGATCCAAAATATTGTGTATGATTGCCGAATCACTACTGAATGGGATAATTTAGAAAATGTACAGTCCTACTTAATTCGTGATATGTTGCTTCGCAAGAGATATTTATTTTTCAATACCAGATTAAAACAATTTGCCATTAAAGATTGGAATAGAATATGTGCATTCACGGACGTTTTATTCATATATTTTGCGCTTAAAGCTCCGACCCCAGCATTTTATAAAATTATTAGACAATACTTTAGAAAGGGGCAATCCAATGGCGTCATTGTTGCTGATATTTATGTTGACAATTTTGTGCTTGCTGAGAAGACGTATGGGCACATAGTACGCGATATTATGGTTAATAACTACAGTCGGAAGATACGTTCAATCTATCATTCTTACACTTTCGGCGATCAGACATCTGAGAGTGATCCAACACTCATCCAACTTTTGGAATGTGCGTGTGGAGATGGAGTGGATGTGCCGCCACACCTGGTTGATTGCAAATGCCATCTCTATATTAGCTCTCGCTTTTATTAGCTCTCGTTTTTATTAGTTCTCGCTTTCATTAGCTCTCGCTTTCATTAACGGGTGTCATCTCCGTGTTTTTTTCAACCTCGATAAATTCTTCATTTACCACTTTAAGTTTATCTAAATAAAATTGCACAGCCTCGACATAATATGTTCCGTTCGCATATTTGCAAATAATAAATTCTAGCGTGATAGGTTGTTCATTTTTAGGGAATTCCTGATTGACAATATATGCATCGGTGGTCACTTTTTTTTTCTTAGTTATATCAATATGCTTACTTTCAAGTGCTTCACAAATAGGCGTGGTGGCGATTGGCACAGCAACGATGTGCATCCCATGAATGAATATATTACATGTAATATATTTATATGTCGGTGAATTACTTGTGAATACGAACCAACGAACCGGTTTTTCTATGTCACATTTAAAGTAAATGCGATTTTTATCTGGGCTCGTTGAATCGATAATCCCGGACACTGACGAAAATTCGTTAAACAATTTCGGGC
>JACCDM011564595.1_pt1 | contig 12502 bp, 10 predicted proteins | sample 7445851 | NCBI WGS metagenome assembly JACCDM01 (sample SAMN15323438, study PRJNA562643) | freshwater metagenome | isolation source: river surface water | place: USA:Blue River Watershed | collected 2017-08-16
TCCTTTCCTTCCGTAACTCTAACTCTGAGCCGCAATCGCTTGCCAAAAACCTTGGCAACCCCACGCTCAACTACGCTTAAACTGGCAATCTACGCTCAATTCATAACGAAATCGTTATCAAATAGATTTGGCAATCGCTTGCCAAAATAATACCCCAACCCCTACTTTTTACACAATGGCCAAGGCAAAGTTTTCCGAGGCCCCTCGCTCTCGAAAGAAGGATATGTATGAAGCTTTATAAGAAGGTAGCGGCGATTCTTTCAATCGCTTTGGCCTCAATGTTTGTGACTGGTGCGCCAACACAAGCAGCTACAAATACACTCACAATTGGAGCCATTCAGGATGTTAAGTCTTGGGATCCAGGTCAGGCCCACATCGGTCACCAAATTCAGTTTTACCAAGCGGCTTATGACACTTTAATCCGTCGCACATCTGATGGTTCTCTCAAGCCAAACCTAGCTACAAACTGGAGTTGGTCTGCAGATAAGAAGACTCTGACAATGACGCTTCGCTCAGGAGTGAAGTTTTCTAATGGTGAAGCATTTGATGCGGCGGCAGCAAAAGCAAACCTAGACAATAACAAGGTGGCTAACGGGCCACAGTCTCCACAGCTAACTCAAGTTACTTCAGTCGCAGTTACTGGTCGCTTTGGAATCAGAATTACTCTTTCATCTCCAAATCCTGCTTTGCCAATCTTCCTTTCAACATCGTCAGGATTTATGGCAGCACCATCATTACTTGGTAAGCCAGCTCTTGCATCAGCACCAGTTGGTTCTGGACCATACATCTATAACGCAGGAAAGAGCTCAAAGGGATCATCATATGTATTTGATGCAAACCCAAAATACTGGAACAAGTCAATCCAAAAGTTCGACACTGTTACTTTTAAAATCATGACAGATACAACAGCACGCTTAAATGCTTTGATATCTGGACAGATCGACGCAACGATTTTGGATTATCCAACAACAGCAGCAGCACTTGCTGGTGGTGCAAAGTTGAAGCAAAGCTTTGTCGACTGGTCTGGAATTCTTCTTTGGGACCGCGACGGAAAGATTGTTAAGCCACTTGGTGATGTTCGTGTTCGCCAAGCCATTAACCACGCATTTGATCGTGCGGCTATGAACAAAGCACTTGTCGGCGGACAGGGTGAACCTACAAACCAGGTATTTGGCGAGAAGTCAGGTGCATATGATTCAGCACTTGATAAAACATATTCATATAACCCTGCCAAGGCAAAGGAACTTCTAAAGGCTGCGGGCTATCCAAACGGTTTTGAATTCCCAATGCCTAACATCACCTTTGCTAATGCATCAATGGCAGCGTTCATTGCTCAGTATCTAAAGGACATCAACATCACCGTTAAGTGGATTGATGTTTCACCAGCAGCCTTCACAAGCGAACTTCGCTCAGGTAAGTACGCAGCTTCTTGGTACCAGTTGTACCAGGGCTCAATTTGGGAAGCCATGGTTCAAATGGTTACTCCGGATGCAACCTGGAACGTCTTGAAGTCAACTGATGCTGACATCACAAAGCTTCTTGATCAGGCTAAGGCACAACCTACAAAGTTGACTGCAAATGCAATAAAGATCAACCAACTTTTAACTCAGAAGGCTTGGTTCGTACCTTTGTATCGCGTTCCACAGCAGTACTTTGTTGGTAAGAATGTAACCGTAGATACACAGATTCAGAACGCGGTTCCGTATCTTTACAACTACGCACCTAACGCGTAATAGTTAACAAATATCTGTGGGGGTTTTCGAGGGAAACCCCCACAGATAACTAACAAAGAAGGTTGATATGTTTGGATTTATAGCAAAGCGAATAGCATCAGGAGTAATCCTCCTAGGTGTTATTTCCACGCTTGCATATTTTCTGGTCTATTCATCAAGCAGCAATATCGCTCTAAATATCTTGGGACCAGATGCACCGCAAGATTCGATTTTGGCTAAACAAAAGGAACTAGGTTTAGATCAGTCTCTATTTAATCGATACTTAGATTGGTCACAAAACGCGATCAAAGGAGACTTTGGGAACTCTTGGTTTAGTTCAGAATCAGTAGTTGGGGCAATCCTTCATCGTCTACCCGTCACATTAACCCTTGTTGCTTTTGCAATGTTAATTGCTGCAACCCTTGCAACCTTATTAGGTATCGCAGCTGCAACTAAGGGTGGCTGGATAGATAAGTTTGTGCAGATCCTTGCGATTGCAGGATTCGCAATTCCAGGCTTTTTGCTCGCGGTATTCCTAGTAACGGGATTAGCAATAAAGGTCCAGCTACTTCCTGCAACTGGATGGATCGCATTCTCTGAAAGCCCAACTAATTGGGCTAAATCCTTGATTTTACCTGTCACCTCTCTGGTTGTCGCAACTGTCGCCTCAGCTGCTCAACAGATTCGGTCGGCAATCAAACAGGTTCTAGAGAAGGACTTTGTTAAGACTTTAACAAGTCGCGGAATTTCTCGTAATGAAATTATTTTCAAGCACATTCTTCGATCAGCAGCACCAGCAGGATTAACAGTACTGTCACTTCAATTTGTAGGAATGTTAGGCGGCTCTGTAATCATCGAAAAGATCTTTGCACTACCCGGAATGGGTGAAATGGCTGTTAACGCGACAGCTATGGGCGATACACCGGTAGTTATGGGTGTTGTTGTCTACACGGTAATTATCGTGATTACCGTCAATTTAATTGTCGATCTTGTTAATGGCTGGCTAAACCCAAAGGTGCGTGTCCAATGAGTGCAGTAGAAGTAACTCGCAGCTCGCTTTTCAAGCGCTTGCTAAAAAATCCCGTGGGTGTAGTAACTATGGCGTACCTGTCTCTTGTGGTACTCATTGCAATCTTTGCGCCTCTCTTAACGGCAATTGACCCAACTCGAGCCGACATCATGGCCGTTCTTCAAGGCCCAAGTGATGCTCACTGGCTTGGAACCGACAGCGCGGGCCGCGATAATTTAGCTCGTTTACTATTTGGTGCACGGACAACACTTATTGCTGCATCACTTTCATCTATTGTTGCGATCTTGATTGGTGTACCTACAGGTCTTCTTGCTGGCTATTACGCCGGAAAGTTTGATACCGCGGCAAGCTGGGTGGCAAACATGTTTATGTCTCTGCCTGCTTTGATCGTCTTACTTGCAGTTCGTGCGGCTGTTGGCCCATCAATCTTTTTTGCCATGGCTGTATTTGGCGTGCTCATCGCACCTTCATTCTTCAGATTGACTCGTACAGCGGTCATGGGAGTTAGAAACGAACTGTATGTCGATGCGGCTCGGGTAAGCGGCCTAAGCGATACTAGAATTATTTCAAAGCATATTTTGACTGTAGTTAGAGCACCGATCATCATCCAGGCAGCAATAGTTTGTGGTGTATCTATTTCGCTTCAATCAGGTCTTGAATTCTTAGGCCTTGGAGATGCAAGCATGATCAGTTGGGGTGTAATGCTCAACGAAGGCTTCCGAAACATTTATATGGCGCCACTCCTAATCATTTGGCCAGCCATCGCCATTGCCCTAACCATTGCTTCATTTGCCTTGCTCGGTAATGCGGTGCGGGATGGATTGGAAGACTCTCAAAAGATCTTTTCAAACACAGATGTAAAGAAGCCAGAGTTTGTAAATGAAAAATATGTACCTTCAAACCGTTTGCTAGAAGTTAAGAACATCGGAATTGGATATCCACAAAGTAATGGCGAAATTAAAGAGGTCGTACGTCAAGTCTCTTTCCATGTTGATCGTGGAGAAGTACTTGGAATCGTTGGCGAATCTGGTTCTGGAAAAACCCAGAGCGCGTTTTCAATTCTAGGTTTACTGCCATCAAACGCAGTAATTACAAGTGGGGCAATCTTCCTTGAAGGCAAACCACTACTTGATCCTGACAATGGAAAGATTTCCTTGGATGAGATGACAGCACTACGCGGAAAGAAGATAGCTTATATTCCGCAAGAACCGATGAGCAATCTAGATCCAAACTTTAAAGTTGGCTATCAATTAGTTCGTCCAATGGTAAAAGTTCTTGGACTTTCAAAAACGGAAGCAAAAATAAAGGCTCTAAAAATGCTTGAAACTGTGGGAATTAAAAATCCAGAACGAGTTTTTGAATCGTATCCACATCAAGTTTCAGGCGGTATGGCACAGCGCATCTTGATCGCTGGAGCAATTTCATGCGATCCCGAACTACTGATTGCAGATGAGCCAACAACTGCACTGGATGTAACTGTCCAAGCTGAAGTTCTTGACCTACTGCGTGACCTTCAAAAGAAGTTCGGAATGGGCATGGTTCTCGTAACTCACAACTTCGGTGTAGTTGCTGACTTATGTGATCGAGTTGTTGTCATGCAGCACGGTCGAATTGTTGAAGGCGGAGATGTACGAAGCATTTTGCGCAATCCTCAAGACGCTTACACCCAAACACTTTTAGGCTCGATGCTCGAGGGAAAAGAGCCGATGACCTTTCTAACTGCAGGTGCAAAGGAGCAATCATGAGTAAGAATCTTTTGACATGTTCCAATGTCGTTGTTGAGTATCCGGGAAAAGGATTTAGAGCAAAGCCCTTCAGGGCTCTGCACAAAGTTTCTATTGAAATTGCTGCTGGTGAAACTCTTGGATTAGTCGGTGAATCGGGCTCAGGAAAAACAACATTAGGTCGGGGAATACTTGGGTTAGCACCCGTTACTGAGGGTTCAATCACCTTCCTAGGCAAGGAGATCACAGCGGCTTCACGCAAAGATCGACGAGAACTCTCGAAAGATATGCAAGTGGTCTTTCAAGATCCATACACATCTTTGAATCCATCTTTAGAGGTTGGCCAAATTCTTGCTGAACCACTTGAAATTCAAGGAATGGAAGCAAGTGCTGCAAAGAAAAGAATTGCAGAGCTGCTTGATCAAGTTGGGTTGCCATCCGACGCAATTAACCGTTTACCACGCGAGTTTTCAGGTGGCCAACGGCAAAGAGTTGCAATTGCACGAGCGCTAGCTTTACAACCCAAGTTGATTGTTTGTGATGAGCCAGTATCTGCTCTTGATTTGACGACACAGGCACGCATCTTGGATCTTTTCTTGCAGATTCAAAAAGATACTGGCGTTGCCTACCTCTTTGTTTCACACGATCTGGATGTAGTACGACACATCAGCCACCGTGTAGCGGTTATGTATCAAGGTGAAATCGTTGAGCAGGGCCTCGCTTCTCAAGTTACAGTTACCCCTAACCATCCTTATACGCAAAGACTTTTGATGGCTTCTCCTGTTCCTGATCCCGATCGACAAGAGAAACGTAGAATTGAACGTAAGAAATTAGTGGCAGCGATTTAATCAACTAACTGGATTGGAAGAATAAAAAAATGGCTCAGAAGTCGGCACCGACTATTTACGACATCGCGAAACTAGCGGGGGTTAATCCTTCAACTGTTTCGCGTGCCTTATCTACTCCTGGGCGAATCAACTCCAAAACTGAAGAAAAGGTTAAGAAGGCTGCACAAGAGCTCAATTATCGAGTAAATCCTTTTGCGCGAGCCTTACCAACAGGTCGCACAAAAATGATCGCATTAGTTGTTGCCGATATTACGAACCCAGTATTTTTCAATGCAATCCGCGGCGCTGAATCTGTTGCTTCTGCGGCGGGTTACACATTGGTTGTCGCTGAATCTCAGGAGTCAAGTGCAAATGAAGCCCGAGTCACACAGCAGATTCTTCCATCGGTAGATGGCTTAGTAATGGTTACATCGCGTTTGAGTGACAAAGAAATTCAGGAGCTCAACAAGATTAAACCTGTTTCTTTAATGAACAGAGTCGTCAAAGGTGTAAATGATGTTGTGCCAAGAGTTGAGCCTGGAATCAAAGAAGCCATCAGTCATCTTCACTCTCTAGGGCATGAACACATTGCTTATGTTTCTGGACCAAGTAACTCTTGGATGAGCATTGAACGTTGGAGACTTTTGATGAAAAATGCCTTGAAGGTTGGAATGAGCATTGTTGAAATCGGATCCACTTCACCTACTTTAGAGGGTGGAAAAGATGCATTTGATCGAGTCAAAGCCGCCGGCGTAACAGCTGTAATTGCTTATAACGATTTAGTTGCCATTGGTTTGATGCGTGAAGCACAAGCGAATGGATTAAAGATTCCAAGTCAATTAAGCATCATCGGATTCGACAACATCTTTGGTAGTGATTTTACTTCCCCAGGACTTACTACGATTGCAACCCAACTTAATCAAGTTGGAGCCGAAGCTGTAACGGCGATTTTGAATGCTTTACAGGTTGATGGCCAGGAGTTTGATGAGCTTGGCAATCACGAAACCTCACTTGTCATTCGCCAATCAACCGGGAAAGCTGGAATTCGATGAGCCAATCTGATTCGAAGCTTTTTCCTTCAGATACACAGACAAAGGCTCTAGCCTCAAAGCTATATGAGCTAATTGCTGATCTGCCCATTATTTCCCCCCATGGCCACGTAGACCCCGAGTTACTGGCAAAAAACAAGCCTTTTGGTAACCCAACAGAACTTTTCATTTTAAAAGATCATTATGTAACTCGTCTTCTGCACGCAAATGGTGTCGAGTTGTCCGACATCTATAACAATCCTGAGCCACGTAAGGTTTGGCATTTGTTTTATAAGAACTACCATGTATTCAACGGAACATCGAGCGGTTATTGGTTTGAAGATACGCTTCAAAAGATCTTTGGTATTTCTGAAATTCCATCAATTGAAAATGCTGATCGCCATTACGACTTAATCGCTTCCAACTTATTAGAACCTGCATTTCTCCCTAAGGCACTTGCTAAGCAGTTCAAAATCGAAATTCTTGCAACGACCGATGATCCGATTGATGACTTGGCATTTCACCGAGAACTAGCAGCAGACACATCATTTGATACAAAAGTTATTCCAACTTTCAGACCAGATAAGTATTTGGATCCTCGCAATGCGGGATGGAATGAAAGTGTTTCAAAGTTATTGAAATCTGCTGGTGAAACATCAAACTCTTATGATCATTACATCAGAGCACTTGAGAATCGTCGCAATTACTTTAAGCAGCACGGAGCATTTAGTTCTGATCATGGAGTTTTCGAACCTTACACATGTATTTTGAGCTCGGAAGATGCATCAATAATTTATGAAAGAGCACTAAGAAATACTGCAACGGAAACACAATTACGTGATTTTGCAGGGCACATGCTTACTGAGATGGCACGTATGGCGACTGTAGATGGACTTGTAATGACGATTCATGCGGGCGTCATTAGAAACCACCACCAGGCAACGTTAAAGGAATTCGGCCCTGATACCGGACACGACCTTCCTGTCACATGTGAATGGGTTCAAAACTTAAAGCCATTGCTCAATGCATACGGAACACACAAGAATTTAAAGCTAATTCTATTTTCGCTTGATGAGACAAATTGGTCTCGCGAAATAGCACCATTGGCTGGTTTTTACCCTTCTGTATTCATTGGAGCCCCGTGGTGGTTCTTAGATGCGCCAGAGGCAATTCAACGTTTTCGCTCTGCGACAGTAGACATCGCTGGTTTTTACAAGGGATCAGGTTTTATCGATGACACACGAGCTTTCTTATCAATTCCGGCTCGTCATGATCTGGCACGTCGCTCCGATTCTGCTTATTTGGCAAAGATGATTACAGAAGGTCGAATTACTTTTGAGCAAGCATTGAAGATTTCGGTTGATTTGGTTACAACAATTCCTAAAAAAGCTTTCAACCTATGAGCACGATTAGAACGCGCCCAGCAGCACCAGTTCGAATTGTTCACATCGGTGCGGGCGCATTCTTTAAAGCGCACCAGGCTTGGTACACATCCTCTGTCGATGGAAGTAAAGATTGGGGCATTGCTGCATTTTCGGGGCGAAGTTCACAAACTATCGATGAATTAAAGGCACAGGATTGTGTCTATACATTAATTGCGCGTGATGCCGATAAAGAAGATGTACAGCAAATTGAGAGTATTACATCAGCATTTGATGGATCAGATGAAGTTAATTTCACTAAATTTATGAAGGATTCAAAGGTTTCCATAGTCACCATTACTGTGACAGAGGCCGGCTACAGAATCACAAACACTGGGGAATTAAATTTAGGGGATCCAGTAGTTATTCACGATATTGAAGATATCAAAAACGGGAAATTTCCAACCTCAGCACTGTTTCGCCTTGCTTATGGTTTACATTCTCGTAAAGTGATAAATGCTGGCCCGATCGCGATTGTTCCTTGTGACAATTTTCCAAATAACGGAAAGTTTGTTGAGAATGCAATTAAACAAATATTTGCCTTCTATGGTCCTGAAGAGCTTGCCTGGCTTGCCGAACATGTTTCTTTCGTTTCAACTTCGGTTGATCGAATCACACCTAAAGTCAGCAAAGCCGATGTCGAATACATTCAAAACACCCTTGGAATACAGGATTCTTCCCCGGTAGTCACAGAGATGTTCTCTGACTGGATCCTTCAGGGGGATTTCCCAGCTGGACGTCCACAATGGGAGAAGGCGGGCGCGAAGTTTGTTCCTGAAATAGCCCCCTTTGAATCAAGAAAACTATGGTTTTTAAACGGTGCCCACTCACTTATTGCCTATCAGGGCTTGAATGCTGGTCACGTGACCGTAGATGAAGCTATTCGAAACCCTGAAATTCTGAGCGCTGTTAATAATTGGTGGGATGAAGCTGAAAAAGTTCTGCAGGATTCAAATCTAGAGCTGAGCAAGTACAGGACCGCGCTACTTGAAAGATTTAGTAATCAAAAGATTTCTCATCAATTAGCTCAAATCGCAATAGATGGATCAACGAAACTTGCTCTTCGCATAGCTCCTGTCGCAGAAAAGTTACAGGACGCGCCAGCTTCAGCATTTGTCATTTCACAATGGGTTAAATGGGTTGGTTCACAAGAAACAATCAATGACACACGTTCTAGTGAGATTCAATCAATTAAGAACAACCCCGTAAAGCTAGTCACATTATTGAGTCCATCGTTGGCAGACAGTGGATTTATGCAATTAGTAAATACAGAACTCAAAACAACTTCGGTATAGGAGAAATCATGCTGCGTCCACAAACAAGCGCTACGCGCGAACTAATCAACCTGGATGGGATCTGGGATTTTAAAGTTGATTTTGATGACTCTGGGTTTTCAAGTGGTTGGTACAAGAAAGATCTAGACACAAAGCTAGATATTGCTGTACCGGCTTCCTATAACGATCTCTTTACAGATATCGCGATTCGCGAGCATGTGGGTTGGGTTTGGTATCAGCGTGAAGTCCGTGTACCTCGCGGCTGGAATGGTGATCGAATCCATGTGCGCGTAGATGCCGCCACGCATGAAGGCGTTGTATTTATTAATGACAAAGAAGTAGCTCGTCACGTAGGCGGATACATGCCATTTTCTGCAGATATCACCGATCATGTGAAGGCGGGAGAGACATTTAGATTAAGCATTGCTGTAAACAATGTGTTGACCAATGAAACTATTCCACCTGGAGAAGTTGTCACACTTGATACTGGTCGCAAGCAACAGACTTATTTGCATGACTTCTATAATTATTCAGGCCTGCACCGTTCAGTGTGGATCTACAGCACTCCAAAGGTCCATGTTCAAGATGTAACTGTCAGAACAGGATTTTCTGGGAAGAACGGAAGTGTTGATTACTCTGTTGAGCTAACAGGTAATGGTGATGTCTCAATTGAAATTATTGATGAGTCTGGAAAAGTTGTTGCAACTGGCAAGGGCTCTAAGGGAACAATTGAGATTCCGAATGTAGTTCTCTGGCAACCAGGAAATGCTTACCTATATTCATTCAAGGTGAGCGTTAATGAATCTGGAGCATTGGCTGATGAATACTCACTCAACATCGGCGTTCGAACAGTTGAAGTAAAAGATAAGCAATTCCTAATTAATGGTGAACCTTTCTACTTCACAGGTTTTGGTATGCACGAAGATCACGTTGTACTTGGTAAAGGACACAGCAACCAATTTTTGGTGAATGATTTTGAACTTCTGAAGTGGGTTGGCGCGAACTCATTCCGCACATCGCATTATCCATATGCAGAAGAGGTTATGGATTACGCAGATCGCCATGGTTTTGTTGTTATTGATGAAACTGCAGCTGTTGGCCTCAATATGTCAATGGCTGGAGGCGTGTTTGGTGGCACTGTTAAACCAACATTCGGTCCAGATACATGTAATGATGCAACACAACAGGAGTTATTGAAGTCAGTACGTGAGCTAATTTCGCGTGACAAGAACCACCCATCTGTTGTTATGTGGTCAATTACCAATGAAGCAGACACAATTCCTGAAGAGTCATATGAGTTCTTCAAGCCTGCATTTGAATTAACTCATGAAATGGATCCAACTCGTCCAAATACATATATAAATGTCATGTTTGCAACACTCGATAAATGCAAGGTTGCTCCTCTGGCAGATGTAATTTGCTTGAACCGTTACTGGGGTTGGTATGTAGATCACTACGATCTTGAATCAGCCGAAAAACATCTAGATGCTGAGTTATCAGCCTGGGAAAAGCGGTACAACGTGCCGATTGTCATTACTGAGTACGGCGCAGATACCTTGGTTGGCGGACACTCAGTCCACAAGCTCCCTTGGTCTGAGGAGTATCAGTACGACTTCCTGGAGATGCACCATCGAGTATTTGATAAGCACCCCGGGATTGTTGGCGAACAGATTTGGAACTTTGCTGATTTCCAAACAAAGCCAGGCATCTTCCGCGTACTTGGAAATAAGAAGGGTGTATTTAGCAGAGATAGGCAACCTAAGGCTGCTGCCCACTTAGTTCGTTCTCGATGGACAAAGACCGGGAACCGTAAACCTAAAAAATGAAGTTAGTAGTCATGGGAGTCTCCGGCTGCGGTAAATCCTCAGTCGGAGAACTCCTTGCTCAAGAAATCGGGGCGGTTTTTATTGATGGCGATGATCTTCATCCTGCATTAAATAAAGAAAAGATGTCATCTGGAGTTCCATTGAACGATGATGATCGTTGGCCCTGGTTAGAAGCGGTTGGCACTAGTTTGGAAAACGCAGAAAATGTTGTCGTCGCTTGCTCAGCCTTAAAAAAGATTTATAGAGACAAAATTCTCGCTCAAGCACCAGCTACACGCTTCATCCATTTACATGGAAGCAAAGAGTTACTCTTAAGTCGAATCGGGAATCGAACAAGTCACTTCATGCCATCAACCTTGTTGGATTCGCAGCTACAGACTCTTGAGATGATGGATCCATCTGAGCCTGGAAAAGTATTCGACATAGCAAAACCTATTGAAGAGTTAGTGGAAGAAGCTAAAACTTGGATTGATTCCCAATAGAAATACTGGGATAGTCACTCAATGAAGAAGTTTTTTATTGTCAAACTTACGATCAAACAGGGTGAGCGTTCGAATTTACTGGAGTATTTGAATCAGTATGCAGTAGATGTTCGCCGTGAAGATGGTTGTGAATGCTTGGACATCTTGATAGATCCACAATCTGACAACACTGTGATCTTGTATGAAATTTGGCGTGATGTAGCTTCGCAACTTGCCCACCTTGAAACTAAAGGCTTCGCTCAATGGAAAGCCTTTTCCGACCCTTTGATTGAGGGGTTTAGTGTGAAAACTCTCGAATCTGGCGAGTAGTCCCAACCCTCCCGAACCTGTAAACTAACGTTGTACAAGGAGACGTCGCATAGCCCGGTCGAGTGCGCCTCACTGCTAACGAGGTAAGGTGTTAAAGCCTTCAGGAGTTCAAATCTCCTCGTCTCCGCTCTTTGTAGTCATTCATTCATTGTTGTGGAAAGATAAAACAATGGCGTCAACCCCGAAGAAGCATAAATATATTTTGCTTCAGGAAAAATTGAAAAGTAAGTTCCTAAAATTGAAACCTCATTCCCAGATCCCATCTGTGAGGCAATTAGCAACCCAATACGATGTTTCAAGCATGACAGTGCGTCAAGCGCTATCCGAGCTTCAAAATGATGGATTGATTTATACAATCCCTGGTTCTGGAACGTACGTTGCGGGTGAAAAACTTTCAAAGAAACTAGTATTCATCTCTTTTACAGAAGAAATTAAACAAAAGGGAATGAAACCCTCATCAAAGATTTTGAAGGCAGAGAAAACCAAAATCTCAAATTCAAAGCTTGCAGAGATTTTACAAATACCTGTCGGGGATTATGCCTATCGGATTAAGAGGGTTCGTTTAGCGGATGGAGTCGCTCTAACGATAGAAGACTCATACATCCCCTGTGAAAACGCTCCGGGCCTTTTAGATCATGACTTAAAAGGGTCGCTATATGAGATTTTTAGTGAAGTTTATGAGCGTCCAGTAGTACAAGCAGATTCAACAGTCTCACCAATGCTTTTGGATAAAGAGCAATCCGAGATCTTAAAGGCACCCATCAAGACCCCATCGTTGATTTTTAGCCTTACAGCCTTTGATTCACGAGGCAAGACTATGGAGCATTGCGTGTCAATAAAGCGTGGAGATTTATACGATTTTAAATTCA
>JACCDM010474104.1_pt1 | contig 12500 bp, 8 predicted proteins | sample 7445851 | NCBI WGS metagenome assembly JACCDM01 (sample SAMN15323438, study PRJNA562643) | freshwater metagenome | isolation source: river surface water | place: USA:Blue River Watershed | collected 2017-08-16
AATTCAATTTGCTACCCAATGAGACATCAGAACCCACAAACAGTTTGCTGTTTGCAGATATATCCGATCGGGCAACCATCAATCCAACAGTAGTAGTTGTTCCGCCAATTGCCAGATTGCTATTAAGAGAAGCATCACCAACAACATACAATTTGCTACCCAACGAGGTATCCGAACCGACAAACAGTTTGCTGTTTGCAGATATATCAGACCGTGCAACCATTAATCCAACAGTAGTTGTTGTTCCACCAATTGCCAGATTACTGTTAAGAGAAGCATCGCCAACAACATACAATTTGCTACCCAACGAGGCATCCGAACCGACAAACAGTTTGCTATTAAGAGAAGCATCTCCAACAACATACAATTTGCTACCCAACGAGACATCCGAACCTACAAACAATTTGCTGTTTGCAGATATATCCGACCGAGCAACCATTAATCCAACAGCAGTAGTTGTTCCACCAATTGCCAGATTGCTATTAAGAGAAGCATCTCCAACAACATACAATTTGCTACCTAATGAGGTATCCGAACCGACAAACAGTTTGCTATTAAGAGATGCATCACTCAAAATAGTTGTTTTTGAACTAGAATTAGACAATGTCACTGTTCCATCAATGGTAGTTACACCACCACTGTATCCATAAGGGGTCAACCGGGTTCTCAATTCATTGACAGAAACATCGGTTCTATCAACACGAGTTGCAGTCACAATAGTATCATCAGATATATCACTTGGATTCTTAATTGACCATTTATTCTGGGCATTGAGTTTCACATAAGCAGCAATACTGCCATTATTCTCAATTTCAATACCTGAACCGGCAGAGACAACGCCACCTTTATTAAGACGAATCAAATTGTCACAAATATCCAAATTGGTAACATTCAAATATGTCATAGAACCAGTTACAGAGAATGTATCAGCAACGATGTCACTGACAAATAATTTCTTTCCGATAACAACATTTCCACCGACAGACAAGTTGGCATTCATAGAAGAATCCGAAGAAACATAGAGTTTGGCATTTAATGATGCATCATTTGTCACAAAGAGTTTATTATTCAAGGTTGTGATGCCATCCACAGACAAAGTGCCTTTATCAACAATGTTCTTTCCCACAGACAAATTTCCATTAAGAGAAGAATCCTGTGCAACATAGAGTGTGGAATTTAACGAAACATCGCCGGACACCAGCAACTCATTGTTTAAAGTAGTTACGCCATCAACAGACAAGGTTCCTTTATCAACAATATTCTTTCCAACAGACAAGTTGCCATTAAGCGAAGAATCCTCTGCAACATAGAGTGCAGAATTTAATGAAACATCGCCTGAAACAAGCAACTCATTATTTAAAGTGGTTACACCATCAACAGACAAGGTGCCTTTATCAACAATATTCTTTCCAACAGACAAGTTGCCATTAAGCGAAGAATCCTGTGAAACATAGAGTTTAGAATTCAATGAAACATCTCCGCCTACATACAATTTGCTATTGAATGTTGCGTCTCCAACTAAACGAATTTTGCCTCCAAAAGACACATCACTGCCCACAGAAAATCTACTATTGAAAGAAACATCCCCAACAACAGTCAATTTGTCATTTATAGTTGTTTGACCCTTAACCAAAATGACATTTGAAGAATTGGTTCCTATTATTAAATTATTTCCAATAGTAGTTGTCACAGTGCCTTCATCATAAGTCTGCTGTGTCGTTTTTAATCTTAAATAATTAATACTTAAATCAACATCATCAATTCGCAAATCGATAACCTCGGCAAAACTCGGGTCAAAATCGGAAATTATTTCTGCCAATTCTTGCAAATAAGATAAAGTGCTGCCACTGATTAAAGAAAGTGATTCGTCCACATAATCAATTGTGGCAACACGACTGCCATCTTCATAGATTTCCAATGCATTGAAATCGCCACTCACATCCATCAAATAACCCGTGTATTGAGAGGCACCAGTTAAAACAATGTTGCCACTAATAATTGAGTTGGTTAATTGTGTGGTTCCGTTAAAAACCACATTGGTTTTGCCAAGTTCGTTCAATATGGGTATTGAACCATCCTCACTGTTTACCTTGAACAGTGAAGAAACCAAGTTGCTATTTCTATTCAAAGAGTTTTTGAACTGATTTCCTCTGCTTCCCCACATTGGCATTTTTTATATATATGAATGATAAAATAATACTATTATTTTACCATATTGCGCCATTTTTACATTTTTTCAACACAACAGATATCATCATAGTATGAATCAGTAAGAATTTCCATTATTTCTTCTGTTGTGTAATTTGTTACATTTTTGGTTTTTTCTCTATCAACACTTCTTAATTTATCTGTTTCTGAAATATATTTTCTTAAAGGTGTCAAATAGGTCTTTCTTAATTCCATTACTGGCATTTTCATCTTTTTGGCAAGTTCTATATTGAATTCCTTGTGATTATGTCCATTGCTTTTGTCTGATGGTATCCATTTTGCAACATCCGATGTATTTCCCCTTCTTTTCATATTTTCTAAATCTGTGTGCAATTGTGTGCATAATAGAGTTAAGTATTTATCTGACGTCTTTGACCCCAACGGCAAATATATCATATCATCCCATCTTCCATATTTTTTTATAAATATTTCCATATTCTCTATTATTTGCCTTTCATCATTTCTTTCTAACCATCTGTAGATTTTTTTTGACAAATCTCTTTCTCCTCTGCCTACATTATCATCACGAATGTATCCTAAATATTTTAATGTGTATAATGGTGTTTCTTCATACGATTTTTTTAATAAAATGTCCAAATCTTCATACAGAATATTTCTGTGTGATTTATTAAACAATTCTGTTAAATTTTTTAATTCTTTGCATTCTTGTGTAGGTTGCACATGTTGCACGGGTTCTTGAACAGGGTCTTGCACATGTTGCACTGGGTCTTGAACAGGGTCTTGCACATGTTGCACGGGGTTTTGAACAGGGTCTTGAACATGTTGCACGGGATCTTGCACGGGTTCTTGAACAGGGTCTTGCACAGGGTCTTGCACGGGTTCTTGAACAGGTTGCACAGGGTCTTGAACAGGTTGCCCAGATTTAAAAAAATAACTAAATAATCCAGAAAACATACTGTATTATTTATAATCACAATAATTTTTATATAATTTTTTCCAAATTGTTTCTTAATTGTTTGCAACCATAATTTCACAAATAATAGTAAAAGACCAATTGCCTCCATTTAAATTCACAACATCGCCCTTATCATTCATCAGTTTCACCGACAATTTCTGTATTCTAACAGGACCAAAATATTTCCTATCTTGATTCTGCAATGTTCCACCAAACTCCATATATGTGCTTCCAAATGCCAACCCCGATAATTTTAATGGAACCAATGCAAAAACATCTCTCAATACTGGTCCTACAGCATAACTCTTCTCTTTTGTCCGTTTTGCTTCCAATACCTGATTCATCGCATACAATTGTTTTGATGTCAAATTCATACTTTCTTTATTTGATGCCGAAACTGCGACTTTTTTGCCGGAAACAGGGTCGCATTGGTATGATACACGCGATGCATATGTCGGCAATGCCACATCCTTTTCCAAAGATGATATTGTCACCAAACCATCATTAACATGATTCTGAATATAATCATCCAACACAATCAGAAAATAATTATACAAATTGGTATTTAAAATGGAATCACCCACAACACTGATTTTTCCTGTAGATGCCTGATAAGAATATGAATAAGGGTCATTTCGGTCTATTGAATTGTACAAATTAAATCTGTAGTTTTCATCATCCACATTTTGCGCATTTATCTGTGTAAAGTCATACAGTAAATATTCAGTGTATGTATGAAATCCCATTAACCATCCCAATGTGGAGTCCCAAGTAATTGTGCGCACACTCCTTCCACCTGTAGTTCCCACCCCACAATAACTAAAACTAACGGCATCATAAAATACCAGTTTGTAATCCTTTGGCATAAATGTTTTATTAATATTAATTTTGAATTTGGAATATTGTTTGCCGCCAATACTTGCTAGAGACATTTTTGAATTTCTAGTTAATTCATTGATGCTCAATTGATGATTAATTTCGGAAATTAACTGGTCTCTTGTGTAATTTGACCCAATTGTTAAACTAGTCGGAATTGTTATTGTTATAGTATTCAATCCATCAAAATCATACACACCATCATAATAGGGAATGAACTGAAATTTATTGTAGTTTTCTCTCACCTCTATCGTGTTTTGATACACTTCGGCATCTCCACCCACAACAGCATAATTATTGACACCATCAATATAATTTATTAAATTGTATGAAGAATCAAAATTCAATTTATTCCAAGGACTTACAACAGAATTGGTTTGCAGAATCATTTTGTAATCATCTTCTTTTAAATTTTTTGAAATGCGGAAATTCAAACTCACATCAATATTACTTGTATTAATTGCATTTGTTTGAAACAGAAAATCCGTATTTATCATTATATTTTCGCCGGTTTCTGGGTCAATCACATCTTCAAATATATTATTTAAATGTGCTGCCAATTGCTGTATTGAACCTGCAAATGTTGAATTTGGACTCAAATATATGGTCACTTGCGCCTGATTCTGATTTCCATATCCGTTTCCATATGGTCCCCCAGTTGTTTTTGGATAAAGAACTATTTTTTCTGTCAAATCTATTGAATATGTTCCCGAAACAGGAAATGTATTTGAAATTGTGTAATTTGTTTCCGTTAAATTGCTAATTGTATTTGGAAAATTAAATGGCGGATTACTCAAAAAACAACCCGATAAATCTATTATGTATGTGGATTGATTGAATTCCTTTAAAATATCCACTTGAAAGGTCGGGATTGCTTCCAAAATAGAGAAATGTGTGCGTTTAATATTTTCTGCCAAATTTATACTAAAAATTCCATTTGGTTTTGTGGTTGTTATTGTTGCTTCATTCATCGCCACTAAAGCATCATTGATTTTATCTGTGTAAACATCCAACAAATATCCTGCTATTGAAGATTCGTCTATTTTTGCAGAATAATTGTTTTCCGGCACATCAAATAGAGGTTTTGTGCAATTAAATCGCACATAATCTGCATTTCCCACAATGTAATTTGTGAATAATGTCTCGGTCTCTGAAACGATTTCGCTTATTTCATTATAACTATTGTCAAAACGGAAACACGATTCCACACCTGTCCAAATAAAATTGTTGCCATAAAATCCATTGCCAATGTCCTCTATTTCTTGTGGCAATTTTATCACAATCTTTGTATTCGGCAAATTCACTGTTTTTTTCCGATTCAGTTTGACCGACAATTCATAATGATTGTATCCATTCCATTCATATATTGGGTTTTCCACCACAGACAAACTAATGTCCGAATATTCCGCATCAATGTATTGGTTTGCTGCTATTTGCGTTTTCAAATTGGAATACAACTGATTTCTGCTGTAAAATGCATCATATGCCAATCCACTGAATTTCACATCAAACTGTTTTAACTCTGCGCCAGACACATATGATGTCGGTCCTTCATATTGTATTACAGTGAAAAAATCATTCACACCTTCTATTAATTTATATTGCGGCACATTATATTCGCTATCAAATGTGGTTCCAACAAATGAATATAAATTTCCATATGCAACCCGAGGATAATATGTTTCAAAATTGAAACCCAGAAAACTTGCCAATGAATCGTTTTTTGCCGCGCCGTTTACATTCGGCGAACTCCAATTTGGAAAATACAATTGATAATCCGCATCTGTAAATGTTTTTTTTAAATCCACGGCAATTCTCACTTTGGCATTTGTGCTATTATAAAATGCTCGGGTATTTCCAAAACTCACATCTGTTATTTGTTCATCGCTTGTTGCCACATTTGTGATTGATTGATTTATTGCTGCAATTAATTCGGTTTGTGTGTAATTTCCCGAATCAATCATTATTTGTATATCGTGGTTGCCATTATTGATTCCGGCACTTTGCCCTTTTATGTAAAAAAAATTACTACCAAATCCGTCATTTACCATGTACCAAGTGTATGGTATCTGTATTGAATACAGTTTGATAGATATCACATTCTCTATGCTGCTCGACAAATTCATTGTGAAATTAGTGGCGCTCGTCACTTTTGGGTCATCTCTAAATTGACTATCTATTGATATCATCTTAAACATTGTCTCCCGTTTGATTGGATTCAATTTGTCTTTCACATAATCTAAATTGTGTGTTGTGATAGAGGTGTCGGCATTTCCTTTCAGAATTTCCACATTTCCTTTTAAATCTGTGCCATTATTATCTTTTATTGTTATTTGCTGGGTTTCCTGCAATTGCTGTTGTGCCCCCGCCAAATTCGCATTTGAATCTACTAATTTCTTCACCGAATTTTCTACACTATTTATGTTGAAGGTTTTTTTATTTTTTATAGTGGCATCTTTGATGGGATCTACTACAGGTGTTAATGTGAAATTGGGTGATAATACTGCAAATCCTTCTTCGTCGTCTTCTTCTTCTTCGTCCGACGACGACGACTCCACATCAAAAAACTTTTTATACATATCATTAAAAAAACGATAGAGTTTTGCCGATTTGGGATTCTCTTTTCTATCTGTTTCATAATGTCTCACATTCTTTAATATGCTGCTCTCCAATTCTCTATCGGTCGGATTATTTATATCCAATATTTCAAATAATTCGCGCTCTGTGTAGTTTTCTATATTATATATTTCGGATTCATCCATTTATAAACTATATCAGGAAACTTGTTTATTCTCTATTTACAAATAAACCAATATTTTTATTGTAACGATTTTTAAACATATTATATGTAAATTCTTGCAAATCCATCACTGCTTTACATTTCTCTATCACATCCATCGGAAATATCATTATTCCGTGACCCCTTTTTTGATGATTATACCCCCTGAAACATATTACATCAAATGCCGCAAATACCTCTTCCTCCTCTTTTGTCATCTCGCTTCGTTTTATGTGTTTTGACCCCATATATATGAACCGATTCAAATTTCCATCATCGTGCATTGCAACTCTACTCATATTCTCTTGCACCGTATTTCGCACCATTCCGATTCCCTCTATTCTATTCTCATCATTGTTCATTTCCAACACCATCATTATTGAGTCTTTTATTACACAATTTGACACCATTTTAGGACATCCATATATACATTTCACACCACGAGGTGCGCCCGTTTCACAATAATTCTGCATTTCTTTTAATGTTTCATTGTTATAACGAATTGTCATCAAATAATAACGGCGTGGTATCAGTTTCATATGTTCCACTAAACGATACCGCTTGTTTTTTATTATGCGATGTTCTCTTTTATCATTCATTTTTGATTTTCCTTGTTTCTCTATCGTCAAACAAGGAAAATCAAAATCAATTTTCACAACCATAATATATAATGCAATCCTCTTATTCATTGTCTATTGATGAAGATAATAAATTTTCAGACAGACTGAATATTGAACTCGATTCTCTCTTGCAAAAACAATACAAAAGTGATAGTCCACTCACTATGTCTCCCGACAATAGTGATTGTGATGATTGTGATGATTGTGATGATAGTGATAGCAATAGCAATAGCAATAGCAACAGCAATAGCAATAGCAATAGCAATAGCAATTCTTCCACAAATGTGAATTCTTACAAAAAACTCACCTACAAGGAAGTAGAAGACAATGTGAACCGCTACTATAATACAGATAAATCTGTCGGCGAATTGGACACTTTAATTGCCCACATCAAGTGTCAAAAAATCCTCTACACAGAAGCAAAAAATTACACCGAACAACAACTTAATATGCTCATCATTCCTTCTGTTTTCATCACCACTCTCATTACTGTCATCACACCCTTTATTAGCACCATTCCCAAAGGAAGTTATATCATCACTGCTATGAATGCCATCACCACTCTATTGCTCTCTATCATCAATCGTCTCAAATTGGAAACAAATGCGAAAAACTATGAACAAATTGCCATTCGCTACGACAAAATCCAGTCGTCACTTGAATTATTTTCCACCAAAATCATATTTTCAAACACGAGTTCCGATTACAAATCAATCCTGTATGAAAAAATCAACTTTGCCGAAGACAAATTGCAAGAAATCAAAGAACAAAATGACATGCTCTTGCCCGAAGAAGTCAAACGCATCTTTCCGATTATTAGCAACATCAACATATTTTCCACAATCAATTCGATAGAGATGCACCGCAAAACAAGTGTTGAAAAATTATTGTCTATTAAAAATGAAATCCGCTATATTTATGCAAAATGGGATAAAGAAAAATCCACATCGGCAAATCGCAAAAAAGAAGAATCGCGATTAAATTTCCTGTGTGAAAAGAAAGAACTTCTCAAACACGAACTTATGCAACATTTTAATGCCTTTTCTTACATTAATGAAATTCTTGAAACAGAATTAGAAAAAAAACCATTCTTGCGCAAAAAATGGTTCTGGCAATCTCTGCCTCCATCACCCACTATCAATTCTAAACTCATCAAATTTGTCTAAGTATCATTCCATTTTGTTACCACCCAATACCACGGATTTGAATACACCAATTTGATGTCTTTTCCCGCATCCAAACGCGCCATTATCTTTATTGATGTGGGTGTTTCAACCCAAGTCCGGAATTTTATCAATATCCGTTTTCCTGTGTCATCATTTCTTAATGGTATTTCAGTGATGCGATCTATAAAACCAATTTTCAATGCACTAAATGCCTCAAATATTTGCTGTTTTTTTATAGTCATCTCAACTCTTGGAATACATAATGTTAAATCTGTTTTTTTATGTTGCATCTTGTTTGGGATTAAAATTGATTTTGAACTCACCAAAATCAATTTTCTGCTGTCTCCATTAAACGAGTTTCCCCGTGTTTTCATTGTATTACTATTTGGATTATTTATTTAATAAAAAAATATTATTTGCTGTTTAGAGACACTTTATTTCCATTCTTTTCTCTATGTTATTTTCCTGCAACTATATATAATTAATTACCAATGTCTGCCGGCGATTATATTTCTTTGAAAAAATCCAGAATGCTCTATAATTATGCCCCCATATTATCCACAGGCAACAAAGCAATTGCCAACTATGACCATTATGTCCGCAAACTCTCTTTGAACTGTGTTGCAAATTCTTCTTCCAAAGATATTTATGGATTTGATGAAATACAGAAATTAAATGACATTCCCGTGAATCCGTGCACATATGGTGAAAACACTTTTGATGGTGTCCTTGATGTTATTTTATTGAATCCTGTTGAACCCACTTTGCCATTAAAAAGCACACCGTCTGTGCCTGCCAAATTACAAGTGCCTTGTTATAAAGGCGCGCAACCTTGCACCAGATTTTTCCAAGCAAATCGTGCAACATATATTTCCAATTCACGCAGACGACAATGGAATGTTAAGAAACCGTCCATTTTGCAAATTACAGATTCCACCACTTTTCGTATGTAAAGCGTAAAAAATTCCACTCATAATATCTCTCTTTCTAACAAAGATATTATGGATACCGATGATGATCTGGACATTTCCTGGATTGACACGCAAAAACGCATTCTCGCCATAGACCAAAATTATCAACGCGAACCCTTAGAAAGCATTATGTTCCACTTCTTTTACACATATGAAGACACTATTAAAAAAGTATTAACTGAAAAATATATGTTTAGAGACAATAATTCCACTGTTCCTCTATCTGACCTCTCCAAAATCATTGAAGAAAAATCCAAAATGGATTCCACACATTATGATTTCTCCGAATACGCCACCTTTGTTGTTGATTTAGAACCCGAAAATATTCAGTCTTATGTCAAAACCAATGCACCCATCAATTTCCTTTCTGAAAAAAAAAATGTCATCAATGATATTGTTTGCCCCCAATCCATATTCATTTTTCATTCCCTGAATGCTGTCATTATCGTCTTCAAAGAACGCGTCATCCCCCCCATTACTGTTCCAAAATCCATTTTAAAAAAAAATTCCAAAATCACCAAAAAAATGGTGAAATTCTACAAAGACCATTCCAAAACTAAAAAAACAGCAGAAACAAAATAGAGATTTGAAAACATAATTATTATTATGTGTGACTCAAATTCCTCTATTGATTCTCAAATTGAATACATCAAATATTTTGAAACTGATTACGATAGAGAAACCGGAATAAATCATAAAATACATTCTGTCGTTAGAGTCATACAGGAAACCAATGACTTCACTTATTTGCAACAATTGATTGATGCCATCAAATTCATTCGTTCATCCAAATCGTCGCGTTCCATCAATGGATTGCGCGATTTGTCTTATTCGGCATTATTCACGATTCATTCTTATTATCCCAACATTGCCATTTCTGTGTTGAAATCCTTTGTTTTACACGATTCGTGCAACGCCTCTATCGGTAGTTGGAAAGATGTGCGAAATTATGCGAATTTTTGCAAAAAATACAATGCCGACATCTATGCCAATTCCGCATTGTGTTTATATAATCAACAGTTGCGCATTGATTATGAACTCTATATGAAATACAAAACAGATGATATTTGCCCCCGCAATTATTTATCATTTGCTGCCAAATATGCGCCTAGAGAAAGCAAAGATGCCGAATCATTTAATGCTCTTGTGTGTGATTGGTTTTCATTAAAAATGGCAGTGCAACTGACAAATTGGCACAAAATGTCATACAGGAAAATTGTATCTACTCTCAACAAGGCAATTGACACATTGGAAATTCATCTGTGTGATAGAGATTTGACAAATGTGTATGGCAGCAAGATACCTTATGTGGCATTTGAATTGAATCGCGAGAATTTGACAGAAAAAACGGAATCATTGCGCAAATATTACAATGATTCCAATATTTCCCATTATTTTTTGCAGAATCCGTGGAAAATTATTAAAACCGTGTTTTGTGCCAAGAACAATAGAGAAACAATTGACAAGATGAATCACTATTGGAAATTGAGGGTTCCCACAGATATAATTGCCAACTATTATATTCCGATTTTGAATTTGTCACCATCAATGTGTGTGACGCAGAGACGACTGTGCAATGCGATCGCGATTGCGATGAAGTATGCCGAAAAGTCGTATTTTGGCAATCGAATTCTTACATTTTCACAAAAGGTAGTGTGGACGGATTTGACAGATTGTGATTTGAATATTGCGTTGGAGAGATTGATGAGCGCAACAATGAATATACAGGGGTGTGTGTGTTGTGTGATGAATTTGTTGTTGGGAGCAATGAAAGAATCGGGAATGATAGAGGATGATTTGGAGAAAATCAAAATAATTATGATAACAAATGCGACAACGAGTGAAACCGAATTTGCAGAATTTCAAAAATTATGGTCCTCTGTTGGAAAATTAAACAATGACAATTTCATACAAATTGTTTTGTGAGAAAACTATTTAGAAAAAAATATACACATATATTGAACCACCCTTCCACTTCCCGGGGTTGTGTTCAAAATAAGTGTGCTTCGCACACTTTGTCTCATTAACTCAGTCCGGTAGAGTCCCTGTAAAACTGTTAGCGTGTAATTTTTTAGCATTCATTTGCAGAATTAGTACATAATGATTTAGCATTCATTTGCAGAATTAGCATATAATGGTTCAGGAAGGTCATAGGTTCAAATCCTGTATGAGACACATCCAACTTTAGCTCAGTTGGCAGAGCGTTTGACTGTAGATGTGCAATGGTAATCAAAATGTCGCTGGTTCGATTCCGGCAAGTTGGAAAAAGGGAATACGGGGTTTCCCACTGAATTTCTTTTTTATTAAAACACGAAGTTCTAATAAAAACATTTGCCTTATAAAAAGGAATAATCACAAAAAGGAAGGATCATAAGGAAACCTAGGTTTCCTTATTTGGTTATACCACACTGTTTGACAACTTTTTTCGCCACTTGTTCATTTAATACATCAATATCTTGACCTCCACCCGAAGTTGCTTTCACCAACAAAATGTATTCAACACCACTTTTGGTATCAATATCATTGCAATCGGGATGTTTTTGAATCCACAATTTCTTGTTGCGATAAGTCTTGTTGCATAACCGATTTACTGCATTTGAGGTTTGTTGCAATCCGTCCGAGTCCTTTTCCCATTTGCCTTTGCTCTTTAAATAAACAACGTGTCGTTTCACATCACTGCATTGTATGGGTCGCTCATTATGTTTAATTGAATTTAAATATTTTATTATAACTTCGGCATTGCCTTCAACATAACCGTGTTGTCCAACGCAAACCACATCATCATATGTAGGGTCAATTTTATCCACAAATTCCTCAATATTCATAGCATTCTTACAGGTATTATTGAGATAATTGTCAAGATTAAATTTTTCTTTTTTTTCAGCGCGATTTTTGCCTATGGTCACACAGGCGTTAATGACGGTTTCAATTGTTGATTTATTGCTCTCTATCATTTTGTTTTGA
>JACCDM011225093.1_pt1 | contig 12492 bp, 7 predicted proteins | sample 7445851 | NCBI WGS metagenome assembly JACCDM01 (sample SAMN15323438, study PRJNA562643) | freshwater metagenome | isolation source: river surface water | place: USA:Blue River Watershed | collected 2017-08-16
CATATTTGCTTCCCATTTATTGTATGCTCGTGATATTTTATTGGATATGGTGTCAAACAGGGAATTTACTGCATCTTCTGTCATCATTGTCCATGTTTGTGATTCATACATGTAAAATGTATTATGTTTGTGTGAAAATGCAGCAATCGGCAAGTTTTGAATATCATTCAGGAATTCTTGAATAATACTGCAAACGCCGGATATTATATTGCGGTCAATGGTGGCGTCCAAGTGTTCTTTTTTGACTTCGATGGATTTGTACCATTTCTTGTATGTGGTTTCCGGATGTTGATTGGCGTTCAAATATTGGATGATGTCTATTTTGCGCTTGTCTCTGCGGGCAGCATCTTGTAGTTTCTTTACTTTTGTTTCTAAGGTGTCGCATTTTTGCGCCAGATATTTCACTAGTTCATACAGCATGCGATTGTTGGGAATATCATCATCTGTAAGGTCCAGAACAGTATTGCGTTCTTTAGCGCGTTCTTTTAAGAATTTGCAGGAAATAATGTGTTCTGAATATTGCGGTTTATGTGTGAAATCGCGATTACACCAACGGCAGGTGTGGAATACTTCGGGTGTTGGATTTGGATCCATTATTATTTGTTTGTATTATTATGTTTTGAGAATTTGTTTTGAGAATTTGAATCAATTTTCAGATGTGTAACAAAATGCAAGTTATTTGACATTTTATAATATAATGTTTCCTGTTATTAAAAGACCTGTATCAGCACCAGCACCTGCGCCCGTGAAAGCACCACTAAGGTCTACCTTCATCAAGAGTCGCGGTGCCATTCATTATAATATTTTCGAAGCAATTAAAGCAAAAGGTTGTTCTAATTGTGGTAGCATAAAATAATGCATTATTTTATATAATGTTTGAACATTTTCGCGCGTTCTTTTCCAACAAACACAATGTATCCAAGGCATTTGCTATAATTGGTGTTCTTATTTTTGTCATTGTATTAAATCAATTGGGTCTGTATGAAGGATATGCGACCAAGCGTGTTGCGTCTGCACCATTGCAATAAAAATAATTTATAATAATATAATGAGTTTATATTTTGATAATAAAAATATGATAATGGGTCCATCAGTCAGACAACAAGATAGTCATATGATTATTGAGAATGTATCAAAACCATTGAAAGAACGCATTGTCTCTATTGACACAAAATTCAGAAAGGATATATTTAATTTAAATGCTGACATTAATTTAGTTCTCGGCGAGAAGATTTCCGAAGTCAAATCAATAGAGGTTGATTCTGCCGATATTCCCATTACATTTTTCAACATTGATTCAAACAATAATACTTTTGCAATTAAAATCACGAGTCCTATTGTATCCACTTACAATATTTCTATTACGCCCGGATTTTATACTAGTATATCTTCATTGGCATCAGCAATTAATTCCAAAATGAACGCCATCGGTTCAGGATTTTTAACATCGGATGTGTCATTTAATATTAGTGGCAATAGAGGCGTATTTAGCACTACATTGTATTCCTATGATATTTCATTTAATGGTCCAAATGGTTTAGGATGGTTGCTCGGATTTCGCAATAATTCATACAGTATTAGTAGTTCTGTTCCTGTGATAATTTCGGAGGGCGTTTCTCTATTGAAGTATCCCCGACACATTTACATTGCATTGAATGAGTTTTCAAACAGTAGTAATATGAATGCTTTTTATGTGCCCAGTCAGAATTCCAATTTGAATAAGAATATCATAGCAAGAGTGAGTGTGCCGGATACTGGTTTCGGAACAACGATTGCCGCAAGTCACGGCAATGGATTTCTTGTATCAGAAGTGCGAAAATATTTAGAAAAGATTAATATTCAGAGATTGCAATTGCAGTTGTTGGACGACGCGGGAAATGTGATAAATATGAATGGTGGCGATTTTGTGGTGAATTTAAGAGTTATTTGTGAATAAGGTTTGCGTGTTATATATAATATGGTTGGTTCAAGTGTATTGCCAGCGTGTGTTCATAAAGGTGTATTGTATTTCTTATTTGGTAAGGAAAATAGTCTTGCCGATACGCCTGGGTGGTCTGATTTTGGTGGCGGAGTAGAAACCGGCGAAGATATATATGAAACGGCATTAAGAGAAGGAGGCGAGGAATTGACCGGATTTTTGGGTGACAATAAAGATTTAAGGTCATTTATAAAGAAACAGGGGGGATATTACAAAAAGACGGTGGATACATATAATATGCATATTTTCAATTTTCCATATGATGCCCAGTTGCCGATATATTACAATAATAATCACAAATTCCTGTGGGAAAGGATGAATAAAAAGATGTTGAACGATACAAAATTATTTGAAAAGATAGAGATTGCGTGGTTCTCTATTGATGAGATGAGAAGACGGCGCAATGAATTCCGAAATTTTTATCAGCAAATTGTGGACACATTGATAGAGGATGCGCCTGCAATTAAAAATTTCTTACAAAAATCAAAACACAAGACTATTAAGAACAAAACACGAAAGCGTCTGTGATTGGGTTCAATATACTATATCTATACTATATCTATAATTATATAGTATAAATATGTCCGGATGGAAAAAATATGGAGGAACAAGTCAATTGGAAAAAACAAATAATCTAACTGTTAAATCCTTAGTTACAGACAATTTCTCTCTTCGCAAATTCTATCTTGGTGACTGGGACATTTGTGGTGGTCTCCGTGTCAAAGACAATGCAATTATTTACAAAGATACTGATTTGTGTGGCAATTTAATTGTGGGAAAGGACACGACACTTATTGGAGAATTTTCCGTTTCCAAAGATACAAATTTGTATGGCAATTTAGTTGTATTAAATGATGCATATTTTGCAAACAGTGTGTATTTTGACCCTTGTGGCAATACATTATTAAATGCCATAAATGGTGGGTTCGGGTTCAATAAATTCAATCCATTGGCAACGATTGACATAAGCAGCGATCGTGTTCAAACAGTGGCAATGAAAACCTCCACAATAGAGAATCGTAATATTTATGCACAAAATGTTAATTCACAAGGTATTGTTGCCGGTGTTGATTCCGGCAATGCCTATATTAATATGTTTGTTGATAATGCGATGAATTCTGTTGGGACTGGCACATTTGATGCCCAGTTGCGTTACAGTGAAAACGGAAAATTTTATATTGATGTTACCAATACGATGAATGTGCGCCCGCGCACCATATTCAGCAGTGACTTGACTCACCAAGGCGTGGTGCTGCCCGGCAACGACACTGATTCTGTGGTGATTTACGATAGAGGGGTTTCTGACGAAGTCTATTTGCAGGATGTTTATATGGATTCCACATTTCAAACAGGAACACCATTGACACTAATATCAAAAGATGTGTCGTCAAATGCATTTATGAGAACAACAAATGAAATGGGCAATGGATTTGCTGTGGGAGGAGGCGAATTTGAAGGTCAATTGATGGGGTCTATGAATTTGGTAAATGGCGTTGAGAAATATCCTTCGATGAATATTTTTTCGGGTGATTTGGACAAATATTTGAAAACCTCTATCGGAATAAATAAACACCGTGTGTCTAAAAATGTGGATGATTCAAACAGGTATGTATTGGATGTAAATGGACCAACCAAGATGATACATCAAGAATTGTTGGTTGGTCTTGATGTTTCTATGCAAATCTTTGCTATGAAATTCTCTATTTATGACAGAAAAATTGGATATGCGATTGGGTCGCCATTTAATGCTATTTTGAATGTAATTTCTCCTACATATGAACGCTATTTTTTGAAGACGCTGGATGGTGGATATACTTGGACGCGGACTCGTATTATTTTGGCATCAACAGGATTGCCGGATTCTTCATTGGAATCGGTGACATCATTATTTTATGCGATTCACGCATTTTCGGATAATTTTGTGGTGATTGGTGGGCAAGGTGGATTTCTCTATTACACAATTAATGGTGGCGTGAGTTGGACAAAGGTTTCATACAATGTGACCACCAATTTTAATATTGTCGCGATTTTTGCCAATACTGCGCATTCCAATACTATTTTGTGTTTAAGTGGTGGCAAATTTATTGACACGACTGCTTTCACAAATATGAATAGTGTTCAAACAGTGATTGTTACTCAATACAATTCGGGACTTGGCAATATTTTTGCAGTTGATGGATATCAAAATGTGGTTTATATGGTTGGTGACGGGGGCATACAGGGATATACATTGGGCACTGGTGGTGTTATTAATGCAGGTGCGCGATTTTTCACAAGTAATGTATTTGCAGATGTGTCTGTGTATTATGGGTCCGATGGCAAATATCATTCTGTTGCGGTTGGCAATGGTGTATTGAAATATGTGCACGCATCATCCATAACGGATGCGTGGTTGTCTCCTATAACCTCTATCGGGGGATTTTTAAATTCGGTTTATGTTTTTAGTGAAATTTTTGCAATAGCAGTTGGCAATGATGGATTGGTGATGTATTCAGTCGATGGATTTGTGAATTGGAAAACAATTAGTCATACAGAATTGGATGCAATGGGCAATGGGTCCATTATTAGTGGATTGTCTTTGTCCAACATTTATGCTGTTGACAACTTGACGGAATTTACTATTTTGGGAGATATAACATCATTTATTGGTGGAACGCAGCAGGGTCGTGCAAAGGTGTTGAATTTCTATGCGCCGTATTTTTTCAATCGCGCCAATAATTATGTGTTGGAGGCGTCTGGGTCGGTGATAATGTCCGGTGATTTTCATATTAATGACAATGGCAATATTTTCACAAATAGTCAATCAATATCTGTTTTTCCAAATGTGGCGACAGAAATCAATATGGGAAACACGGCAATTGGCGGCAATACAAATTTGCGCAATAATTTGTTTGTAGTGGGAAATGCGCGCATCAATGAAAAACTGATTGTGGATGATTACACCTTTTTGAACAGCGATGTGTCGGTTAACGCCAATTTATATGTTTTTGATGTGAGTGCGCGAAATATGGATTTGCGAGGGACGCGCAATAGTGATGGGGTGGGTAGCGGAACACTTATAGTTCAGGGCGGCGCCTCTATTGGAAAGGATTTAAATGTGAATGGAAATCTTTATATTAACAATTATTTGGATGTGGTAGATGGCACCGACCATATTCATTTTGGATACACAAATACAAAAAAAATTTATATGGGGTCTTCTGACAATACAGATGAAATACGCATTGGCACTTCGGTCTCTCTTACTAGAGGTGCTGATGTAGATATTTATATTGGTTCGGAAACTCATAGTCGTGTGCATATTTTGGGAAATTTATTGTTGCCTGGAAGTGTCACTTTTCAGAATCAGACAAATTTGGAGATTCTTAATAAAAATATTTTGTTAAATGATGAAGGTGTGCCCGGATCATCGTATGGGGCAGGATTATATATTCGCGAAGACGGTTCAGACACAGCAGGACAAATATTGGTCAATCCAAATATGACTGGATTCTTTTTGAAAGCACCTCGCAGTTCTAATACAGTAAATTTTGATACTAATGGGATGATTTTACCTGCTGGTTTGGGCAGAGGAATATTGACAATTGTTCCCACAACAAGTTTGGATGGGTCTAATTTCACAGTAGCGCGTGGGGTGGTTGATATATCGGACATTCAATTGTTGGACGCGAGTTTAAACAATCGTGTAATGCGAAATCCCGTGACAACTGCGACACAGGTTAATACACAGGTAATTGATGGCAAATTGTCAATGACCGGGTTATACATTAACAAATTGGAGGCAGCAGTAACAAGCAATGCACAGGTGGATATTACAGGAAATATTATGGGAACGCGAATTGGGTTGGGAACATCTAGCGTGAGGTCATCTTATGCATTGGATGTGAGCGGAAATATATATTTGAATGGATTTGTGGATATTAGTAGCGGAAATTTGAATTTGCGAAACCGCGCATTGAATTTTCACAATGGTTCAAACAGTTTGTATTTTGGGATAAATGATGACCATTTTACAGTTACATCTTATCCTTCGTTGCAGATGGTTGATGTCAGTTTATCGTCGCTTATTTTTCTTAATAGCATTTCTGGAAATGTGGATGAAAGTTTTGCCACAATTAATCAGCGGATTAGTGGAATAACATATGATTTGGCATTTGACAAAACAGTGATTGATAATTCTATTAGTGCTAATGGGAATTTGGCAGTTTCTGGAAACACCGAATTTTCCAAATATCCTGTATTTGTTGGCACGGGAAGTGTCACACTTAACAATCAATTTACTACAAAATCCTATGTGGATAATGCGCTTCAAACCGGCGGTGGAACGATTTTGCTTAGTTCTAATAATACTTGGTCGGGAAATAATAATTTTAGCAATTATTTGCCTCAATGGAGTGGTGCTGGTGATGGTTATGCTGTTTTGGGCAATCAATTTACTACAAAATCCTATGTGGATAATGCATTATTAACGGGCGGCGGAACGATTTTGCTTAGTTCTAATAATAATTGGACGGGCAATAACCAATTTTCCAACTATTTGCCTACTTGGACTGGTGTTGGATATCCGACACAAGGCAATCAATTTGCCACAAAATCGTATGTTGATGCATATGGTAGTGCATTGTTGCTGTCATCAGATAATTCATTTAATGGAAACAATTTCTTTGGCAATAATGTGACAATAAATAAAAAATTGGTTGTAAATGGCGATGTATCATTTAATGGAAATTTGAGCATTGGCGGAGCAATAATACAACAGGTAACTGCTATTGGATTTGACGGAGGATTCCCAGGAACTAGTTTTGTGAGTAGTCCAAAATTGGATGCAGGAGGTGTTGTATAGAGGCGTTATTTTTATCAAATCATTTGCTATTATATATATAAATATATAATGCCATTTATTCAATTACAATTTAGAAGAGGCACTGCTTCGCAATGGACTAGTTCAAATCCTGTTTTAGCAGACGGAGAACTTGCTGTTGAATCTGACACAAAACAATTTAAAATTGGTAATGGAATTGCTACTTGGATTGATTTATCATATGGTGGAATACAAGGTCCTACAGGAAATCTTAGCAATACTGTTACATTTGATGTTTCTTTTAATGCTAATATTTTTGTGGGCAGAGATGTGTCTTTTAATGGTAAATTGAGGGTTGTCGGCGATGTTTCTCTTAACAGCAACTTATTTGTTGGCAGAGATGTGTCTCTTGGGTCTAAGTTGTATGTGGTTGGGGATGCCTCTTTCAATAGCAATCTTGTGGTTGGCGGAAACACGACGCATATTGGATTGATGGTGAATCGCGCAGACACTTCGCTTAATAGTAAATTGTTTGTCGGCGGGGATGTATCGTTTAGTTCTAAGTTGTTTGTGGGTGGGGATGTTTCTCTTGGTGCCAAATTGTATGTGGTTGGCGATGCCTCTTTGAATAGCAATCTTGTGGTTGGCGGTAACACAACGCATATTGGATTGATGGTGAATCGTGCAGATACTTCTCTTAACAGCAAATTGTTTGTGGGCGGGGATGTGTCGCTTGGTGCCAAATTGTATGTGGTTGGCGATGCCTCTTTGAATAGCAATCTTGTGGTTGGTGGAAATACTACAAATATTGGATTGATGGTGAATCGTGCAGATACTTCTCTTAACAGTAAATTATTTGTCGGTGGGGATGTGTCTCTCGGTGCCAAATTGTATGTGGTTGGCGATGCCTCTTTGAATAGCAATCTTGTGGTTGGCGGGAATACAACGCACATTGGATTGATGGTGAATCGTGCAGATACTTCGCTTAATAGCAAATTGTTTGTGGGCGGGGATGTTTCTCTTGGTGCCAAATTGTATGTAGTTAGCGATGCCTCTTTGAATGCCAAATTGCTCGTGGGTGGCGATGCATCGTTTGGTGGCAATACATTTGTGACAAAAACAATGAATTTAAAAAAAACGGTTGTCACTGGTTCCACATCTGGAAGTCCAACAAGTATTAGTGCAACAACACCAATTATTGAATTAACTGGAACGGGTTCCACAACAGCATATTTCATATTGACTAATGGTTCTTATGCGGGGCAAACATTGACAATAAATAGCGCAACTAATGGTGGTGGAGGTGGATTGTATGTGAGTCCCACGGGAACAAATATAATATTTAATGGAAGCAATTGCACACAGATGCGATTTTCTAGTTCTTTTCAAACAGTGAATTTGGTGTGGAGTGCGGATGTTAGTCAGTGGATAGTGGCATCGTGGCAGGGAGTGAATTTTGCCAGTGTTTCAATGAATTTTGGAACTTATACTACAGGTGATATTACATTAGGCAGTGCAGGTGGGGTTTATATAAATACTGGTGTTACTGGATTGGCAGTGAGCACAGATGCATCATTTGGGGGCAAAATCACTGTTTTAGGCGATGCATCTTTGAATAGCAATCTTGTGGTTGGCGGGAATACAACACATATTGGATTGACGGTGAATCGTGCAGATACTTCTCTTAACAGCAAATTGTTTGTGGGCGGGGATGTGTCTCTCGGTGCCAAATTGTATGTGGTTGGCGATGCCTCTTTCAATAGTAATCTTGTGGTTGGTGGTAACACAACACATATTGGATTGATGGTGAATCGTGCAGATACTTCTCTTAACAGCAGATTGTTTGTGGGCGGGGATGTGTCGCTTAGTTCTAAGTTATATGTAGGTGGGGATATTTCGTGTAATTCTAATTTGCGTGTTTTTAATAATATTTATTTTTATGGAGATCTCTATCAAGACGATGTGCTTTTTTCTGGTGGTGGTGGTAGTTTAACAGGAAATGTTATTGTTACTGGAAGATTAAGCACTTCATTGACAACGGCATCAACCAGTTCTATTACAGGTGCATTGACGATTTCGGGTGGTGCTGGATTTGGCGGCAATATTTATTCTGCTGGAATTATTAATACTTCTTCGACGACCCAATCTACAAGCACGACTACAGGTTCGGTTATTGTGAGTGGTGGGGTGGGTATTGGTGGCAATGTAAATATTGGTGGCAATTTAAATGCTTCTGGAATTATTAATACTTCTTTGACGACTCAATCTACGAGCAAAACTACAGGTGCTGTTATTGTGAGTGGTGGGGTGGGTGTTGGTGGCAATGTAAATGTTGGTGGCAATTTAATTGCTGCTGGAATTATTAATACTTCTTTGACGACCCAATCTTCGAGCACTACTACAGGTGCTGTTATTGTGAGTGGTGGGGTTGGTGTTGGTGGTAATGTATATGTTGGTGGCAATTTAAATGCTTCTGGAATTATTAATACTTCTTCGACGACCCAATCTACAAGCACTACTACAGGTGCTGTTATTGTGAGTGGTGGGGTGGGTGTTGGTGGTAATGTAAATGTTGGTGGCAATTTAAATGCTGATGATGTGATTCAGGCAGCATCATTTAATGCGACTTCTGATTATCGTATCAAACAGAATGTATTGCTTTTGGATGCGTCATATAATGTGGATGTGTTGAATCCAGTGTCTTATGTTAATATGCGACTTGGCAAACAGGATATTGGATTTATTGCGCACGATGTGCAGCAGCATTATCCATTTTTAGTGAATGGAATTAAGGATGGGGAGGAAATGCAGTCGTTGAATTATACCGGAATTATTGGTATTCTTACAAGAGAAATTAAGGATTTGAAGAAACGCGTGTATGATTTGGAACAGAAAATGTAGAGATATTTATTCAACAAAAAAAATGTTTTTTATTGAATTATTGCATTATATTTGATTTCATTTTCTCTATCATTTGTGTGGTTTGTGCTTGTGCTTGCGCTTGTGCTTGCGCTTGTGTTTGCGCTTGTGTCAGATGTTTCAAACAGATAAAGGTAATTGCATATATATCCCAATTTGTGCTGGTTTTTAGTATTTCTTTGGATGCTTCTAATGTGGTTTTATTTGACAGACTTTCATACAGGGAATATTTGGATTTCTTGTATTTGGTAATTTCATCTTGTGTGAAGTTGATTTTTTCCAATTTTAGCAGGTCTATGTATTCATCCGATAGAGATTTCATTTCTTTTATGTGTTTTTCCGGTGATGATTCAAATATGTTTGGACTATCCAATTGATTTAAATACAGGAGCATTATGATTTCTACGCACCACGGTTCATAGATGTCTGTTTTCTTTTCTTTTTTAAGACTGTCTCTGGTTGTAATGAGAGTTTTATATTTCAAAAAGGAATAATGACCGAATTCATATTTGAAATTCTCTATTGTTTTGATGTTGGATTTTTTGATTGACATACCGAAGTCAATTATGATGGGTCGGTCGGTTTCGTCCATTATGATGTTTCTTTCCGAGAGGTCAAAATGTATGACATTATGTTCTATTAGAATTTTTATGCTATTTATCAAACAGGTGTAAATGTAGAATATTTTATTGTCTATGGTGTGAGGCGATGATTGATTTGTCAATTTGTATTCTTTTAAATATGTTTGGAGGGTTTGTCCTTTTATCCATTTTGTGGTGGTTGTGAAATATATGTCTTTGTTATTTTTACTGTCTTGATTGTTTGTTATTAGATTGCATTTGTCGATGTCTTCTTTGTCTAGTTCTTCTAAACTTGCATTGCAGTTTTCCAATACAGGTGAAAAGTATCTTTCATAATTAGGTATTTTTATGATTTGTTTGCCAATCTCTATTTCCCGGGTTGCAAAAAAGGATGATGCATAGATTTTTGAGAGAGAATCGCCGTTGCTGCCATTGTCTGTGTGTGGCAATGAATGGTTTATGCATTTTAGTTTTTTTTTATAAATACATCCATAACTTCCTTGACCTAAAAAAGTTGAATCCATACTATATATGTTTGGTTTATTATTGTTTGTTGTTTTTGCCTATTTTTTTATAGGGAAAATAGGGAAAATAGGGAAACCTACGGTTTCCCCTATGACCCCTTCCCTTTTTGGCGTCAGCGAAGCATTTTCGTCAAATGTGGTTTCTATAGAGTGCGGGTCCTCAGGCGATTGTGCTCTTGTTGATTTACTTGTGAACAATCCCCCCGACAATTATTATGATTCTTTTACTGATTTGGATTTGAAGGCGCGCGGTGTGAAAACCTTGGATGAATATTTAAAAAAAATAAAAATGTTGTGTAGGCGAAGAGTAAACGACGCGCATTTTCTGCGAGACATTATTGATGATTGCACAAAAAGAGTGAGTTTGGATAAAGATAAATATTATTGGGTATCACCGACGCGATTTTATGATTTGCCTTGGAAGATTGCGATAGTAGATGATTCAGGAGATTTCTTGTATGAATATGGATTCCCTCATACACGAGGCGATGTGATTGTGATTCCCACAAGTATAATAAAGGATAATGATAAGTTTGTGAATACTCTACTACACGAGAAATTACACGTGTATCAAAAAATGTATCCTGCAGATTTTCAGAAATATTTGGATTCTGAGGGGTTTGTGCGTTATTGCAGACGCAGAGAAATACAGAATGTTGCTGCGAATCCGGATGCCGATTCTTGGGTTTATATGAAGGATGGCGATGTGTTTGTTGGCAGATATGACAACAGGACTTTGTCTATGTTTTACTCGCCGATTGATTTATCTAAATATGATTGTCCGCAGGAATTTTCTATAGAATAAACCAATGGTTTATTTTTTGGGTGGGGAGGTCTTATTTCTGTTTGCGTTTTGTCTTCTTCTAATTGCGTTTTGTTGGTCAATATTGGTGGATGGTTTATTTCGTGGGGGCATAGCATAGAAACTTTCGGACGCGGTTTTATTCTGCCAAGAATGCATAACACAAGCAATTATTAGTATTACTAAAAGAAATATGATTCCTTTGATTGGCATTTTAATATATATTTTGCACAGAATATATTTGTTTTGGTTCATTGACTGAAAATCTACATAGAGAAATCCCTACACATAATGGTATAATAATTATGGATTCTTGTATGAAAAAAATGGCAGAATGTGTGGCAGAGGTGAATGCGACATTGGTTGAGATGAAGAATGCGCAGGCAAATTATCAAAAATCGGTAAAGAAGTTGAATCATGTTTATGAGATGATGTTAAAGAAGGAGCAGAAGCAGGCGAACAAACCGAAGAAGGAGCGCAAGGCGTGCGGGTTTGCGGTTGCAGTTCCTGTGTCGGATTTGATGTGTGAGTTTATGGAGGTTGAGAAGGGTTCGTTAATTGCGCGCACGGATATTACAAAGAAGTTGAATGCATACATTAAGGCGAATGGATTGGAGAATCCTGAGAATAGACAGCAGATTTTGCCGGATGAAAAGTTGTGGAAGATTTTGGGGGATTGTCAAAAAGATGGTGTTGTGATTACGCATTTTAATATTCAGAAGTATATCAATGAGCATTTTATTGGGCGACAGGTCAAGGAGACAAGTGCTGTTTATACCGGTGAAGATTTAAAATGGGACACCCCGTAGGGGTGTCATTTCAAATCATTACCGATACCGCGCCATCGGAGAATTAAAATGTCCCATTTTAATTCTTCAATGGTGTAA